>LNAP01002231.1_pt1 | contig 19657 bp, 23 predicted proteins | sample 602601 | NCBI WGS metagenome assembly LNAP01 (sample SAMN02440304, study PRJNA202911) | soil metagenome | biome: Subtropical and temperate rainforests or woodlands; isolation source: soil samples (1 kg each in a 20% v/v slurry with milli Q water) were... ...
GACCTACTTCCCGATCTTCCAGGGATCGTATTTCTCTTTCGAATCCGGAACGTTCTTCATCGCGGCTTTGGCAATTTTGGGATCGTTACCGCTCAGTGCCGCCTTATAACCTTTGCCCTGTGCCATCAGCTTAAAGACAAACGGATCGGGTAAAACCGGGGCATTGACGGTGACGTCGGTAAATGAATAACCGGTATCTGCGGAATCATCAGGTTGACGCGCAGGCATCTCAAAATGAAACGCTGTCTTATCGCCCACGACGACGTCTTTACAGAAAACACGCTGATAGAGGTTATCGCCTGACTGAGCTTTGATTTTGTCAGGGATCCCACGCCAGCCGAATCCCTGAATGGGTGACATGGACACGACCTGATCGTTAGGGCAGAAATAGTTATATACCTTGCCGAAATTATTGCGGTTATAAAGCGGGTCGTTCCACCGTGATTTATTTAATGAAATACAGCCGATGTCGTGCAATTGCTGAAGATAGGCACTGTCATGAGAGGTTGCTCCCGGCTGGTACAGAGGGTTCTGTGACATAAGCCGGCAAAAATTGCTCAGTGTTTTTTGCCGCCCCTGACTGGTTTGCTGATTGCCGGGCATGGCGTTTTCCAGCCAGCGGTTCTCCAGCGCATAGGGTGAATGATTGAGTACTACGCAGTCGGCAGGCGCAGCGCCTTCAGCCTGCACCCACATATTGGCCAGCATGGTAATAATTGTGCCCTGACTGTGGGCAACAATATTAATTGTGTCATTCTGGGTTAACGGATTTTGTCTTATATCTAAAATCAGATCGGCCAGGCGGCGTGCGGCATAAGCCTGATAAATCCGGTGCGGATTTTCATAAATCGGATGACTCCAGTCACCGTGATTTTCGAGATCACTGCGGGATTTGAATAACCCGACGGCTTCTAAAATACGGCCGGATGCACCGGGACCAAACATATCAGGAATGCAGGTGGTGGCATTGGCAAAAGTGCCGCCGCCTTTGGCGGATGTCAGATCAAGCCAGTTATTGAGATTGTCGATATTCTGGTTGTCATGTTGCCGTATTTTGACTGCGTCATTTTCGCGGTAGGTATCGTAAGGCAGGTCAGCGTTATTATCTTTTTCGAGTAAGTCTTTTCGGTATTGCTTCTGATCCTGCACCCAGGTTTCATGGTCGACCGGTTTATAACCCCAGTAAAACGGGATCACCGGTGAGCGGTTAGCGACTCCGATACAGGTGTGATCTTGCACGCTACAGGTGAGTTTCGCGACATTGTCATCGGCGTCGGAAATCATGAATTCGTGCGTTTTCCATTCATGCGGATGAAGATCCTGACGTCCCAGCCGGGTATTCAGTCCGGCACAAATGCCGGTATCCTGATCCTGGTAAGCCTCACCGACATCATTCACGCCGTGAACCAGAATCACAATGCAGGGAAGCGGGCGCATAACGGCACAGTTTTGAATTGTCATTGCGCCTGCACTGACAGGGCGACAAATATCATCCTCTGATAAAAACTTTGGATTGCGAATATTTTTGTGAATCATTTCACTCATCGTTTAACTCCTTCTAAACACCAGTTTAAATAACTACTTCCTGTGAGTCATTTCAATAATAATGTTGTTAAAACAATAAATTAACGGTGTGAGTCTAACACGTTAGCGCGGTTTAAGATAAGGTCCGCTCGTCACCGACTCCCGCAAAATAAGCTCTGATACAAACTTATTCTGTTCGGACAAATAACCGCCATCGAGCATGGAAATAATCTGGCTGATGACTTCACTGACCATATCGCTGACCGGATCCTTTACACTCGACAGCGCCGGAATAAGAAACGGCGCGGTCGGGATATTATCAAACCCGATCACCGAAACCTGTGCGGGTACGGCAATACCGGTTTCGTTCAGTTTTTTCATCGCGCCGATCGCCATTTCATCGTTACTGGCGAGAATTGCGCTGAAAGTCTGACCGGTCATCAGCAGGGTTTCCACGGCGGCAGCACCGCTGGCTGGCGACCATTTTCCCTGCGCAATCAGCGATTCCCTGACCGGCAATCCGGCTGCGGCGAGCGCCTCTTTATAACCCGAAAGACGTTCTATTGCCGTCGGGGAATCCAGGGAACCGGTGATAAACGCAATATTATGGTGACCGTGTTCAATCAGGGTCTGCGTGGCATTAAAACCGGAACCTTTGTGGTCGCAGTAAATACAATGGCTCTGATGTTTGCGCAATTTACGGTTAACCACCATCACCGGTTTTTTATATTTATCGATGATCTCATCCATTTCATCAACGGATAAAAAGCGCGGATAAATAATAATGCCGTCGCAGCGTAAATCATGCAGAAACTGAATGGCTTCCCGTTCTTCTTCGGCGCTGTGTTTGCCATCGACCAGGATCAACTGACGGCCATTGGCGTCGAGCTTTTTTGCCGCCTGAGAAATTAACTCACTGAAATAATTGCCGTTGTACAGCGTGTTGGTCACCACCAGGCCAATGCACATCGACTTGCTGGTCGCCAGATTCCGTGCCAGCAGATTCGGCCGGTAGCCCGCTTCCTCAATGGCTTTAAATACCTGATCTTTGGTTTCCTGGCTCACATAACCTTTACCGGAAAGTACACGGGAAACGGTGGCTTTGGAGACGCCCGCTTTATTAGCCACTTCCTGCATTGTCGACATCAGGGCTTCCTGAAAGTGAAAAATGATGCGTCATTCTACACATTTCAGCCGTTTTACGATGTTTTTGGCATAACAGAACGGCAGTGAGAGATCGTCATCACAAAAATAAAACAACGTTGCATTTTTTTATTGAAGTTACAGAGGGAACTGAACATTCTCGTATGAAACCGGTTACCTATCGTTTCACAGCCTTTCATAAAAAAAGCATAACGTTCATAAAAAGTGGTTTCACAGGAGCCAGGGCTTCTGAAAAACATTCATAACCCTATGAATCTGAGAGAGTTGTACACATGTCTAAAAATTTTGCAGCAATATCACAATCGATTGTGGATGCCATCGGCGGCGCACAGAACGTTGCGGCAGTGACACACTGCATGACGCGCCTGCGCTTTGTGCTGAATGACGAATCTGTTGTTGATGCCGCCACACTGAAAGCCATTACCGGCGTGATGGGCGTGGTGCTGGGCGGACGCCTGGGCTACTGCCTGTTTTACAAGCCGCTGTACTACGCTGCGCATCCGCTGGAGATTTTTGCGGTGTGGCAAGGCGGCATGAGTTTTCATGGCGGCATGCTCGGCGTGATTGTGGCCATGCTCTGGTTCGCGCATTCGCGCGGCCGGCATTGGCTGCAGGTGGCTGATTTTGTCGCGCCCTGTGTGCCAACAGGCTTGGCTGCCGGGCGCCTGGGCAACTTCATCAATGGTGAACTGTGGGGCAGGGTGGCGAGCCCCGATCTGCCCTGGGGCATGGTGTTCCGGGGGGCCGGTGATTTGCCGCGCCACCCGTCGCAGATCTACCAGTTCTTGCTGGAAGGCTTGTTGTTGTTTGTGTTGCTTTGGCTTTACGCGCGCAAGCCGCGCGCGCGCGGGCGGGTGGCTGCCATGTTCCTGCTGGGTTATGGCCTGTTCCGCTTCATCGCCGAATTTTTCCGCGAACCCGACGCACACCTGGGTTTGTTGTCACTCGGCATGAGCATGGGCCAATGGCTGTGTCTGCCGATGATCCTGGGTGGCCTGGGTTTGTGGTGGTGGGCCGGGACCCAGCCGCAAGACCCAGTCAAATAGCCTCCGACACACCATGCCGGCAAGAATCAGGTTCGCGCAAATCGCCGCGGTGGCGCACGTCACGCTGAGCTACCCCAAGCGCTTTAACGCGATGTCACGCGCCATGTGGCGTGATTTGAGGGCCGTGTTTGAGCGTATCCAGGGCATGACCGAGCTGCGTTGCGTGCTGGTGTCAGGGGAGGGGGGCCATTTTTGTGCGGGTGGCGACATTTCTGAATACCCCGGTTTCCGCTTCCAGGAGCCTTCGCTTCGCACCTTCCACGAAGACGAGGTGTGGGGCGCCCTGAACGCCATGCTGGCGTGTGATGTGCCGCTGGTGGCGCAGATCGAGGGCAACTGCATGGGCGCAGGCGTCGAGATTGCCAGTTGTTGCGATATCCGCCTGGCGACAGAATCGGCCCGCTTTGGCGCACCCATTGCCCGGCTTGGGTTTCCCATGGCACCACGCGAAGCCGCGCTGGTCGCGCGCGAAGTGGGGCTGGGCACGGCCCGCCAGATGCTGCTGGAGGCCGCTGTTTTCAGCGCACCTGACATGCTGCAGCGCGGTTTTTTGAGTCGGATCGTTCCCGATGCCGACGTCAGCACCATCGCCCGGGCCAGTGTTCAGCGCATCAGCCAGTTGGCGCCCCAGGCAGCGCGACTGAACAAACAGACGCTGCGTGCGCTCATGCACGACCAGTTGCCCGTGCTGCTGACCACGGCTTACGACTATGCCGATGGCATCGAGCATCGCGAGGGCATTGCTGCCTTCCTGGAAAAACGCGCACCGACATTTTGACGGAGCGCCCGTTCAGGCGCCAGTCTGGCTATCTCAGTACCAGCACCGGAATATGTGAATGGGTCAGCACCTGTTGAGTCTCGCTGCCCAGCAACAGGCGCTTGACGCCCTTGCGGCCGTGGGAGGCCATCACGATCAAATCGCATTTGTGCTTGCGCGCTGTGGCAATGATGGCATCTGACACCACATCCGACTTGATCGTCAGGGCGCGCGTTTTGACGCCTTGCAACTCCGCCGTTTTCTTGACCTCGTCAACCACCGCCTGCCCCTCGTCAGACCATTGTTTTTCGATGCGTCCGACTTCCGCCGCCTGCAAGGCCAGGCCACCTTCAAAATAACTTTGCGGATAACGGGGAACCACTTTCAAGGCGACCAGACTCGCGCCGGTGAGGGCTGCCAGAGAAATGGCACTGCTGACGGCTTTCTTCGACAGGGTCGAGCCATCGGTTGCAAGCAGAATTTTGTCATACATGGTGTCTCTCCAGCAAGTTGAAAGTGCCAGCATACACCCGGTCGTGATCCTTTGAAATTGACAAATGTCAGGTAAATTACAGCTCTTGTCAGCTACCCTCACCACCATGCCGCTTTCGACGCCCCGTCTCCCCGCTTTTGATGAACCCAGTCCCGCAAAATCAACAGCAGGCCGTGGGGGCGCGCTGCATGAACAGCCGACGCTGTCGACGCTGGCGCTACTTGATGACGAACAGGAATGGACCGCCTTCAGCCGGCCAATCGCGCAACAAGCCGGGTGCTGGGAGTCCAATGTGCTGATTGAAGGCATGCATTGCGCCGCGTGCGCACTGACCATCGAAGATGCCCTCAGGCGCGTGCCGGGCGTGCGCGATGTGGAGGTCAGTTCAGGCAGTCACCGGGCCAAGGTGGTTTGGGCGTCGCAAGCGGTGACGCCCTCGGGCTGGATGCAGGCTGTGCATGAGGCCGGCTACCGGGCACTTCCGGCCAACGATGCCTTCGCCCGCGAGCGCCGTCTTGCCGAATCGCGCAAAGCCTTGTGGCGCATGATGGTGGCGGGCCTGTGCATGATGCAGGTCATGATGTACGCCTACCCCGCCTACGTGGCGCAGCCGGGTGATCTGAGTGCTGAAATGGAGCAGTTGCTGCGCTGGGCGTCCTGGGTTCTGACCCTGCCGGTGATTTTTTTCTCCTGTGGTCCGTTTTTCAGTAGCGCGTGGCGCGATGTGCTGCATCGGCGCGTCAGCATGGACCTGCCGGTGGCCCTGGGCATGCTGATCACGTTTTTGGTCAGTAGCGCCGGCACCTTTGACCCGGAAGGTATTTTTGGCCATGAGGTGTTCTTTGATTCCCTCACCATGTTTGTTTTTTTCCTGCTGGCAGGGCGCTGGCTTGAGTTGCGTCTGCGTGACAGGACGGCGGGCGCCCTTGAGGCCTTGATGAATCGTTTGCCGGACAGCGTGTTGCGGCTTGAGTCGGAGGGGCATTATGAGCGGGTTCCCGTTCGACGGCTGCGGGCTGGCGATGTGATTCGTGTTTTGCCGGGCGAGGCCTTTCCTGCCGATGGCGTGTTGCTGCAGGGGCACACCTCGGTTGACGAGGCTTTGTTGACGGGTGAGTCCCGTCCCCTGACGCGTCAGGTGGGCGATGAGGTGATTTCGGGGAGTCACAACCTGTCGGCCATGGTGCAGATGCGGGTCGATCGGGTGGGTGCACAAACGCGGTTTGCCCAGATCGTCCATCTGATGGAGAGCGCCTCCACCAGCAAGCCCACTCTGGCCCGCTTGGCTGACACCATGGCCAAGCCTTTCCTGATCGCGGTGCTGATTGCCGCCGGCCTGGCCTGTGCCTACTGGTGGCAGACCGATCCCGAGCGGGCCCTGATGGTGGCGGTGTCCGTGCTGATCGTGACCTGTCCCTGTGCCCTGTCATTGGCCACACCTGCGGCCATGCTGTCAGCCGCCGGGGCGCTGGCCCGACGCGGGGTGCTGGTGCGCCGCATGGATGCCTTCGAGTCCCTGGCCGGCGTGGACACCGTGATGTTTGACAAAACAGGGACCCTGACGCGCGACGCCATGGTGGTGAATCGGGTTCATGTGCGTGAGGGGTCGACCCGGCAACAGGCGCTGGCCCTGGCGGCGGCGCTGGCACAACATTCCTTGCATCCGCTTTCCAGGGCGCTGGTGCTCGCCGCCAATTCGTCAGATGGCACCGGACTTTGGCAGGTGGATCAAGTGACAGAGCAGGCGGGGCAGGGAATCAGCGCCAAAGTGAACTCGTCAGGCGCGGCTGAACCGGTTTTTTCCGTGCGCCTGGGCTCGGCCAGTTTTTGTGGCGTGGTGTCGGCGAATGCCAGCGCGCTCCAGGTGCATTTGAGCGACGATGCGGGCTGGTTGGCCAGCTTTGAATTTCAGGAAGATATCCGTCACGATGCCCCGGAAACGGTGGCAGCGCTGCAACGCGCGGGGATACGGGTGTATTTGTTGTCGGGTGATGCCAGCGAAGCGGCGCACCGCGTGGCCCATCAAGTGGGCATTCAAGAGGCTCGCGGCAATTGTTCACCCCAGGACAAGCTTGACTTTTTGCGCGCATCCCAGCAGCAGGGTCACAAGGTGGCGGTGGTCGGCGATGGTTTGAACGACGGACCGGTGCTGGCCGGGGCGCATGTGTCCTTCGCCTTCGGTCAGGCGGTGCCCCTGGCGCAGGCCCAGGCCGATTTTCTGGTTTCGGGTGGCCGTTTGACGAATGTGGCCGAAGCACTTTTATTGTCGCGGCGGACCTTGACTATCGTGCGGCAAAATCTGAGCTGGGCTGCCATTTATAACGCGGTCTGCGTGCCACTGGCTGTTTTTGGCTTGCTTCCGGCGTGGTTGGCGGGGCTGGGCATGGCCTGCAGCTCCCTGCTGGTGGTTCTTAATGCATTGCGGCTGTCAAAAGACGCCCGGTTTGAACGGAAATCCTGATGGATATTTTGTATTTTTTGGTGCCCCTGTCGGTCGTTCTGGTGTTTTTTATCATCGGCGGCATCTGGTGGGCGATCTACAGTGGACAATTTGACGATATGGAAAAAGAGGGGGAAAGAATTCTTAAGGATGGATAAGTATTTTTTTGTCGTAAATTGATTTGAATCAAAAGACGCAAGTCGTGCCTCGGGCATACTGCGCTCCTTAAACTGAAGAGAGGTGAACATGGCATTTGCAAATTCGCAGGCAACAACTTACAACGACAAAGTTGTAAGGCAGTTTGCCATCATGACTGTGATATGGGGTGTGGTCGGTATGCTGGTTGGCGTCATCATCGCCTCCCAATTGGCCTGGCCCGAACTCAACATGGGTATTTCGTTCTTGTCCTTTGGGCGACTGCGTCCTCTGCATACCAATGCAGTCATTTTTGCCTTTGGCGGTTGTGGCCTGTTTGCGACTTCCTACTATGTCGTGCAGCGCACCTGCCAGGTTCGCTTATTCAGCGACAAGCTTGCCGCGTTCACCTTTTGGGGTTGGCAACTGGTCATTTTGCTCGCTGCTATTTCGCTGCCGCTGGGGTACACCTCGGGCAAGGAATACGCTGAACTGGAATGGCCCATCGACATTCTGCTTACTTTGGTCTGGGTGACTTATGCCATCGTGTTCTTCGGCACGATCGGAACCCGCAAGGTCAGGCATATTTATGTGGCCAACTGGTTCTTTGGTGCCTTCATTCTGGCCATTGCCATTCTGCACCTGGTCAACAGTGCGGCGATCCCGGTCGCGCTCATGGGCATGAAATCGTACTCGGCCTATGCCGGTGTGCAAGATGCCATGGTGCAGTGGTGGTATGGCCACAACGCGGTGGGTTTTTTCCTGACTGCGGGTTTCCTGGGCATGATGTATTACTTCATTCCCAAGCAGGCGGGTCGCCCGGTATATTCCTACCGCCTCTCCATCGTGCACTTCTGGGCGTTGATTTTCACCTACATGTGGGCGGGTCCGCACCACCTGCATTACACCGCCTTGCCTGACTGGACCCAGTCCTTGGGTATGGTGTTTTCCCTGATCCTTTTGGCACCAAGCTGGGGTGGCATGATCAACGGCATCATGACCTTGTCCGGCGCCTGGCACAAGCTGCGCGATGACCCGATCCTGCGTTTCCTGATTGTGTCGCTGTCGTTCTACGGCATGTCCACGTTCGAAGGCCCGATGATGGCGATCAAGACCGTGAATGCCTTGTCGCATTACACCGACTGGACCGTGGGCCATGTGCACTCCGGTGCCCTGGGCTGGGTGGGTCTGGTCACCATGGGTTCCATGTATTACCTCATTCCGCGCCTGTTTGGTCAAAAGCAGATGTTCAGTGTGAAGGCCATTGAAGTGCACTTTTACATGGCCACCATCGGCATCGTGCTCTACATTGCGGCGCTCTGGATTGCCGGCGTGATGCAGGGTCTGATGTGGCGGTCCATCAATCCTGATGGCACCCTGACCTACACCTTTGTGGAGTCGGTCAAGGCCAGCTACCCGTTCTACGTCCTGCGCTTGGCTGGCGGAGCGCTCTACCTGACGGGCATGATCATCATGTTGTGGAACACGATCAAAACGGCCACGGCGGGGCGCTCTGTCTCGGTCAACATTCCTGCTGTTGCTGCTCACGCTTGAGGTATCAAAACCATGTCCAATACAAATCAAAGCGGCGGACTGTCGCACTCGACGATCGAAACCAACAACGGATTGATGATCGTTCTGATCCTGATCGTGTTGTTGTTTGGCGGTCTGGTTGAAATCGTGCCCTTGTTTTTCCAGAAATCAACCACGGTGGCGGCGCCTGGCCTCAAGCCTTACAACGCGCTCCAGCTGGCGGGGCGCGATATCTATACCCGTGAGGGCTGCTACAACTGTCATTCTCAGATGATCAGGCCGTTCCGCGCCGAGACCCTGCGCTACGGTCCTTACTCCAAGGCGAACGAGTTTGTCTATGACCATCCGTTCCAGTGGGGCAGCAAGCGTACCGGTCCCGATCTGCACCGCGTCGGCGGAAAGTACAGCGACCAGTGGCAGATCACCCACCTGAACAACCCGCGTGATCTGGTGCCCGAGTCCATCATGCCGGCTTATCCCTGGTTGATGAACACGCCTGTGGATGCCGTCAGCATGCCGTCACACATGGCTGCGCTGCGCAAGGTCGGGGTGCCCTACACCGATGCTGAAATCGCTGCGTCGGTTGAAGAGCTCAAAGGCAAGACCGAGATGGACGCCATGGTGGCCTACCTCCAGGTTCTTGGCACGACTTCGAAATAAATAGGGGAGCTTCATGGACTTTGATGTCAACACGCTTCGCTCACTGGTCACCGTGGTCAGCTTTTTGACTTTCATCGGAATCCTTGGCTGGGCCTACTCCAGCAAGAATTCTGCTGACTTCGATAAAGCTGCCAACCTGCCTTTCGAGCAGGATTGATCCTCTTACCTGATTGGAAAAATAATGAGTGATTTCACAAGTGATTTTTGGGAAATATACATTGGCGGCATTACGCTGGTAGGCATCATCGCCTGCCTGGTTTTGTTGGTTGTCACCGGGAAGATGAAAGCTTCCACGGCGAGCGACAACACCACCGGCCATGTCTGGGATGGGGATTTGCGTGAGATGAACAATCCCCTGCCGCGCTGGTGGAGTTACATGTTTGTACTCACCATTGTCTTCTCATTGGCTTACCTGGTGCTCTATCCTGGACTGGGTAGTTATCCGGGTACCCTGGGCTGGACTTCCGCCAAGTTGCACGCAGACGAAGTGAGCAAGGGCAATGCTGAAACAGCGCCGATTTATGCCAAGTTCATGGCCATGAAGCCTGAGGATGTCGCCAAGGATGCCCAGGCAATGGCCATCGGTGAGCGGCTGTATGGCAACAATTGCGCGCAGTGCCATGCCTCTGACGCGCGTGGCAACAAGGGTTTCCCCAATTTGACCGATGGTGACTGGCTGCATGGCGGCACGCCCGAGAAGATCAAGGAAACCCTGGTGGGTGGCCGTAATGGCAACATGCCCCCCATGGCGGCGGCCGTGGGTTCTGCCGATGAGGTCAAGAATCTGGCCCAATACGTGCTCAGCTTGTCGGGCAGCCCGCACGATTCGGCTCGCGCGGCTTTGGGCAAAGACAAGTTTGGTGTTTGCGCTGCCTGCCACGGGCCGGATGGCAAGGGCATGCAGGCGCTGGGTTCTGCCAACCTGACCGACAACATCTGGTTGCACGGGTTTGGTGAAAAAGCCATTCTCGAGATGGTCAACAACGGCAAGGTCAATGTGATGCCAGCGCAAGCTGACAAGCTGACCGAAGCACAAATCCATGTGCTGACTTCCTATATCTGGGGTATGTCGAACAAGTAAGCCCAAAGCGCTTGTCCCAAGGCCTGATCTCCTTGTAAAAGGAGACCAGGTTTTTTCTTTTTGACCAGTCAATGGCTCGGATACTGTTCCTGAAAACCGAAATCACCCATGAATAAATCTGTCGATAATTCAAGCGCGCCGTGGTGGAAACATGGCTTTGTCTGGATGATCATTGCCGGCCCCGCCCTTGTGGTGGTAGCCGGGTTTATCACACTCTATCTGGCGATGAGTCGGCCTAATGAGATCGTCAATGACGACAGTTACCAGCCCTCACGGCAGTCGGACCAGTCGATTGAGGCGCGCAGAAAAGAAAGCAGTCAGGCACCAGCCATGTTGGGTCGCAACCATGCGGCTACCGGTATTGTGCCGCCAGCCAAGCAATCCATCGGGAAACTTTGACCTACCGGGGATTCACAATTTCCTGTAGCGCCTGCGTATCGAGTATGTGTACATGGCGTTGTTTGACTTCAACCATGCCGTCCTCTGCAAATCTTGAAAAAGTCCGGCTGACGGTCTCCAGCTTGAGTCCCAGAAAGCTGCCAATTTCTTCCCTGGTCATCCGCAGGACCAATTCCGATTGCGAAAAACCCCGTGCGTGCAGTCGCTGGGCCAAATTAAGCAGGAACGCGGCCAGCCGCTCTTCTGCGCGCATGCTGCCCAGCAGAAGCATGACCCCGTGTTCACGAACGATTTCGCGACTCAATATCTTGTGCACATGGTGTTGCAATGCGTTGACTTCGCGTGACAGTTCTTCGATTTGCGCGAAGGGCATGGCGCAGATCTCTGCGTCTTCCAATGCCACCGCATCACAGGTGTGATGGTCATTCACGATGCCATCCAGGCCGATCACTTCCCCCGCCATCTGAAAGCCCGTCACTTGATCGCGGCCATCTTCTGAGGTGATGCAGGTCTTGAAAAATCCGGTTCTGATGGCGTAAAGATTGTTGAATCGATCGCCATTGTGGTACAGCGATTCGCCACGTTTGATTTTTTTTCGGACACCGATGATCTCATCAATTCGGTCGAGGTCACCTTCGTTTAAGCCGATGGGCATGCACAATTCACGCATGTTGCAATTGGAACAGGCGATTTTGATGGTCTGATGATTCATTGGGCTGATTTTGACACTCTTTGGCTTTGTTGTCTGACTTACATCAATTTTTTGCGGCAGGTCGATGTCTGGATTATTTTTAAATAAGTTGATCGACATCAAGAAAACAAGCTGTTTCTCAAGGCATATTCTAAGCAACCCACAAGGATAAAGAATGACTGAAAGCGTCGCCGAGCCCATATCTGAAAGTTTGATTCGCCAATACGATGTGTCCGGCCCACGGTACACCTCCTTCCCCACGGCCGATCGGTTTGTCGAGGCTTTTACTGCGCAGGATTACATACAGGCACTGGAGCAAAGGCGTTCGGGAGCTGCGGCACTGGCCTTGCCCTTGTCACTCTATGTGCACATTCCGTTTTGTGAGTCACTTTGCTATTACTGTGCTTGTAACAAAATCATTACAAAGCACCATGATCGCGCGGCTGCCTACCTGCGCTACTTAAACCGCGAGGTCGATCTTCACGTCAAGCACATGGGCCAGGGACAAGTGGTTTCCCAACTGCACCTGGGTGGTGGGTCGCCGACTTTTCTTTCAGACGAGGAGTTGCGCGAGCTGATGCACATGCTTGGACGAAACTTTTCGTTGGTGCCAGGCGGCGAGTATTCCATCGAGATCGATCCCCGGACCATCGACGAAAAACGGCTGGACAACCTGGCCGAGCTCGGTTTTAACCGTTTGAGTTTTGGCGTTCAGGACTTTGATCCAGCGGTGCAAAAAGCGGTCCATCGTATTCAACCCGCCGAGCAGGTTTTCGCGCTGGTGGCGGCAGCCCGGCAAAAAGGTTTCGAGTCCATCAATGCCGATCTGATTTACGGCTTGCCCGAACAAACTCCGGTGTCGTTTGAGCGCACGATAGGTCAAATTATTGAACTTCGGCCTGATCGGATTGCCTTGTACGCTTATGCGCACTTACCGGAGCGGTTCAAGCCCCAACGAAGGATTTCCTCGGTGGAAATTCCCACGGGTGCGGCCAAAGTAGCCATGCTGGCGCAGTCCATGGCTGCTTTTCTGGCAGCAGGTTACGTTTACATTGGCATGGATCATTTCGCTCTGCCCGAAGACTCTTTGGCGGTGGCCAAGCGCCAGGGACGTTTGCATCGAAATTTCCAGGGCTATAGCACGCAACCTGATTGCGACATGATTGGCCTGGGCGTATCGTCGATTGGGCGTGTCGGGGCCACTTACAGTCAAAACGCGAAGACGCTCGAAGAGTATTACGACTTTCTGGACCAGGGTCAATTCCCGGTTGTGCGTGGCCTGGCCCTGTCGCGCGACGATCTGTTGCGTCGCGCCGTGATCATGGGTCTGATGTGCCAGGGGCGTCTGTCTTTCGAATCCATCGAGTTGGCTTACCTCATTGACTTCAAGTCCTACTTTCAAAAGGAACTTGAAACACTGCAGACCCAGGTGGCGCAGGGCTTGGTGGCACTGGACGATACCGGGATTCAAGTGACTGCCAAAGGCTGGTTTTTTGTCCGGGCGGTCGCCATGGTTTTTGATCGTTACCTTCAAACTGACCGTACGCGCGCCAAGTTTTCCAAAATCCTCTAAATTGGCAGGATGCAAACAACCCTCGCCACCACGGCGCTCATCATGGGTCTGGCCGGTGGACCTCATTGCATTGCCATGTGCGGCGCTGCCTGTGCCGGCATTGGCCAGGCAGCAGGCAAGCGGTCCACCTCGGCGATGTGGACCTTCCAGTTCGGGCGTGTTCTTGGTTACGCCGGCCTTGGCGCCCTGGCTGCGGCCTCCATGCAAGGCCTCGGCTGGCTGACGGTCCAGTCCAGCGCACTTCGACCGGTCTGGTCGATGTTTCATGTGGCCATGATTGTGCTTGGTTTGATGCTCGTGTGGAAAGCCCAGCAACCGGTCTGGATGGAACAAGCGGGCAGGAAAGTTTGGAAGAACGTCAGGGGACTGGTTTCCAGCAAGGGTGCCACAGCCCCCTTGCTGATGGGCGCAGTCTGGACGTTTCTGCCCTGTGGCCTGTTGTATTCGGCCCTGCTGGTGGCCGCGCTGACGGGAAGTGCCTTTGACGGGGCCCTGGTGATGGCCCTGTTTGCCATGGGGACCAGCGTCTCCATGATGCTCGGACCCTGGCTCTGGTTGCGCTTGCGCGGCAACCGCAATGGCGATTGGGGCGTTCGCCTGGCGGGTCTGGCGCTGGCCTTGAGCTCGTCCTGGGCGCTCTGGATGGCGCTGGCGCATGACACCGCGCCCTGGTGCACGACGCCCTGATCAGGCGAACGCGCGGATCAAGGGGTCAGGACAAACGACCCAACAACAGGAATTCCATCAACGCCTTTTGCACATGCATGCGGTTTTCGGCCTCGTCCCAAACCACGCTTTGCTCGCCGTCGATCACGTCCGCATCGACTTCCTCGCCGCGATGGGCTGGCAGGCAATGCATGAAAAGCGCGTTGGCTTGGGCCACGGCCATCATGTTGGCGCTGACACGCCAGGCGGCAAAGGCTTGCTTGCGAACCTCGTTTTCGGCCTCAAAGCCCATGCTGGTCCAGACATCCGTGGTGACCAGGTCGGCGCCGCGGCAAGCGTCCATGGGATTGCTGTAAGTCTGGAAGTGCCTCTGGCTGATCTTGCCGGTGATGGAGGCTATTTTTTCGTCGACTTCGTAACCGCTCGGCGTGCTCACGTTGACCTTGAAGTCCAGCAACTCTGCGGCCTGCAACCAGGTGTTGGCCATGTTGTTGCCGTCACCCACCCAGGCCACGGTCTTGCCCTGGATCGAGCCGCGATGCTCGATGAAGGTGAAGATGTCGGCCAGAATCTGGCAGGGGTGAAATTCATTGGTCAAGCCGTTGATGACCGGCACGCGTGAGTATTCGGCAAAGCGCTCGATCTTGGTTTGTTCATAAGTTCTGATCATCACCAGGTCGGCCATGCGGCTGATGACGCGGGCGCTGTCTTCGATGGGCTCGGCACGGCCCAACTGACTGTCGCCGGTGGTCAGGTGCACCACGCTGCCGCCCAACTGGTACATGCCGGCCTCAAAACTGACGCGTGTCCGTGTGGACGCTTTCTCGAAAATCATGGCCAGCGTGCGGTCCACCAGCGGTTGATGCCGGGTGAACGTCTTGAACTTGGCCTTGATGAAGGCAGCGCGCTCCAGCAGGTAGGCGTATTCATCGGCGTTCAGGTCCGAGAACTGCAGATAGTGCCGCACTGGCGGGGCGCCTTTGGGAAGGGTACTGGGAATGCCTCGGGCTGCCATTTTCATGAGGGCTCCTTCAGCAGGGCAGAAATCAGGGGGCACAGCCGGGCGACAATTTCATCCGCCTCGGCGCGGCTCAAAATCAATGGCGGCACCAGGCGCACCACCGTGTCGGCAGTTACGCTGATCAGCAAACCTGCCTCAGCCGCCTGTTGTGTCAAGGCGCCGCATGGTTTGACCAGATCAATGCCCAGCATCAGGCCCTGGCCACGAATTTCCTTGACGGCGCCGCTGGCGATCTCTGGCGCCAATGCCGCCTGCAGGCCGGCTTTCAGGTGCGCTCCGACGGTGGCAGCGTTGGCAAGCAGGCCGTCCTCTTCCATGATGCGGATGGTCTCGACACCCGCGCGCATGGCCAGCGGGTTGCCCCCGAAGGTGGTGCCATGGTTACCCGGTTGAAAAATGTTTGCCGCTTTGGGGCCTGCCACCACGGCGCCCACGGGCACACCGGAACCCAGCCCTTTGGCCAGTGGCATCACGTCGGGCACAATGCCGGCCCACTGGTGGGCAAACCACTTGCCGGTGCGGCCCATGCCGCACTGCACTTCGTCAATCATCATCAGCCAGTCACGCGCGTCGCACAAGGTTCGGAGTTCGCGCAGGTAGTCGAGATGCATCGGATTGATGCCGCCTTCGCCCTGGATGGCTTCAAAAAACACCGCCACCACATTGGGGTTGCCCTCGGTGGCTCGTTTCAAGCGCTCGATGTCATTGATGGGCACGCGGATGAAGCCTTCCACCAGGGGACCGAAGCCCGCCTGGATCTTGGGGTTGCCGGTGGCGCTCAGGGTGGCGATGGAGCGGCCGTGAAAGGCTTTCTCATAGACCACGATCTCCGGGCGTTCAATGCCTTTGTCGTGGCCGAACTTGCGCGCCAACTTGAGCGCAGCCTCATTGGCTTCGAGTCCGGTGGAGCAGAAAAACACGTTGCTCATGCCAGAGCGTTCCACCAGCATTTTTGCCAGAATTTCCTGGTTAGGCACATGGTAGTAATTGCAACTGTGGATGATCTTGCTGATCTGGTCCTGCAGCGCCGGCACCAGTTTGGCATGGTTATGGCCCAAAGTGTTGACGGCAATACCGCCCAATGCGTCGAGATAGCGCTTGCCATTGACATCCCAAACGTGGCAGCCCTGCCCATGGCTGAGCGCAATGGGCAAACGACTGTAAGTATTCATCACATGCGGTGAACTGGCTTCTGGGGGGGGACTGGTAGCGGGCATGGGGTAAGTCTCCAGGTGACGGCAATAAACAAAACGGCCCAACGCAGATTGGGCCATTGAAAGTTGATTTTAGACCGATCAATCAGGTGTCGGCAGTGAACCGAGTAATCTTTGGCAAGCTTGCGTGGTGTCAATCATTGGTTTGTTATGAGTCTTGTATAAGACATAAGATTAAGCTAGAATTGACTGGCGTTGTAGCAACCCGCACGCAACCTCATCACGACCTCTACCTGATGGTTTCAACCACTTCAAAAAAAGTTTACATCCTGGGCACAACCCGTTCCGGACGCACTTTTCGGCCCAGCGACTGGGCCGAACGTCTGGCCGGCGTGATGAGTCAGTTTCGCCCGGGTGGCGCACCCACCGGGCGTCATCTGGCGTATTCCCCCTGGTGTGTTCCCAGCAGTGTCAATAACGTGCGTTGTGTCGTGGTGCACGAGGACCTGCGTGCGCACCATGTCATGGCCTGGGATTTCGTGATGGGATTTGCCAAGGACAACGAGTTGCAAGTGCATATCGGTGCGCCGCCGCACATGGAAAACCACCTGCACCCCAAATCCTGATAGCGAGTTGGCTTTGGGGCAGGGGAACAAAGCGCCAAAAGCAAAAATGCCGTCATGGAGACGGCATTTTTGCTTTTGCTGACAGCGCACCCGTTACAAACGGCGCGCTTCTAAAACCTTGAAGTCAAGAAGCGCGTGCGATTTGCCTAAAAATTAGGCGGCGAGTGCCAGGGCTTTCACCTTGGCAGACAGGCGGCTCTTGTCACGAGCTGCCTTGTTTTTGTGGAAAATGCCCTTGTCGGCCACGGTGTCAACCACGGCTTGCATCTTGGCGAACAGCTCTGTGGCCTTGGCTTTGTCACCGCCCAGAACAGCTTTTTCCACGTTTTTCACCGCAGTGCGGTATTTGGAACGCAGCGAGGTGTTGGCTGCGTTGATCTTGATGTCCTGACGGACGCGTTTACGGCCTGATGCCAGGCGCGGGTTCTTTTTCTTTGGTTTTCCAGATGCCATGATAGATGTTCCTTGAGTCTGTGGATGTTGTCAGCAAACCGAAGATTGTAACAGGCATCACATCCTGCTTAAAACTCAACGGTTCCGACCTTTCATGGCCCGCTCCACCTCGCGTTTTCCCTCGCGATCCTTGATGGTGTCGCGCTTGTCGTGTTCGGCCTTGCCCTTGGCCAGGGCAATTTCGCACTTGACCTTGCCATTTTTCCAGTGCAGGTTGATCGGTACCAGGGTGTAGCCCTTTTGCTCGACCTTGCCAATGAGCCGCTTGATTTCTTCCTTGTGCATCAACAATTTTTTGCTGCGTTGCTTGTCCGGGCTGATGTGGGTGGATGCCGTGCCCAAGGGGTTGATCTGCAGCCCGATGATGAACAGCTCACCATTGCGCACCACCACGTAGCCGTCGGTGAGCTGGACCTTGCCTGCGCGCAGCGACTTGACTTCCCAGCCTTCGAGCACGATGCCAGCTTCGAAACGTTCCTCGAAGAAGTAATTGAAGGCCGCTTTCTTGTTGTCTGCGATGCGGGAAGATGGGTCGGGTTTTTTGGCCATGAATTGAGTTTGAAGATGGGAAGAGGCAAGTCAGGTTTGACTAAAATCCTGTTCATAATCGCATTCTATGAAAACTGTCAAAAAATCCGTTTTAATTTGGTACAGCCCAGCCGAGATGTACCGGCTTGTCACCGATGTTGACCAGTATCCGCAGTTTTTACCCTGGTGCGACAAGGCGCGCGTGGTGGCGCATGAAGAAAACGGCATGCTGGCTGAAATTGGCATCGCATTTTCGGGACTCCATCAAACCTTCAGCACCCGCAATGTGCACGTGATTGACCGCCAGGTCACCATCAATCTGGTGAACGGGCCTTTTTCCAAACTGGAAGGCGAGTGGAATTTCTTGCCGCTTGGTGATGCCACCGAGCGCGCCTGTAAAGTCGAATTGAACCTGACCTACAGTTTCGAGAGCACCATTGGCAGACTGGTGAGCCCGGTGTTTGACAAGATTGCATCCAGCATGGTCGATGCTTTTGTCAAGCGAGCCAAACAGGCCTACGGTGAATGACCCCCTGCTGCACCTGAGCGTTGTTTACGCGCCCAAAGCGCGCGAACTGGCAGAAGTCAAGCTGCTGATGCCAGCGCCCTGCACGGTGTTGCAGGCTTTACAGCAAAGCGGCCTCTTGGTGCAGTTCCCCGAAATCGACCACCATCACGCGCGCATCGGCGTTTGGGGTCGACGGGTCAAACTCGACCAGTGCCTTCGGGATCTCGACCGTTTGGAAATTTACCGTCCCTTGCGCGTTGACCCCAAAGTGGCACGCCGTGAACGTTTCGCCCGCCAAGGCAGTCGTGGCGCCGGCTTGTTTGTCAAAAAACGCGCAGGCGCCAAAGCCGGGTACTGATCAGTTGCAGTCAGTGGCCACAATGCCCTGAAGGCGTTTGGCTTCCACGGCCCGGTCAGCGTCATCCAGTATTTCCCGCTCGCCCCTGGCATTGGTGCGCACCATGCGCACCCCGGACTCGAGTGTCCGCTGGGCTTGCCTGGCGCGTTCGCAGTTGTCAGCCTTCAGCTTGCTGAGGCGCTCTTCTTCAAATTTGCGCTGCTCGGCCTGGGCCTGCTCGGCTTTTTTCTTGCGTTCGGCCAATTCCTTGTCCAGTCCTGCGTTCTGGGGCGTGCTGGCCGCCGACAGGGCTGCGCTCACTGCTTTGACATCGGCAGCGACCGCACCTCCGTTGGGCGCCGGCTCCGGGGTCGGATTGACCCTGGGCGGGGCGGGGCGCTTGAAAATACGTTTTTCCGGCACGCTGGTGGACGGCGCCCGGTCACTGAAAATGGGGCGACCTTCCTCGTCCGTCCAGGCCCACTGGGCCATGGCGCTGCAAGACAGCAAACTGAAAAGAACGGAAAAAACACAGTGGCTTTGTTTCATGAGGCCGGAGTTTATGCCAGCTGGCACGTCAAGCGCCAGATACAATTGACGATTTGGAGCTTTAAACATGCGCCTGATCGGTAAAGCGCTCACCTTTGACGATGTCTTATTGGTGCCAGCCTATTCCCAAGTCCTGCCCAAGGACACCTCCCTCGCCACCCGTTTCACCCGCAACATTGCCCTCAACCTGCCCCTGGTCTCAGCGGCCATGGACACGGTCACAGAATCCCGCCTCGCCATTGCCATTGCCCAGGAAGGCGGCATCGGCATTGTGCACAAGAACATGACGGCCCAGCGACAGGCCGCCAAGGTGGCCAAG
>LNAP01002232.1_pt1 | contig 19657 bp, 21 predicted proteins | sample 602601 | NCBI WGS metagenome assembly LNAP01 (sample SAMN02440304, study PRJNA202911) | soil metagenome | biome: Subtropical and temperate rainforests or woodlands; isolation source: soil samples (1 kg each in a 20% v/v slurry with milli Q water) were... ...
TCCCAGCCTGCCGGAAAGCCCATGCGTTGCGGGCCCATGGCGTGCTGCGCCAGCAAGGCCTTCAGGCGTTGCTTCCAATGGTGTTGCGGGCTGATGCCATCGAGTAACCAGGCCAACACTGCCAGGGTGTTGTAGATGCGACGGCCATCATGGTGATTGAGGCTGGCCACCAGTGATGGAGGGCGGTGGCTGGGCAGGCGAAAGGTGAAGGTGAACTCGCGGTTCCACAGGCGGCTGTGGTGCGCGCAGAAGTTGCGGATGATGCTGAGGTGGTGCAGGAAGGACGTGAGGTTGGTTTCGTCCATGCCATAGCGGTGCGCCACGGCATTGCGGTCGGCGCCGTGGCGCAGGTTGCCGTACCACTTTGAAAGTTGCCCGATGGTCATGATTTCCACCACGGCCCACAAGGGCGGCAAGGGCTCGTCGTACCGCCGGTAGTGGTGCTGCAGAAAGGTTTCGTGGCTCTTGCGCGCCTCGGCTTCCAGCTTCTGGCTTTGCTGAATGTGATCCCAGTTGCGGGCCGGGTTTTTGAAAAGTTTGCCGTCCAAGTGGGCATGCGGACCGTAGCGGTGCGCCAAGGTGTCAGCCCAACCCGTGCGGACTGAAACTTCGACGCGCTCAATGGCGTCAAGCACCAGCAGGCGCAGCTCGCGGTCGAAGACGTACAGGTTCAGTACGTCTTCAAAACGGGTGCCGGGTTTGAAGGCATGGGTGGTGTGGTCGGCCTCAAAAGGTAGCCAGTAGGCACCCAGCCGGTAGTAGTTGATATGCCCGAGGTAATGCAGGGCTTCGGCACGGCTGGCACAGGCCAAGCCACGCTGGATCAACTGGTCAAGCTGCTGCTCGTGGGTGAAGGCGGGCTTGTGATACTTCACTTTTCCGTGCCCAGAAAAAAGTAACCCCCCATGGTGCGCAGATCTAACGAGATGCGTGGGGGGTGTTGTTGAATCGCATTATACGCCGCAGAAAACCGTTTGTGGATACGTGTCTGACTCATGCCGTCACCTCGCCCAGCAGGCGCACGATGTCGGCTTCCAAGGTTTTGATCTCGGCCTCGATCACCGCCAGTTCGCGCGGTGGCTCGTAGCGGTAGAAGTGGCGGTTGAGCGGAATTTCGTAGCCGATCTTGGTCTTGCTGTGGTCGATCCAGGCATCGGGCACGTGGGGCAGCACCTCGCGCTCGAAGTAGGCCTGGACGCTCTCTTTCAACGGCACATTTTCGGTGTCGCGCAGTTCGGCATCGGGCTCGGCTTCGCCCTCCCGGTTGCGGCAGATTTCGGCGCTTTCATGGCGCTCGCTCAGGGCGTTGACCACCGCCTTGAGTTCCGGGGCGGACAGGCGCACGTTCAGTTCGCGCTCAACAGGCTTCAGGCTGTCCAGAAACACTTTGCGGGCGTTGATCTGCTCGGGGTGACGCTTGGCGAATTCGGCCAGCAGCTCGCGGATTTGCTGCTGGCGTTGTTCACCGGCGGCGATGTCGAGCAGGCGTGCGGCCTCGTCCTTCTTGGCGCTGGTGGCCAGGTTCTTGAAGGCGGTCTCGTCTTCCAGCCGGGCTAATCGCTCGGGCGTGGCGTGGAAGTTCAAACGCAAGGGGCGCTCGACGGTGATCTTGTGGTAGCCGAAATCCTCGTTGTCGAACACTTTGCTGACCACGAGTTGTTTCCAAGTCTGACCATCAGGTGCATCTCCTGTGGGAGCGCTGGCCGTGACGGTGACCACCTTGCCGTCCTTGTCGAACAGCACCCAGCGGCTGGCGCCTTCCTGAAACTGGCCGTGCAGGCCGGTGATGTCGCCGATGTAGTCCGGGTCTTTGGGTTTGTCCGATGGGTCGCCAATGCGGCGGCGCTTGTTGCCCAGGCTTTTTTCCATCGGCACCCAGTGGTTGCGGGCGTCAATGAGTTGCACCTTGCCCTTGCGGTGCGGCTCCTTACGGTTGGACAGCACCCAGATGTAGGTGCTGATGCCAGTGTTGTAGAACAACTGATCAGGCAGTGCGACCACGGCTTCGAGCCAGTCGTTTTCGATGATCCAACGGCGGATTTCCGATTCGCCGCCACCCGCATCGCCGGTGAACAAGGGCGAGCCATTGAAGACGATGCCGATGCGGCTGCCGCCCTCGGAGGCTGAGCGCATCTTGTCAATCATGTGTTGCAGGAACAACAAGGCGCCGTCGTTGATGCGCGGCGTGCCGGCGCCAAAGCGGCCCTGGTAACCCAAGGTGTCGCGCTCGTGCTCGATGGTGCGCTGCTGCTGTTTCCACTCCACACCGAAGGGCGGGTTGGCCAGCATGTAATCAAAGCTGCGCTTCTGGCCTTGTTCGTCGCGGGCGTGGGCGTCCTTGGTGAAGGTGTCACCCAGAGCGATGTTGTCGGCATCTTCGCCCTTGATGAGCATGTCGGAGCGGCAGACGGCCCAGGCCTCGTCGTTCCAGTCTTGCCCATACAGATGCGGTTTGGCATCGCTATTGAGGTCGTGGATGTACTTTTCGGCCACGGACAGCATGCCGCCAGTGCCGCAGGCGGGGTCGTAAATGGTTTTGACGACGTGGCTGCGGCGCAAGTCCTGTTCGGGCGACAGCAGCAGGTTGACCATCAGCTTGATGACCTCACGCGGGGTGAAGTGCTCCCCGGCTTCTTCGTTGGATTGTTCGGCGCCGATCCGGATCAGCTCCTCGAATACATAACCCATCTGCATGGCGGCCTGGTCGGCCGACACACCGGCAAAGCTCAGGTCGAAGGTGGCGAACTTCTGGATGACCTGGAACAGCAGGTTCTTCTCGGCCATTTTGGTGATCTGCTCACCGAATTTGAAATGGTCGAAGATGGCACGGATGTTGGGCGAATAGCCGTTGATGTAGCTGTTGAGATTGGGTGCCAAGTTGCTGGGATCGTCCAGCAGGGAATTTCGCCCTTGCTGCGACGGCGCCAACTCCAGCCTGGACAGGTTGTAGAACGGATAACCGGTGGCCGACTGCATCACGCTGCGGATGATGCTTTCGGGCTTGCCTTTGTACTGGTTGAATGTTTTCAGTGCCTGGGCCTTGGTGGGCGCCAGCAGGCAATCGAAACGGCGCAGCACGGTGAGCGGCAGGATGACCTTGCGGTACTCGTTGCGCTTGTACGGCCCGCGCAGCAGATTGCAGATGCTCCAGATGTCATTGGCAAGCTGGCGATGGGTTTCTGTGTTCATTCTGTCGTTCCGTATCCTGTTTATGTTTGGCCGTTCTTCAGCAATCGGGAGTCCCATCACCCCAGCATCACTTTGAACTCGGTGGCCAGCGCCAACGGCTCAATCTCACGCACGTTTTTTTTCAACGTCACCAGACCGTAACCCTCCATCATCCGCAGCGTGCGCGACAGGTTTGGCACTTGACGCCCGGTGTGTTCGGCTAACTCGGTCAGCGACTTGGGGCGCTTATCACGGATCAGCCGCAGCAGAGCCTGGTTGTCTTCGGAGAGCACAGCCGCCATCGTGGCCATGGACGGAAACCATACCGTCGGCACATCTTTTCCGGTGGCTAACCCTTCCGGATCATCAGTGCGACGAATACCTACAACGCAGCGCTTCATTTTGACTGTTCTGATTGGCTTGGCATAAGTTGATCAGTTTATCAGTGTGGCACAACTGCAGCCAGTATTTTGACGATTAAAAATGATCAATTAATCGCTTGGCTTCCAGATTGAACAGCGCGTTCATGGAGGTGTCGTCAATCACATCACGGAGCCAAGGAAACCGCCCTCGACGCCTACCTTGCCCGCACCGCCACCATCCACGCCAAGCTGGAACGGCTGCAGCAACTCGCCGATGACCATTTCGGTCGTGACCCCGATGTCATCAACTGGGGCCACGTCGGCGATCTCGGGCGGGTGGAGGCAGGACTGGACGAGTTGCTGTCGATCTTCGGTGGCGATGGTGAGTGACGACGTCCACCAACCATCGGAGAAATGGTATGGACGCCTCCCACCTCGTGAGGACTGAACACGAGTTACCCACCGCGCCGGTCGTCTTCGGTGTAGAGGGACCTGCGGCGCCCGGCACCGTGGATAACTCTGCGGTGGTGGTTGATTAAAGGGTGGACCCTCACGGGCCGACGGCATCGAAGTGCCCAAGGTGGAAGATACGAAGATCTTCACAGGCAAACCGGAGGGTCCGAAATGAATGGTAGCAAAAACGTAGTTGGCATCGACATCGCCAAACGGGTATTTCAGTTGCACTGGATTGACATGGAGACCGGAGAAATTGAGGTCGGTCGGAATTCACGGAGTCCACTGGGTCAAGCAGCCAGCTGTTTCGCATAGTACTGCTGGCTGAAAACCCGCATGAAATCGAGGGGTCGAGCGTCGGCCAGCCACAGGTCAAATGGAGAAAAGAGAGGATTTTGGGTGCTGGCGGGCAGGAAAACGGGGGAATTCCCGACTTGCCGACAACGCATCGTCACCCGGAACCGCGCCATTGCTGGCGCAATAGACAAAAAAAGCCCAACCGATAAGGGTTAGGCTTTTTAAATTGGTGGGCCCAGCTGGACTTGAACCAGCGACCAATCGATTATGAGTCGACTGCTCTAACCAACTGAGCTATGGGCCCGTAAACGCGGTATTGTGCAGGTCTATGCAAACTGCAGGGAAAGCATTCTAACGGGGTAATATCTGTTGTGCCTGCCCCGTTGCGTCGGCATCAAGTCTCTGAATCCAAAAAGCTGCGCAGTTTTTCCGAGCGCGTCGGATGACGCAGTTTGCGCAGTGCCTTGGCTTCAATTTGACGAATCCGCTCGCGCGTCACGTCAAACTGCTTGCCCACTTCCTCCAGGGTGTGGTCGGTATTCATTTCGATGCCAAACCGCATGCGCAACACCTTGGCTTCACGCGGAGTGAGGCTGTCGAGAATTTCTTTCGTCACGTCGCGCAAACTGGAAAACAGCGCGGCTTCATTGGGCAACAAGGTGCCTTGATCTTCGATAAAGTCGCCCAGGTGTGAGTCGTCATCGTCACCAATCGGCGTTTCCATGGAGATCGGCTCTTTGGAAATCTTGAGGATCTTGCGCACCTTATCCTCGGGCATTTCCATTTTCTCGGCCAGTACCGCAGGTAAAGGCTCGTGCCCCGTCTCTTGCAGGATCTGGCGGCTGATGCGATTCATCTTGTTGATGGTCTCGATCATATGCACCGGAATACGGATCGTGCGCGCCTGATCGGCAATGGAGCGGGTGATGGCCTGGCGAATCCACCAGGTGGCATAGGTCGAAAACTTGTAACCACGGCGGTATTCGAACTTATCCACGGCCTTCATCAGGCCGATATTGCCTTCCTGAATCAAGTCCAGGAATTGCAAACCGCGATTGGTGTATTTTTTGGCGATAGAGATCACCAGGCGCAAGTTCGCTTCCGTCATTTCACGCTTGGCACGACGCGCCTTGGCCTCCCCGGTGGACATCTGTTTATTGATGTCTTTCAATTCCTTCAACGGGATACCTGTGCGGTCCTGCAACTCAATAATTTTGTGCTGCTCTTCCATCACATTCGGCGCATTGCGCGTCAGCAAAGCGGCATAAGGTTTGCCTGATTGAATCTCGCGCTTGACCCATTCCATGTCGACTTCATTGCCAGGGAAGGACTTGATGAAATGCTGACGTGGCATGTGCGATTTATCCACGCAGAAATGCAGGATTTTGCGCTCATGGGCACGCACGGCATCGACAATGCTGCGCACGGAACCACACAGCCGTTCAATCGTCTTGGCGGTAAAGCGGATATTCAATAACTCATCGGCAATCTGCTTTTTGATGCGCAGATAGCTTTTATCTTCCGAGCCTTTTTTGGCCAGCGTCTGCTGCAACTTGGTGTACAGCGTCTGAATGAGGGAGAAGCGATCCAAAGCCTCTTGCTTCATCTTCAACAAAGACGCAGGCACCGCGTTACCACCGTCATCACCATCACCAAAGTCTTCTTCAACCTCTTCTTCAGCCACCTCACCGAACTCTTCTTCAGGTGCATTCGGGTCAATTAGACCGTCGATGAGCTCATCAATGCGCATCTCATCGCGCGCCACGCGCGCGGCCATGTCCAGCATGGCCGCAATGGTAGTCGGACAGGCAGAAATGGCCATCACCATGTGCTTTAAGCCGTCTTCGATGCGCTTGGCGATCTCGATTTCGCTCTCCCGCGTCAAAAGGCCTACCGTGCCCATTTCGCGCATGTACATACGCACGGGGTCGGTTGTCCGGCCAAATTCAGAATCCACATTGGACAAGGCTTGTTCGGCCTGCTCTTCAACCTCCTCCGCATCCACAGGTGCAGGGGTGGTTTGGTTGAGCAGCATGTCTTCAACGGCCGGCGCCTCATCAAACACCTGAATTGCCATATCAGCGAAAGTGGCGATAATGGACTCAATCTGCTCGGCATCCACCAGCTCATCCGGCAGATGGTCGTTAATTTCGGCGTAAGTCAAATAGCCGCGTTCTTTGCCCAGCGCAATCAGGAGCTTCAAGCGGCTACGCTTGGCATCAATATCCAGCGGCGCGGCTTCCGGCGCAATGATCAGTTTTTCCTTGCTCTTGCGGCCGCGACCCTTGGCAACCTCTGTAGACTGCGACGCCACCTTGGATGCCGCTTGTGCTTTAACCACAGGAGCAGCCATTTCGGCAGGTGCGCTCACAGTTTTAGATTTGCTCTTTGTCGTGGTGGTTTTATTTGGCATGGTAATCCTCGGCTAGAATGCAACGGCGCAACAAGAAATAATAAAAAGCAATAAGAACGAAGCAGCAAGCAGAAACAGAAAAACCCAAAACAACCCAAAACAACCAAAAATCCAACGTAACAGATTCTGCTCCGCGTCCATTCCGGATTTTCAATGGTTATGTCTGCCCTTCGCATCCACATCCACCCGGCAGCGCTAATCCGTCAATGAATAATTGCAAAAACAAAGCACTGAATACACGCTGCCAAACTCACTGCGCCACTTGAAGTAAAGAAGCGGCGGAACCCGCGATTATACCAGAGTAGCCCGTCTAACTGCGCCATCATGAATCTCACGATCCCCATCCCACTGTCTTCGTGCTCTTTTTGACCAGCAATTCAGCCAATCGTTGCTTTTGCTCTGCATTTAATCCATGCCGCGCCTCTGCGGTAAGCTGCTCAATTTCACCCGTGAGCAGGGCTTGCTGCATGTGTGCGATAGCATCATTAAAAACCGCCTCCAAGGCCAACGCATCCGGTGTCTCTTCACTTGCTGCCGCCATCTCTGCCACTAGCGCTTCGTAGGCTGAGCCGCGAAAGAATTCAAGCATGCCCCCCAAGCCACAAGCCGCCAATTCACCCTGGCTCACCGCGTGCGCAATCAATGCCAGGGCCGCACCGGCGGGCTGTTTCTCATCCAGCAAATTTAACGGCAACTGAGCCGCCCAGGCGGGCTTGTGCAGAACGATGGCAAGCAACTTATGTTCGATACTGGAAGGCACAGGGCGCTGCTTCATTTGCGCTGGCGCATAGCGGCTACGGGCGAGCGGCTTTAAGCCGCATTGCGCTTCCACCTCGGCTTGGGATAGCTGGGCACGTGCCGCAATTTCTTTCACAATCTGGATTCTTAAAATCGGTGCGGAAATTTTTTGCAGCAAGGGCTTGGCTTCATGCACAAGCTTTGCGCGATTTTCCGCTGTCACCGGCGGGTTGTTTTTAATCAACTCGCGCACTAAAAATTCAGACAAGCGCGTAGCGTTCCTGGTGTGATGGATAAAAGCCTCTTTGCCGTGCTCGCGGATAAATTCGTCAGGATCCTGCTTGCCCGGCATCTGCAAAATCTCCACCGTTTTATTGTCCGCCAGATGCGCCAGACTCACCTCCATCGCGCGCCAGGCGGCGCGGTCCCCTGCGCTGTCGCGGTCAAAGCAAAACACCACGCGGCTGGCGAGCTTTAACAGCTTTTGCACGTTGGCATCCGTTGCCGCCGTGCCCAAAGTGGCGACCACATGCTCCACCCCGTGCTGCGCCAAACCGACAACATCCATATATCCCTCAACCACCAGCACCGTGTCGTGCTCCTGTATCGCCCGGCGCGCTTGTGGCAGACCATACAGTTCACGCCCTTTTTCAAACAAGGGCGTCTCTGGCGAATTAAGATATTTTGGCTCGCCGCCGCCAATCACCCGTCCGCCAAAACCGATCACATTGCTGCGCTGATCAAGAATCGGAAACATCACCCGATCACGAAACCGATCATAGCGCCGCCCTTGCTCATTGCTGATCACCAGACCACACGCAACCAAAGCATCGTCGTTATAGTCAGCAAATACCTGCTGCAAACCCTGCCAGCCATCGGGCGCATAACCCAGACCAAACTTGGCCGCAATCCCGCCCGTGAGCCCGCGGGCACGGAGGTATTCCACCGCTTTGGGGGATATTTTTAGCTGCTCGCGATAAAAATGCATTGCCCGCGCCATTAACTCCGTCAGCGGCGCTTTTTTCATCTGCACATGGCGATGCCGCTCCGTGCGCGGCACGGTTAAACCGACAGAGGCCGCGAGTTCCTCGATCGCATCGACAAAACCAACGCCCGAATATTGCATGACAAAACCGATCGCGCTGCCATGCGCGCCGCAACCAAAACAGTGATAAAACTGCTTGCCAGGACTGACGGTAAATGAAGGCGTTTTTTCTGAATGAAACGGGCAGCACGCACTGTAATTCGCGCCGCCTTTGCGCAAGGGCACGTAACGCTCCACCACGTCGACAATATCGACGCGGGCAAGCAGTTCTTGAACAAAGCTGTCGGGGATCACGTGGATATTATGCGCCGAACAGGGTGAAAGACGCCACCAGCGGCACATCTGATGTGAAGCGATGCGGAAGGCACAAACACTGGGGAACGAAAAGAAGAGGGAACGAAAAGAAGAGGCACGATGCCGCTGCAAACAGCCGCCCTTGCCGCCACAGCAAATACAGCGGGCCCGGTCAGCTCGATTTACAGTGCGCCCAGCTTGGCTTTCACCAATCGGGAGACTTCACCCATATCGGCACGCCCTGCCAATTGCGGCTTGAGGTGTGCAATCACTTTTCCCATGTCGCCTGGCGCTGCAGCGCTTACGGCTTCTAGCGCTGCGTTGATGATGGCTTCAACTTCATCTGCGCCCATGGCTTGGGGCATGTAAGTCGAGAGCACTTCCGCCTCCAGCTTTTCAGCATCGGCCAAGTCCTGACGCTTGGCCGCCTCGTATTGCGTTATCGAATCCTTGCGCTGCTTGAGCATTTTTTCGATCACGGTGATCACGCCTTGATCGTCCAGCTCAATGCGCGCATCCACCTGCTTTTGCTTAATCGCTGCGAGCAATAACGAGAGCGTATCTTTACGTGCGCGCTCGCCCGCTTTCATCGCCGCCTTCCAATCATTGCCTATACGCTCTTTAAGGCTCATATTCATTTTAAATATCCTGACCAAGAAGGACAAAAACCGCCTGATGGCGGTATGTTGTTTGTTGCCTTTCTGAAGCTTTGCCACTTATTGCAAAATGGCAAAAACCAGCTTTACCGGCGACCGATGTTATAGCGGTTATAGCGCGGTTACATTGCGGCTGCAGTGCGCTGATACTACCCTGTCACTTGCAAGACACGCAAGAGACCCGCAGTTGAACCGTATTGGATCAATAAAGCTTTGGTGGCAACAGTTGGCTGCTGATGCGTTTTTTATGGCGCTTCACAGCGGCAGCAGCTTTACGCTTGCGCTCGGAAGTGGGCTTTTCATAAAAAGTACGCGCACGCAGTTCGGTGAGCAGACCTACTTTTTCAATAGTGCGCTTGAAGCGGCGAACAGCAACTTCGAAAGGCTCATTTTCTTTTACACGAATACCAGGCATTGCAGTGACCTTGATAAGACAAAGAGGCGTGCATTCTAAAGAATTTCAAACGAATGTCAAAGGCTATGTGCAGTTTGCAATGCAAAGCTCCGGGTAGAATCTCCCTGATGCGTATTTTAGGCATTGAATCCTCTTGCGATGAAACCGGCTTGGCGCTCTTTGACACTGAGCGCGGCCTGCTCGCGCACGCCGTGCACAGCCAGGTCGCCATGCACGAAACTTATGGCGGCGTGGTGCCTGAATTGGCCTCTCGCGACCATATCCGGCGGCTGATCCCCTTACTCACCCAAGTGCTCACCGAGAGCCGATGCACACGTGCCGACATTGACGCGATTGCCTATACCGCAGGCCCCGGCTTGGCGGGCGCCTTGCTGGTGGGCGCGAGCTTTGCCGAGTCCCTCGGTCAAGCACTCGGCATTCCCACCTTGCCCGTGCATCACCTCGAAGGCCATTTGCTCTCTCCACTTTTAGCCGAGGACGCACCGGCTTTTCCATTCATTGCGTTACTGGTCTCCGGCGGCCATACCCAACTCATGTGCGTCACCGACGTGGGCGAGTATGAATTGTTGGGTGAGTCGCTGGATGATGCCGCTGGTGAAGCCTTTGACAAAACCGCCAAACTGCTGAATCTTGGCTATCCTGGCGGACCGGCGCTGGCCAAGCTGGCCGCAACGGGAAAGCCCGGGCACTTTAAATTACCGCGCCCCATGCTGCACAGCGGCGATTTGTCGTTTAGTTTTTCCGGCCTCAAAACAGCGGTATTAACGCTCGTGCGCAGCGACACATTTACTGCGGCAGATCGCGCTGATCTGGCCGCTGAATTCCAGGAAGCCGTGACCGAAGTGATTGCTGCCAAAGCGCTGACGGCGTGCCGCCAGCGCCGACTTTTCCGCTTGGTAGTGGCAGGCGGCGTGGGGGCTAACCTGCGCTTGCGCGAGCGGCTCGACGCAACGCTGGCTGCCGCAGGCGGGCGCGTGTTTTATCCCGAACTGGATTTATGCACCGATAACGGCGCGATGATCGCCTTTTGTGGTGCGCAACGCTTGCTCAAGGACATGCGCACCCCCTCCCGCAAACCGATAACGACACCCCTGCCGCAGGGCGCATTTATCATCCGCCCTCGATGGCCGCTTGACGAGTTACGTTAGCGCTCAACTATTTTTTTGCTCGTCGGCTGCCTGGCCCGGCTTTGGCTCGGACAACACGGCCGACGGATTCAGGTGCTTCCCGCCCAGACGACTCTCTGTCCCGGCCAATAACTTTTGAATGTTGGGGCGATGCCGCAATATGAGCACCACCGACATAAAGGACACCGCCAAAACCACCGCCACCGGTTCATGCCGCACCATGGCAAAAAAGGGCATCACGGCTGCGGCAACCAGAGCCGCCAATGAGGAATAACGTGACAACCGTGCGACCAGCAACCACACCACGGCCGCCGCCGCGCCTAAAAACAGCGAGAACCCGCACAACACGCCCAGCGCCGTCGCCACGCCTTTGCCGCCCTTGAATTTAAGCGTGACGGGAAATGTATGACCAATAAAGGCAGCAACCCCGGCTGAGGCGATCAGCACTATTCTGCCATCCTCTGGCGTTGCAGAAAAAATGTACGCCGCAAGCAACATCGCCACCCACCCCTTGGCGGCATCCCCCAGCAGCGTCAAGGCAGCGGCAAACTTGTTACCCGTGCGCAACACATTGGTAGCCCCCGGATTGCCTGAACCAAAACTGCGCGGGTCGGCCAGGCCAAACAGGCGCGAGACAATCACCGCAAACGGTAAGGAACCCAAAAAATAACCCAACAGACAGGCTAAACCTATGTTCATATAAAACTCCCTAGAATGTCGAAATTCTAAACCGGGGGCGCATGGTGGATTTGATTTTTATCGAAGAGATGCGGGTCGATGCGCGCGTGGGCATTTTCGAGCGGGAAAAAATTGCACCGCAAACGCTGGAGATCAACCTGACCTTCGGCGTGCCGGATGAAGCAGCGCAGAACGACGACATCACACGCACCATCCGTTATGACGAAGTCATTGACCGCATCCGGAGGGAGCTGGCCACGCGGCACTTCAATTTACTCGAAACGCTGGGTGAATATGTCATTGACCTATTGCTCGATGAGTTCGGTTCGCCCTGGGTCAGGATCAGCATCGCCAAGCTGGGCATCATGAAAGACGTGCGCCGCGTCGGCGTGCGGATCGAACGCTCACGTAAAACGGGCTAACGCCCCGGCCAATCACCCGCGCGGATGATGCTGTTGATGCAATAGCTTGAGCCGCTCGCGTGCCACGTGGGTGTAAATCTGGGTGGTGGAAATATCCGCATGTCCTAGCAAAAGCTGCACCACGCGCAAGTCAGCGCCGTGATTGAGCAAATGCGTGGCAAACGCATGGCGCAACACGTGGGGAGAAACGCGCTGTGCCGGAATGCCCGCTTCCAGCGCATATTTTTTAATCAGCGCCCAGAACATCTGTCGCGTCATCCCCGCACCGCGCGCGGTGATGAATAACGCGTCCGAGACATGCTGACCCAACAACCCCCCCCGCGCTGTCAAAAGATACCGCGCCAGCCACTCGGCCGCCACTTCGCCCAGCGGCACAAGCCGTTCCTTTGCGCCTTTTCCCAACACCCGCACCACGTTGTCATCCAAGCTCAATTCAAACAAGCGCAAACCGACCAGTTCGGACACCCGCAAGCCAGTGGCATATAATAATTCGAGCATGGCACGATCGCGCAAGCCCAGCGCAGTGGTGACATCCGGCGCATCCAGCAGGTGCGTCACCTGCAGCTCAGCCAGGGTTTTTGGAAAGCGCTGTACTGACTTCGGCTTTTCAATGTTGCGTAACGGGTCACTATGCAATTTGCCTTGGTCCAGCAGCCACTGATAGAGCCGTTTCAAGCTCGCCATCAAGCGTCTCTGGCTGGTGACTTTCATGCCGCCTGCACGCCGATGCAAATGCGCTAGATACGCATTGATCTGGGCCTCATCTGCCGCCGCCAAAGTACCGCTACGCGGCGCTAACCACACCGCGAACAACTGCAAGTCACTGCGATAGCCAGCCAGCGTGTTTTTCGCCAAGCCATCGGCCAGCCACAGCGCGTCAATGAATTCATCTATCAGTTGCGCGTCAGCGGCGTTCATGTTGCAACAACCATTGCTTGACCATCAGCAAAAAACCGCCACGTTGCCGTGCAAAACCGCCCAGGCTTTGGTCTGCCGCAATCACGCGATGACAGGGTACAACCAAGGGGTAAGGGTTCGCACCGCAGGCATTACCTACCGCGCGCGCGCCGCTGCCGATAGACTCCGCCAAGCCACCGTAGCTGCGCGTCTCCCCAAAAGGAATCGCTGCGATAGCCGCCCACACACGGCGCTGGAAAGGCGTGCCGACGGGAGCCAGGGGCAAGCCGAACACAAAGGCCGGATCAGCAAACCAGGCGGAGATCTGGCGCACGGCTTCTTTTGCCAGCAACGACTGCGGTGATACTGCAGCGCAGGGCGGCAGATATTCAATGCCAACGACATCATCACTGCCACAGCGTATGCCCAGCGCAAATAGCGCGCTATTTTTATCGGCGCGGCCGCCAGGCAGCACGGGGGCTAAAACAATGGCTGAAAATCCTGTGCGTTCCTGTTGCACTGTCATGGCGCAGTGGGCAGTGCAGTGGAGACGGAAATTTCGGCAGGTGCTGCGGCGGGTAAAGCCGCAGCCGCATCCTGCCCCAGCAAATCCGCCTTTAACGCGCGGTCTGTGGGCCGCTCGCCAAGCCAGATGGACATGACGGCCTGATAAAAATCTTCCCCTTCAATATCCGCCCCATATTGCTTGCCATTCAGTAAGAAACGCATCACGCCGCCTTGATCGTTTTGTTCATTCGGCAGCCAGTCGAAATCAGCCACATCGCGCACTTTCGCCGTGCCGACGCTCACCACGGCCGCCCTGAACGCATCCAGCCGCACCTGCAATTTTGCGCGCACCTCATCATCGTGGTTTTTCTCAATGCCGCGCACCAAGGATTGCGCCAAGCGCTCCGCTGGCGCATCCATCAACAACACCACACGGATGCGCTTGGCACCTTTGGCCTGATAGGCCTCCGCTGCCGTGGTTTGCTTGCTTGGCAAATACAAACCCACCGCATAGGCATTCAACATCATCACACCGCGCACACCCGCACCATTCAACGCCGTCTCGCTAGCGCCGACTTTTTCGCTGGCGTTGAACGGCACACCGGCAACCGTCACACCTGCCAGCGCGGGATGCAGGGCAAACGTGCCCAGTAAAGCAACCCCCGATAACACGCGACAAATCATTTTTCTCATCTTTGCTCCAGGTATTGAATCCGCTGAATGCCCATTGCCATGGGTGACTGCTAGTGGTGTGGGCAGAAAAACATGGCAACTTGCCAACGTGCAAGCTGCGATCAAAGGCTAAAAGCTTACACTACCGATGCAACGTCCATTCGTTTATGCTGCCATACCTTGGCGAAGCCCACCCGCAGCAAGGCATTTCTCCTCAAATCGCATTGGGTTCTGGCTTATTGGTTTTGACTTATTGGTTTTGGCTTATTATTGGGGTTAGTGCATCACTGAACAAGTGGCTTTTATCACCGGTTCGACAAGACTCTCCTGAGCGCAGCCGAAAGGCTTAATCAGTGTTTCCTTAGGCGATAAGTCGTGCGAAACATCATCTTTTATCGAGAAATCCCATGAAACCAGGCGTCGTCAATCCACTCTTATTAACCAGCTTGTGCTGCCTGTCCTTGACTGTTTTTGCCGCACCCGCCAAACCAATGCCGCCGCCCGAAGTCACGTTGCGCCATGCACTGGACGGCAAGGCACAAGATGCTTTGGCTACCTTGGTCACCCGTTTTAATGACAGCGTCAAAGGCCAGGGGCGTATCGTTCTGCAAGATGCACGCACGGTAGATCAAAAAAGTGCCACGCCCGTGCTGGCGTTGTTGAATGAAGATGATAGCAAACAGTTTTTTACCACCCGCCCGACTTTCATGCCGCTATTCACGCTCATGAAAGCCCAAGGGCAGCGGCTTGATGCCAGCCATTTTTATCCGCAGATGCTCGACGCCGTGGATACCGGCAACGGCCAGCCGCAGGCCTTGCCCATGGGCATGTCGCTCCCCGTGCTATTGATCAATCGCAGCAAAATGCCCAGCGCCGCAAAAACCATAGACCTCACCCCGCGCACCTGGCTGGATGTGCAGAACATCGCCGGCAACCTGGTTGATCACGGCGTTCAATGCCCGCTCACCAGCAGCCGCTTTGCTTGGGTGCATCTCGAAAACGTCGCCTCGCAACATGCCGAACCCACCACCGTTCAGCAAGGCAAATCGAAACGCGTCAAAGCCAACGGGCTCATGAATGTCAAACACCTGGCTCTCTTGGCCAGCTGGCAAAAAAGCCATTACTTCAAATACTTCGGCCCCGATGAAGAAGGCAGCCAGCACTTTTTGCAAGGCGACTGCGCCATGATCACCGGTGAATCCTCGCTTTACGTCGCCGCGCGCCAAGCCGGCATGGACGTGACCATCGAACCTTTGCCTTACTATGAAGACGCTTATGGCGCGCAACGTGAAAAAGTCCTGCCTGACGGGGCGGCACTGTGGGTCTTGGCCGGCCAAGCCAAAAACACCTATCCACTCGCCGCCAAGTTTGTGAGCTACCTGATGCGGCCCGAGGCGCAACGCGATTGGGTGCGCGCCACAGGCGCCTTGCCCATGACGCCTGATGCCGTAGCTGCCTTGCGCGACTCGGGCATGCCTGCGGCCATTGCCGAAGCGGCCGACAAGCGCTTGAGCGCATCGCGCAGCCATAACAACCGCATCCGCCCCGGTGCCTTGCGTGACCGTTTGCGCCTGGCGGTTGATGAGCAAGTCGCCTTGGTGTGGAGCACACCGCGTTCCGCAAAATTAGCCCTGGATACCGCCACGCAAGAAGCCAACACCACACCTGCCGCGTCAATCAACAAGCCTGTTGCCAAAAAAAACAAGAAACGAACGTAAAACCGCATGCCCGATGATCCATTACCCCCGCATCATCGGGCATCGCGGCGGCGGTGTCCTGGCACCGGAAAACACCTTGGCTGGCTTGGCGCTTGCCGCACGCCTGGGCTGCCATGGGGTCGAGTTTGATGTTGCACTCACGGCAGATGACGTGCCCGTGCTCCTGCACGACGCAACACTGGAACGCACAACCAACGGCAAGGGTTCCTTGGCCAGCAAAACCGCCGCCGAGATCGCCACGCTGGATGCCGGCGTCAAGCATCACCGTGCATTCGCCCGCGCAACATGGCCTGACGAAGAAAATAATTTTGATGCCAGCTGCGGCGTACCCACTTTTGCGGCCGCACTCAAGGCCTGCACTGTGCTGGGCTTATGGATGAATGCAGAGATCAAGCCCACGCCCGGCACCGAAGTCCAAACCGGCCGCATCCTCACCCGCCTGGTGGCTGACTTTTATGCACAACATGCGCCGACGCCCACGTCACCAGCACCATGCATCGTACTGTCTTCTTTTTCCACACTTGCTTTACAAGAAGCCCAGCGCATCGCCCCCACCATTCCCCGCGCACTGCTGGTAGACAACATTCCTGCTGATTGGCGCGCAGCGCTTGCTGCCTGTGGCGCCACAGCCTTGCATGCAGCGGCGACGCCTGCGAATGAAAAAAAATTAGCGTCCATTTGTAACAGCGGCATGCCCATCGCCTGCTACACCGTCAATGATCGCGCCAGCGCAGACCGGCTCTTTGCTGCGGGCGTGAGCGCGATATTCACGGATCGGCTGGATCTTTGGCAAGCGGAAGAAATGTAAGCCACACTGATATTTGCTTACATTTTGCCCATCGACGTCAGCCACCCAGGGCGCTAAGCTGCACTCGTGGTATTTCATCACGATGGCCTCAAACAGCCAACACAGGAGAAAACATGAAGCGCAAATCCACCCCCGCCTTGACCGTATTAGCCGCCATGACATGCTTGAGCTTGCCCGCCCTGGCGCAAACCGCCACTCCCCATATCGACCAGCGGCAAATCAACCAGCAGCAGCGTATCGACCAGGGCACGCAGTCCGGGTCGCTGACCAACAGGGAAGCCAATCATCTTGAAAAATCGCAAGAACGCATTCAGGGCATGGAAGACAAGGCGAAAGGCGATGGCAGCGTGACGTCGCAGGAACGCAAGCGCTTGCAACAAGCGGAAAACGTGCAAAGCCGGCACACTTATCGCCAGAAGCATGACCGCCAGCATGATTTCAATCACGATGGCATGAATGACCATGCGCAACGCCGGTTAAATCGCCGTTGAAGCTGTAAAAAAACCCGATTTCACGCGTCCAGCGGCGCAAAACATGGCGCGGATTGTTCCGCGCCATGTTCATTTTGTCCGGGGAAATTACCCTCGCGCCGTCTCGCCAGCGCCGACTTTTCACCGGGGCCGCCTGTGGGTCCTCCCGTGAGGAGGTTCCCTCGCCATCAAGCTGTCGGCCTTGTTCCGCATCGTTGCCGTGTTCTGGTCTTCTCCGGAGTTCTGAGGCACTTGTCCCGCAGGTGGCTGTAGGCAAACAACACAAGCTTGAGCAGCATTCCGCAGCGACGAGGCGGGAGGCTGCCGCGCAGGCTGGTGCCGATGGGTTTGTAGCGGGCCATGGGCGGTTCCACTATGAACTCCGCAGTCGATCCTTGTTATTCCATTGGGTTCGCAGCAGAATGCGCCTATGGAATTACTTTCTCTACAGCGCCGTTGGGCATACGTTCGACACAGGGAATGGGGCGCGTTAAAATTGCCTTATGAGTTTTGAATGGAGCCTATGCCATGAACAACCAACTATTACAGCAAGCACGTGTACTCGACATTAACGAGCAGATTGAGTTGGTTGAGGCCATCTGGGACGGCATTGTTAGTCGGGGTGCTACGCCGTCGTTGACGGAGGCGCAGAAAACAGAACTTGACCACCGCCTCGCAGACCACCTTGCCAACCCCGATGATGTGGTTCCCTGGAGCGAAGTAAAGGCTACCGCTCTTGCCAAAATCAGGCAGTGAGCCTGCCCGTTACTTTTCATCGTGCCGCCAGCGCAGAGTTCATCGAAGCAAGTGCGTGGTATGAGGCCAAGCGAGCTGGCCTTGCCCTTGAGTTCATGGCCGAGATTGACCGTTGCGTATCGCTGGCCTCTAAACACCCACTCAAGTTTGCCATTGTTCGCGAAGACATTCGGCGTGTCGTCGCCAGTCGTTTCCCGTTCAGCGTTTATTTTCGTGCAGAGAAACATCGCATCGTTGTCTTGGCGGTATTTCATGGCAGCAGAGATCCCTCCATCTGGCAGGCCAGAGCCTAATTCCTTTGGTCAAGCGGCGTAAAAAATGGCGCGGATTGTTCCCCGCCATTTTCATCTTGTCCGAGGAAATCACCCTCGCGCCGTCCTGCCATCCGCTACGGCGAGGAGACCTGCCCGCGAAGCGGAATCTGACCAAAGGGAATGCACAGCCCAGGTCTGCAAAGCTGGCCGGCGGCTAGGCTGCCGCGCCGGTTTGGTCGTTGCGGTAACGGGCGTCGAAGTCAGTCAAGTCCAGTTCGCGGTCGATCAGATGATTCAGCGCGGACTGGTGTCGATGGGCTTGTAGCGGGCCATGGGTGGTTCCAATATGAACTTCACATTCGACACTTGTTATTCCATTGGGTTCACAGCAGAATGCGCCCATGGAATTACTTTTTCTACAGCTTTGTTGGGCGGCTATATGAGACTGGCAACTGATCCGACTCTGCGACAAGCACTGCATGGGCTGTACGTCGCACTGTTCAACGCCAACGCGCTTGCCCAGAGGACTTTCGTGGTGGCCGCCTTACGACGATCCAGACCGCCATAATGGGTATCGAGGATTACGGCTGGCGAGTCGTCGGCATTACAAGAGAAGCTCTCACCCTCTTGGCGACTACGGATTTCAACAAGAACAAGTTGCCCCGGCAACTCTGTCGAGGACACATCATCGACCGTATCGAGACAACACGGTTGTTGTTTGAGCGCGAAGCACCATCTGGCCTTGAGGAATTCTTCGAGGTCTTCTTGCGTAATGATCGCACGGTCATCATGCTAAACAAGCAGAACGATCACACCAAGCCGTTTCCAGATTACATCAGGATCGACAACCCCAATGCAGAACTTTTTCCGAACGGTTCACTTATGAGTTGGAAGCACAGGAAGATGGAACGCGAGTACCTGCGGCAACTGCATGCTGGGTTAGTGGTGAGAGCGCAGGAATGACAGCCCGCCGCCCAACCCTGCGGTTCACCGGACGCTGCGCGATAAAGCCGCGTCAGGCCGGTGACTTCTACGTTGAAGCTGTAGAAAAACCCGATTTCACGCGTCCAGCGGCGCAAAAAATGGCGCGGATTATTCCGCGCCATGTTCATTTTGTCCGAGGGAATCACCCTCGCGCCGTCCTGCCAGCGCCGACTTTCGCGGCATGGTTGATCGGCAGGGTTCAGGGGGTCCCGGGGTGCTTCTGCCTATTGCCCATACCCGTGATGCGCCAGCTTCTCGATGTCCAGAAACGGATTCAAATTATGCCCCCGCCCCGGAAGAAACACTCTTGCCGTGTCCCAATCTTCTCCGGGGTTCTGAGGCATTTGTCCCGCGAGGTGGCTAGGTGAACAATACAAGCTTGAGCAGCATTCCGCAGCGACGAGGCAGCTAGTAGCCTGTCGGACTTGACCCGCTGAGAGAGCGAGAAACAGTCTGAAGGGGCTGATTTTGGATGTTTTTGCGTAAAACGCGCACGATTTCCCCTTGTTACCGGTACTGTGGG
>LNAP01002233.1_pt1 | contig 19654 bp, 17 predicted proteins | sample 602601 | NCBI WGS metagenome assembly LNAP01 (sample SAMN02440304, study PRJNA202911) | soil metagenome | biome: Subtropical and temperate rainforests or woodlands; isolation source: soil samples (1 kg each in a 20% v/v slurry with milli Q water) were... ...
CCTGGCCCTGATCCTGCGCCGCGCCGCGGACCGCCACGAGATCGACCCTGCCAAGCTCTCGCCTCCTATCGAAACGCTTTTGAACGACCTCATCCGGCATCACATCTTGATGAACAAGTCCGCCCCGCCAAAGGACTTGCGCGCAGCCTGGGTCGACGCGATCTTCTTGCCGCTGGTTCGAACCGGTTGAGCTTGCGTTGCCCGAGGTAATCGGCAAGGCATGGACCCACCGGCAACGGCGCAGGCCCGGGTGATTCAAAAGGTATAGGCCACTCCGGCCATGGCCTGCAACTGCGACTTGCGCTCGACCAGCGGACTGTCGGCCGCGTCGCCCAGCAGGCGGCTGGCGCCGACCGCGCCAGACACGCTCCAGTCCTTGGTCAGCTCGTAATTGACCGCGAGGCGCAGCGAGACGTCCTTGAAGCCTGCCGAGGGACGGTACTGCGCCAGGCCGGAAGCGGCGGACTGCCCCGCATTCACGCCGAAGTAGCTGTCCATGTACTTGGCGTTAGCCCAGTTCACGGAGACGCTGGGAATGAGCTTCAGCCGTTCAGTCAACGTATAAGGATATGACACACGCGCATTGGCGACCAGGCCGCGCTCACTCTTGGTGATCGCCTGCGTGGCGGACAGCGTGGCCACCGCGCCCGCCACCCGCGTGGAAACGAAAAGACGCCCGCCCAGCGCGTCGGACAACTTGCCGATACCGTCTGGCACGTCGCTATCCCGATAACCCTTCATCCAGTTCACGCCCGCGCCCATCGTGAAGCGAGAGGTCTGGACGATGTTCAAGCCGATGCCGTCGCCGGTCCTGGCGAAAAAGCGCCCTTTCTGGAAATCGATCAAAGGGACCGGCCGTACGCGATATTCGTCCGAACCCTCGAAGCGAGGAATGACCGCCGCCCCCGCGCCTATCTTCAGCCGGTCGCTTTCCGCGGCATGCGCGCCTCCCGCCGTTGCAAGGCCGAACATGGCAAAGACAATGCCGCATTGCAGGTAACGGCCCGGGCAAGCAGGGATGAGGGCAAATCGAGCCATACTGGTCTCCACACATTAAGATACGTTGGCGAATCTTAATGTCTGGCTCAGCGATTCGTCAAGATACATTTATGTATCTTATTTATGACCGATTTGTGACGCCGCCATATAAGGCCTCGCCCGATATCCCCGAACGCGACGCTCCCGCCACGTGATGATCTTTGGCACAGCCGGGGCGAAGTAGGCCTTGGTCTGGAGCTGCGATCGTAAAACGCCATTTTTCTTGAGGACGCGATGCAGTTGCTGCAGTGTGACGATCGAGAATTTCGGATTGACCATCTCAACGGATTCGACACGCGCCTGGCGCGTGAACAGTTTGATGACCATGGACTCCACTATGCCCGCGCGTTTTTCCGCAGCCGGCACCGTCACGGGAGAAAATGGGTTCGGTACCTGACTCATCGCGTCACCACGGTTAGCTCATTGCCTCGCCCGGGATCTTGCGCCATGGGCTGGGACAGATAGCCATTGCGCGGATCACGGACGTACTGGATATAGCCCGATGCCTGCTCGAACGCATTTTCGCCAACGATCAGCGCGCCGGTCTTCAGCCGCGGCTCCAGCAGTTTCAGCACATCCAGATAAAGGCTGAATGCGCCGTCGAGCAAGACCAGGTCCAGACCGCCATCGACCTGTTTGAGGGTTTCGCGCGCGTCACCGACACGGACGTCCACCAGATCGTCCAGGCCTGCAGCTTCAAGATTTTCGCGCGCCCGCGCCGCTTTCGCCGGTTCCAGTTCGGTACCGATCAACGTTCCGCCGCCATTGTCGCGCAAGGCCGCGGCGAGATAGATCGTGGAAATTCCCATAGACGTGCCGAACTCGACGATATGTGTCGCCTTGCAAGCGCGCGCGGCGATATAGCAAAAGCGCCCGAACTCGGGTGTAACATTCAGGAAATTGCCGGCCAGGCCCCCATACAGCGCCTTCAGATCTTTTGCCTCTTGCTCCAGTATCTGGCCAATCATCTGCTCTTGCGTGGCGCCCTGGCTGCTGTAGGCCTCAATGAGCTGGCGATCCGCGGCTTCGGCGTCCCGATGAAGCCTTGCCAGAACATCGGCCACGCGGCCGGTCGATAGTGAATCCATGCTCGTTCTCCATAAAAAGAAAGGCGCGACCAAGGGTTAGGCCGCCTGTATTGAGAAAGATTATCATTCACATAAGTTGGCCACAATACGAAAAAATGACATAACATTCGGATATCTGGCCATATTGCCATTCACCGTCAGAAGGGGCTGTCGATGCCTATCCTGGAAGGCGTGCCCGAGTCGTACGCGGATCCCGACGAAGTGCCGCGCCCCATGACATTCATCGGCTTCAGCGGGGTCACCAATGGGATGGAGTCCACCTTCCATCAGCACCGCAAGGCGCAGCTGCTGTTCGCCATGCGCGGCGCGGTGACGTGCGAAGCATCACAAGGCTTGTGGATCGTTCCGCCGCAATGCGGCATCTGGATTCCCGGCGGCACGCCGCACAACGTCAATGCCGTGGGCACATTTGAAGGCTACATGGCGTACGCCGAACCGGACGTGGTGCCCCTGCCATCGCGGACGTGCTGCGCGGTGTCGATATCGCCCTTGCTGCGCGAACTGCTGATCCGCTGCGCGGCGCTTCCCCTGCTCTATCCGCTGGGCGGCGCCGAGTCGCATCTGGTCACCGTGGTGCTCGATGAGCTTGCCGCCGCGCCGGTCGAGAGCCTGCATCTGCCGATGCCGGCGGATGCCCGGGTGCGCAAGATCGCCGCGATGCTGATGGCCGACCCCTCAGACCGCGCCACCCTGCAGGACTGGGCCGGGCGCGTCGCGGTGAGCGAGCGCACCCTGGGCCGCATTCTGCTGCGCGAGACCGAGATGAGCTTCGGACGCTGGCGTCAGCAGCTTCACATCGTTCTTGCCTTGAAATGGCTTTCAAAAGGCATGTCCGTGCAGTCGGTCGCCGCGGACCTCGGCTATCAAAGCAGCGGCAGTTTCGTCACCATGTTCAAAAAGGCGCTCGGCAAATCGCCGGGCCGCTATTTCCTGGATCGCAAAGGGAGCAGATGAGCCGATGGCGCTCACTGCCTTCGGATGCCCGGCGCACCGGTCAAACGGTCTCTGCCGTCCGGTCATCTTTTTCCTCGACTGCGGCGGCTTGCGGATGCGCAGCGCGTTCGTGAACATGTGAGGCCGGTGTCCTGTCGATCAGCAGGCTCAGCAATTCGGGGCGGCTATAGTGGCCGCGGGAATCCATCAGTTGCTTGCGCTGGCCGATCAGGGAGAAATCCAGGTCTGCAATCACCTCGCCTTCACCCGAACGCAATGGCTCGCCCAGCAATTGACCTTCGGGCGAGACAATGGCGGTGAAGCAGCCGCTGGAAATCGGGCCGATATTGCAGCCCGTGTCTTCCATGATCCGCGCTTGCTGGCCGGCATCGAGCCAGGCGGTGGCATTCACGACGAAACACGCGGATTCCAACGCATGCTGGCGGATGTTGACCTGCATCTGCTCCGCAAAGAGATCTCCCGCGAATGAACCGGGATACATCGCCGAGTGTATCTGCTCGCCGTCCGCCATCAGGGCGTAGCGGGCCAAGGGGTTGTAGTGCTCCCAGCAGGCCAATTGGCCGATACGGCCGACCGCGCTGTCGACGGCGCGCAGCCCCGAGCCATCGCCCTGGCCCCATATCATCCGCTCATGGAAGGTGGGCGAGATCTTGCGGCGGCGCTGGATCAGCGTGCCGTCCGCATCGAACAGCAGCTGGGTGTTATAGAGCGTGCCGCCATCGCGTTCGTTCACGCCGATGGACACGACCATTGCGGCCTGCTTGCAGGCCTCCCCGATTGCGTGCGTCGTTGCCGACGGCACCGTAACCGATTGATCCAGCAGGGTGGGGAATTGCTTGCCGACCTTGATGTCGTAGGCGGATTGAACGAAGGAGAAATAAGGATAGTACGGCACAACGGTTTCCGGGAAGGTGGCGAACTGAACGCCCTGCCGGCCCAGCTCGAGAATTTTCTGGATCACCTTGTCCACAGTGCCCTGGCGGCTATAGAGCACGGGGCTGATTTGTACGGCTGCGGCTTTGACGATAGTCATGGCATATATCCTTGAGAGATTGATAAGGTCGCGGTATGCGATACCGCGTCGGTCAAAAAAGAAATCCTTCTCGCCCACATATTGCATATACAACATAATAAAAAAAAAATTCAGGGACTCAGCGATCGAGATGCTGTGCGATTCCAAGAATCGCCGCCGCTCCCTGCTTTCCCAGAACCTCATTTGCCTGGCTCTGGGCCGAACGCCAAGCCGGCGCGGCGCTTTGCAGCAAGGCATGGCCCGCGGCCGTCACCGCCACCGGCCTGCTTCGCCCTTGCGTCAGGGCGGGGACTTCTTCAATCCAGCCCTCCGCAAGCATGATTTGCAAGTTGCGCGTCAGCGTCGATCGCTCCTGGTGGTTTTCACGCCCAATGTCGGCCCGGCTTGCCGGACCGATGCGGCTGATCAGCACAAGCAAGGTGAACTGGGGCGAATTGACACCGAAAGGCCGAAGCGCCTGATCGTAGATGCTGGTCAGTATCCGCGACATGCGGCGTGTCCGTGTAAGCAGACACTTGCTTTCAATCTCGCGGACCAATTCCTGGCTGCTCGTGGAATTCTTTATCTGTTTCATGGCGGATATTATGATGTATATGCAACATATTATCAAGCTCCGACTGAGTTATGGGCTTTGCGATACGCCGCCGGCGTCACGCCCACGAGCTTGGTGAAGGTCCGGCGCAATGTGTCGACATTGGAAAAGCCGCACTTGGCTGCCACCTGCTTGGGTGTGTCGCTTCCTCCCTCCAGGAGAGCCCGCGCCGTTGAAATACGTGCAGCCTCGACCCATGCGGCAGGCGTCATACCGACATCGGCGTGGAACAATCGCGCAAAGTGGCGGGGGCTCAATCCGGCATGCTTTGCCAGGCTGGCGACGTTGTGCGCCAGTTCCGGATTGGCAGCGACATAGCGCTGGATTTCCTGCAGCACAGACCGTCCCGAAGGCCGCGCTTCACCCTTGCGGCTGAACTGCAGCTGCCCGCCCGGCCGCTTGAAGAACATTACCAACTGTCCCGCGACACGCCTGGCAATGTCGCGCCCCAAGTCTTCTTCGACCAGGGACAAAGCCAGATCGAGCCCCGCCGTCACTCCGGCCGCGGTGCGCAGCTTGCCGTCGCGCACATACAGGGCGTCTTCGTCGATGGTGATGGACGGGTATTCCCGGGCAAGGGCTTGCGCCGCAGCCCAGTGAGTGGTGAGGCGGCGGCCGTCCAACAAGCCGGCGGCCGCCAGGACAAAGGCGCCCGTGCATACCGAGCCAAAGCGGCGGCTGTCCGTAGCGGCGCTGCGCAGCCATGCAAGCACGCCCGACGGCAAGACCATCCGATCGGCATTGGGGGCACCGGCCACCAGGATTGTGTCGATACGCTCGTCCGTGCTGCCCGCCACCCAGTCGGGCAGCAGCCGCGCGCCCGACGAGCTATGGATGGGACCGGGTTCGCAGGCAACAATGCGCAAGGCATAGAATTTCCGGCGCGCCTCGATATTCGCCTGAGCGAACACGTCCAACGGCCCCGAAACATCGAGCAGCTGGACTCCCGGCAATGCCAGGATAGCCACGGTTTTTGCCATTTTTCCGAAGAGCCTCCCCTTATGTCCGTATTCCGTCTTAAATGGCCGAATATGACGTATCAAGCCTATTGCTGCCAAATGCATGGTATCCCAAAATGAGGTCACCTACACAGCCTTTGGAGATGAAAGATGTCTTTGACAGTCAGCGGGATCACTATTCCCGACAGCCAGTTCGCCCGTGAGATCACGGATCTCGTACGGGATACCGAGTCGCCATTGTTGTTCCACCATTCGAGCCGGGTGTTTTACTTCGCCGCTTTGGCCGGTAAACGCCGCGGCCTGAACTTCGACCCCGAACTGCTGTATTGCGGCTGCATGTTCCACGACATGGGCTTGACGCACCAGCACAGCAGTGCCAGCGAGCGCTTTGAAGTGGATGGCGCCAACGCCGCCCGTGATTTCTTGAAAAGCCACCACATCAGCCAGCAAGACATCGATACCGTATGGACCGCCATCGCGCTGCATACCACCCCGGGCATTCCCCGGCATATGCATCCTGTGGTGGCGCTGGTGACCGCCGGCGTAGAGATGGATGTCCTTGGCCTGGCCTACTCCGAGTATGGCGACGCCGAGCGCAACGCGATCACGCATGAGCATCCTCGTGGCGAAGGCTTCAAGGAAAACATCATTCAGGCCTTCTACGACGGAATCAGGCACAAGCCTGACACCACCTTCGGCAACGTCAAGGCCGATGTGCTTGCGGACAAAGATCCCGCGTTCAAGCGCGGGAACTTCTGCTGCGTCATTCGTGGTTCCGCTTGGCGTGCGTGATCAAATCCCAGGGCACTTGCACCCATATCGCCATAACGAGGGCTGCGGCGGCTGCAATCCATAGGCATTCAGACCAAGTGCGGAATAAATCGCCGCGCCGATCCCAAAGGGATTCGGTTCATCCCCGCATGTGCGGGGAACACGAAATCGGGGGTGCTACCACTAAGGCCGCCCTCGGTTCATCCCCGCATATGCGGGGAACACTGCAACCCGCCGTCACCGTGCGATACGATCCACGGTTCATCCCCTCATATGCGGGGAACACGAGCGTCAGTATGTTGTAGCCGATGCGCAGCGCGGTTCATCCCCGCATATGCGGGGAACACCCAGGGCGTGGATGTTGCAGCTACCAATGACACGGTTCATCCCCGCATATGCGGGGAACACCTCTGCCAGTCGCGCCTCATACTGCGAGACCACGGTTCATCCCCGCATATGCGGGGAACACAATAACCATTCCTCGTTGAACCAACTGGCATTCGGTTCATCCCCGCATATGCGGGGAACACGAATGGCTGACCCCGGATCCTTTGGCAACAGCCGGTTCATCCCCGCATATGCGGGGAACACGATTTCGACGCATTTGCGGCGATGCTGGACGACGGTTCATCCCCGCATATGCGGGGAACACTTTACCTTCCTGATTCATAGAGTAAGGGAAAACGGTTCATCCCCGCATATGCGGGGAACACAAGGCCATGCGCAGTGGGCTGACTCGAACAATCGGTTCATCCCCGCATATGCGGGGAACACGGGCTTTTGAGCATGGCTGGTGGGCTCGATAACGGTTCATCCCCGCATATGCGGGGAACACCCCCGGCCGGGGTCAACACAGCGATACGCGCACGGTTCATCCCCGCATATGCGGGGAACACGCATTTGCCGCAGTCGATGGATCCACGCCCTTCGGTTCATCCCCGCATATGCGGGGAACACACGGATGAATGTGTTATGACGCTGTTGCTGTACGGTTCATCCCCGCATATGCGGGGAACACTTCTATGAGAGTGCCGAAGGCATCTATGATGCCGGTTCATCCCCGCATATGCGGGGAACACTTGAACAGCGATTCTTCAAAGGCCTCGACCAGCGGTTCATCCCCGCATATGCGGGGAACACTGGAGGTCGTTCCAGTCCCGCTTTGACTGGCCCGGTTCATCCCCGCATATGCGGGGAACACGCGGCCACACTTGATCACCCAGGGGTTGTCAGCGGTTCATCCCCGCATATGCGGGGAACACCAATTGGGGGCGCCGGCGACGAGTACCAGAACCGGTTCATCCCCGCATATGCGGGGAACACGCATCGAGCATTGGATCGGCAAGGGACTCGGGCGGTTCATCCCCGCATATGCGGGGAACACGGATCGATTCACTCGATCGTTTATCGCTGATTCGGTTCATCCCCGCATATGCGGGGAACACGGTGCATCCGCCAGCGGATAATCGACCAGACGCGGTTCATCCCCGCATATGCGGGGAACACGATTGGCCTGCGCAATCTGCGAATTCAATAGGCGGTTCATCCCCGCATATGCGGGGAACACTAAATCCGGATCAGTATCCATCCAGCCAGTTTCGGTTCATCCCCGCATATGCGGGGAACACAACCCTTGGCCGACTCCATACGGACCGCAAACCGGTTCATCCCCGCATATGCGGGGAACACAGGATTAAATGAGCGCCAAAACAATGGAGGTTCGGTTCATCCCCGCATATGCGGGGAACACCAATCGCCTGAGGTGCAGAGGCTGCGGGAGGCCGGTTCATCCCCGCATATGCGGGGAACACCCCTTCCCTCCCTCTCCCCCTCCCTTCCCCTCCGGTTCATCCCCGCATATGCGGGGAACACTCTTAAACTAGCCCATTGATTCACAAGGAAAAAATGGACACATCAAATTCCACCAAGATTCCCGCTTGTTAAAGAACGACGTCGCTATCGCCAGCAGACAAGAAGGAAACCAGACGTAAGCCATCAAAATCCACTGGCACCCGACGGCTTATGCCCAAGGTTTGAAACTCGAAACCAGACTCGGTAGGGGCCGCCCACGCCATCACTATATTGCCATTTTCGCAGCCGGCCTCAAGTTGCTGCCATATCATTTCTCGGGTACGCCGAGAAACGTCTCCAATATAGACGCCGGCCCTCACTTCTAGCAGCCAGATAGCCAGGCGGCCACGCAATCGTGGAGGAATATTTTCAGTGGCGACAACAAGAAAGCTCATCCTTGTACTCTGTGGCCCAAGTCACCATGCCCCTGCGGAACTGGGATAGCCGGCGGAACAGATTCGGGTGGGGGCTTGGGCGGTTCGATCTCGCCAGCGGATAGAACCTCTTCTATTAAAGGAATCAGTTGACTCAGCACTTTTTCAGAACGGAAAAGGTCGCGACAAGCCAACCTGACTTCCCGCTCGGGCTCTGCCGGCGACTTTCTGGCAATACGGAAGGCAATGGGAACAACGGTGTCGAATTTAAGGATATCGGCAATGTCGTAGACAAACGACAATGGCTTGCCTGTATGGATGAAGCCCACGGCAGGCGCGTAGCCGGCCGCGAGTACCGAAGCCTCCGCAATGCCATAGAGGCAGGAAGTCGCGGCCGAAAGACAACGGTTGGGAACATCTGCGCGATCCCATTTCTGCTGATCGTAATTCCGGCCGTTCCATTCGACACCAAACTGTTTAGCCAAAAGTTTGTACGTTTCACGTACTCGTACGCCTTCTATGCCCCGCAGTTGCTCTACACTGCGCCGGATGGGTGCAGGCTCGCCGAAACGTAGTTCGTACATTTTGCGCACAACCTTTAGGCGCAGGTCATCGTCCAGAGCAAGCTTGGCTTGGTAAAGCAATCTGTCTGACCGGGCACCGCCAGGCTGGCCACTGGCATATAGGCGTACACCAGCTTCCCCCACCCAGACCAGTAATGTGCCGACTACTGCCGCAAGATGTATCGCAGCATGAGACACGCGCGTGCCTGGCTCCAGCATTAGGCAAGCCACTGAGCCAACGGGAATATGTGTGCGTACGCCATTCTTGTCAATGACCACAAACGCCCCATCCAACACATCAATCTGACCGTACTGAACGAAAATCATCGAGATTCGGTCTTTCATAGGCAGCGGCTTGAGCGGTGGAAGCATCAGCCTAGCCTTTTTACCAGCAATAGGCCGCAACCGAATCCCTTGGCGTGCCCCACTCCTTCCAACAATACTTGCTGCAGGCACTGCGCATCGGTGACCGTCGCAACACCCTGGTAATCCAGCGAGGAATAGGCAATCTCCCGCCCCTTGTTGCGAAGACGATGCTGACAATAACCATTTTGTGATAAGGAGGATTCCACAACCTCCAGTCCCCATCGCTCCGTCCGTGGCAGTAGCCAGTCTCGTCCGGCTTGCTCCAGATCGGCTGGCGTCACCGTATGATCGGTGCTGCGATGGCGCAGATGTAGCAATACATCGTGTCGCTGAGACCGCTGCCCTTCACGGCGCTGGCTGACCACAGGATTCGCGCGCAAGTCAAAGTGCACCCGTTCGCCTATGTCCAGTACAGGAAGATAAGGTTTACTCTCCACATGCAGCAGATTAGGCACAGGTTGTGGTTTTCGGGCGGATACTACCCAATACTGCCGACCATTGTCATGGCAACGAAATACGAAATCCCGCTCCCGACCATCCTCTGGAAAAAGCTGCCAGATTAGCGCGTGATCCCGATAAGCCTCGCCCTTTTGCAGTTGCGTCTGAAACCACGGATCATAGACAGCGCTTTCGGATAGCGTAACCCGGGAAAAAAAATGACTCATGACCGGCGCCCCTCGAGTAATGCGACCAGCTCTCGGCGCGGCCCGAACTGCCAGCGTTGCCGGGAAAGAGGCTGGTCATGGCGGACGTGCTCGAAGGTGGACTGAATGCCCACGTTCATACCAACATCCCAATATAAACGCGCACCATCAAGGTTGAACACCCACCGATCCATTGCACCAGGCCAGACTTGGTCCCGCCCACGACCCGCAAGCGCCATCAGGGAGGGCCAGTTGGCTTTCGAAAATGCCTCGCACAGCGACGCCGCGCTGACTTGTAGTGGGCTGGGTGGCACAGCAAGAGGGCACGACTTACGTCCCAGATAAAGCATGAACCGGGGCCTGCGCAGAGCGTCAGCCAACTCCACAAAACTGTGGGGCGCATCGGGAAGTGCCTCTATTGCAACAATGGCATGGGCATCACAACGGTATTCACGGGTCGAGAGGAGAGTATCTACCTTGCCCGCCAGTAGTTCCTGACGCCGGCTGTAGAAACGTTGCTTGCGCGCGGGCACGCCGCTTTGTACAGTATGGAAGTCACGTAAAGGCGTCCCCACGCCATCCAGGCATACCGCAAAACGATAGCCTTCGGCCAAGGCCTGCTGCCGAACGTCATCATCGCGTTCGACGCCCAGCGCAGCCGCCATCATGCCCAGAAGGGCCGAACGGGATGGCTGTACCGCGGTATGGCGCATTTCCCCCACGGCCAGTTCGCCCCAGCTTGCTTGCGCGCCATATAGGCGCAACAGCAGATAGTCGGTCATGGCTCACTCCGCAGCGACGAAATCCAGCAGTTCCGGCAGGCGCCCTTCTCCTGTCAGAACATTCAACCCATAGCGCTTATCAGCGCATGCGCCGTACACTTGGTCCATGTTGTCCCGCAATCGTTCGAGCGCGGCAATCGCTTCCTGCAGAAAGTCTTCCCCATTAACGGGCTTGACGAACGCCAGGGACAAAGAGCGCGGCACCTGATTACCTTTCTCAGCCAGCGCATAGTGCGCGTATGCGCGGCTGGCAAAGCTGTTCTGCTTGCCTGTGGGGCCAACCTTAACGGCAGCCTCTACCAAAACCCGGATTGCCCTTTGGGTTAGGTCTTCATTCCCACCCAGGTTCTTCTTGAGGAGTTCTCGATCAATGCAAAGGTACTGATAAAAAACCGACGACGCGAAGCCTGCCTGGTCTATGTGAGCGGCACCGGCATCTGCCTTGTTCAAATCATCAACCGCCGTGAAATAGTCTTCGTCCACAGAGCAGGCATGCACACTAATCGCATGCGCTACCTGCACCGCGGCTTCGCTGTTGAGTAGCGGCTTGCTCGCCAGCATGCGGCCAAACATGGCAATATCCACGGCAGTCTGCTCGAACAGCAGCGTTCCAAGTTCGTCGTCGGTTGGGGCACGATTTTCCTTGGCGACCAGCTCTACGAGGCCTTCCAGCGCAGTCATTTCAGCCGGCCCGATATGCACGAGCTGTTCGATTTCAAAGGGCTTGTTCTTTTCAGTTTTGAGCTTGCCGTAGACTCCAGCGATCTGCTTGGCCCATTCCCCCGCCTTCTTCTCGACTATGCCCTTGGCCACCAGGCGATCGTAAACCATCTCTTTGCCGAGTAGTTTGGTACGGGTGCCGATGGCACCCGCCAACTGCTGCTGAAACAGATCAGAGGTACGCCACGCACGCTTCAGGCTTTGCGAAGATACCCGCAGGCGCTCCACGCCGCCCATTCGCGCTGTCTTTGGCTGCCCCATGTCATCACGGTTCAAATTAGATGGCGGGTAGGAAATCAACAAATGCAATTGTATGAAACGAGTCATTCAGCTTTCTCCTTGTGTTCATCGCCAAAGCTGGCGTTATCCTGGTCTTTTTCAGTCAAGTAGTAATCGTGCGCCCAACGGAACTTGACACTTTGGCTGGGGGACACATACCGTTCAGCCTCTGCTAGCCAGGCTAGCAAATCCTCCCCCAGCGCGCTGACATCAACTTTTTTTTCCACCTGCAAAACGGCACGCCGCCACTGCATGAATAAATCGGACTTGATTTGTGTGCGCTGCAGGCGACGGAAACGCAACTCGCTCATGGCCGGTGAATTACCTTGGCGCGGCATGGCGTTGCCCAGCCGCCAGGCAAGGCTCTTGCCATCGTGGGCGTCCTCCTTGACCAGCGCCAGCACTCCGGCCATCCACGCTATGCGTTCATAACTGAGGGGCTCCTCCGGGATCGGCCATTTACCATGCCCCGCAGCAATTAACATCTTCGCCAGACTCAACACCGCAGGTTCCATGAGTAGCTCGACGGCGGAATGACAACGCTTCAAACGAGCCCTTGCACCGCGACCGAGATATCCGAACGGACGCTCTGCGTTTGATGACGGCGGTTTCATTTCGCCATCAGCCTGCTCTGGTTGCAACGCCTGCCACCAGCGCAACAATAGTTGCCGCTGCGCTTCATTCAACAGACCACTTCCTGCTTTCATGCCCGCTCCTTGCCCTTATCCGAGATCAAATCCCACAACGGTTTTTGACTTTTCCCCAACCGAATAGCCAAATCAGCCCTTGCCCGCGTAACCTGCTTTAGATCCAGGCCATCAATGTCGCCGGATAGCGCCCACTGATCGAACAAAGACAATGCCATGGGCCGCGTACTGCCCAGCCAGCGGTGATAGACAGGCCGCAAGGCATTCAAGTCGTTGCAATCGATATCCGTCAACGCTTCTAGCACGTCAAAAAACAAAGGCTCGGACGACTGCCAGAAACCCAGCGACACAGCGGGTTCGCTTTTTCTGTCGGCAGGGCGCTTGAACCACGCCGATTTAACCTGGCCTTGCACGCTGCGCGCGATGTTGTCGGCGTTGTCCAGTACCTGTTTGATGGTCCGAATAAAAGCGGGCAGTCTTGCGGGCGCAACCTCATGCACAGGTAGTTGCGCGTCATACCAGCACATTGCCTTCATATTCGAAAAATCAAATCCGAAGCACCACAGGCGGGTGGCTGCTTTGCGTGGGTGCCTCCAGCCCGTAAAAAATCTGACTACCTGCGCCGCATCCGGTTGATGGTTGTCGTCTCCAAGCACCAGCCCCAGCCAGTCACGATAGCCTCGTCCGGCCTGTCGGCCCTTGGCGGAGATAGGCGGCTTGTCTTTGTCTTTCGGGTCAATGCTGTAGGGGGTAAGCGGATGGAGCCAGGGGCCGGTGTAGTTTGTACCGCCATGACGGGTGAAGTAGTGGCGGTAGCGCGGCACATCCCGCGCGCCGCAGATGCTGCATTCGCCTTGATCCATAGTAGTGGCATCGAGTCGAATACGGCGCGGCATTCCCCAATAGGCCTGAAGCGGATGCACGGCCTTTGGCGGCGTCTCCCCAACGCCCTGTGCATCGCTGCTTCGGGTCGCCCTCAGCCAGGGCATGACATCGGCTCGATGGGCGATAGGCGGATAGGGCAAGGCATCCGTGGGCACAACATTGAGCCAAAGTTTGTGCCATAAGCTGGATGCAGCATCGGAAGGCAACAGCAAGGTAGTCAAGGGGCCGCCGCCACGCAGCGAAGTGCGGATACCGCGGCCGCCTGAAGGGGCATTCAGTTGCAGGCTCAGTAACGCTTGGGCGGCGCAGATCTCGCAAAGCCCATAGTCATCGACAGGCTTGTTGAAGTATCTGTTACTGTCCGAACCGGCATCGATAAGAAGATCAAGCACTGGAAGATGGTTGCAATCCTCTGGCAATTTAAGATCCTGCATGAAGGCCGGTCCCTCGTGCGACAGATGAAATGCGTCATTCCATGGGCCGAATACCTTCTCGAGTTCCGCTGTCGTTGGAGGTGAATCCCACAACTCCAGCCAGTGTTCTCGGTCGGCCGGTGGGAGTGTAGTCCTTAGCAGGCCTATCAATAATTGATAGAGTGCGCCCCGGAAATCGGCACGAGGCGCTACGATGTCATTCCATTCCGCCTCAGCCACTTCGCACAACCGGATCCACCGCAAGTCGCCTGTTTGCGTAGATACTTGTAACCAAGGCTCTGTCAGCAGGTGCATGAAACTACTCCTTATCGTTCCACAGAAAACTCAGTAATCCAAAAGGCGCGCATGGACAAAATCCGCAATGGCCAATAGCGTATCAATCGCGACTTATCCCAGGTACCCTATGAGGCCGAGCAATTGTGATACTTGTCGCAACAAGTATTTCATTTTAAAAAGCTATGTTCTTCTTTCAGCTGATATAAGACAAAGAAACAGTTCTATTTTCTAATTTTTCAACATGTGCTGAAACAATCAACTTAGCTATCCGTTATGATTTTTGGGCCGTTCCCCCGAATACGGGGGATGAACCGCTATGATCTTCCAATAGATCCTCTTCCTTGCCTCTGCAGGGATACGGCTGGCACGGCGCCCCGTGCCAGTCACCACCGCAACCCCGAGGCTTCGTCATACCAAATCATCAAAATGCTTTGGTCAGGACCCACGATCTCCGCCTTGAGCACCGCCCCCTCTTCCAGTAAGGGCAAAATAAAAGCGGGCGCGGCAAGCAAGATGTAGCGCTCGCGCAGGCGCTCAATTGCTGCACCGTAACGGCTTTCCCATTCGGGCGACAGTTTTTCTGCCAGCGTGGCCCGCACCCGTACCGCTGATTGCTCCCACGGAAAATCCGGATCCGCGATCAGCGGCTGTAATTCGCCATCCTTGACGCGAGCCAGATATAAGGTCAGGGTTTCGTCTCCCAACCGCGTAGGCGTTTCGCCCTCTTCATACCAATGAGCAAGGCTGCTGCCTACGCAATAGCCTTGGCTGATATTCAGCGCATTGAAGTCTGCCTGGCTTCTTACCGCCAGATCCTTGCCCATTTGCTCATTGCTTGCCCTCTGCAGACGATCGGGCACCTCTTCGGCCCCTTCCCCGTATACACCCTCCACAAGCTTGCGCACCGCACCGGGCTCTGAGTCACCCGGCGTCACTATGCAAGGAGAGCGAAGCAACACCCGAGCGGTACGCCACAATGCAACGGCATTTGGATAGACATAACGAGCTTTGGGAAACAGGGCCGCATACCAATCCGCCAACGGTTCGGAGACGGGTTCAGGGCTGAGTACATATAGGACAGGAGGCTCGCGTTGCTCATTACCATCAGCCGCCGGATTCCCGTCAGGATCCCGTGCATGGCGCTGCAGGCGTCCGGCACGCTGGATCACCAGATCGATCGGCGCCAGATCGGTGACCATCAGGTCCACATCGAAATCCAGGCTTTGCTCGAGAACCTGGGTGCCTATCAATACCTGCCCCCGCCGTACCCCACTGGTGGAAGTCTTGCCAAAACGGGCAAGCACGGCTTCTTCTATATTCAGACGATGGCCCATTGCATAGCGGCTATGAAACAGATGAACGCAATCTACCGGCAGTTGTTCGAGCAATAGCACGCAAGCACGCAAAGCATCGCTGACCGTGTTTCGAATCCAGGCGATGCAGCGCCCTCCAGCCACCGCTTCCAGTACTAGCGCAATTACCGACGCCTCATCGTGCAATAACACTACGCTAACTTGACGTCGGAGTTGGGGACGGGTGTCGCAGGCGTGAACCAGAATCCGCTGTCCAGCCTGAATAGCCAGCGGATACCGCGCGTCAACTGTAGATTCGCCATCGATTAGACCAAGACCGGTTCGATAGGCATCCATAAGCTCTGCACGCACCTTCAACGACAGAGTGGCCGACAACAGAATGACGCTTCCACCTTGCGCGGCATGGGCCTGTAGCAGTTTCTTCAACAGTCCCAGCATATATGCGTCATAACTGTGCGCCTCGTCGACAACCAGCACCTTGCCGGCCAGCCCCAACAAGCGAAGAGCCTGATGTCGCACCGGCAGCACAGCCAACAACGCCTGATCCAACGTCCCTACGCCCACGTCGGCAAGCAGTGCTTTCTTTCGATTGTCCGCCAACCAGGCATTGCATTGGGCCGAGGCCGAGGCTTCATTGTCCCCATACTGCCTATCACGCAACTGCTCGCCAGAGCGCAACACGCTATGGCGGAAACTATCGACAAGCTCTCTCGCCCCATGCGCGAGCATCAACGATGGGTGCGCTTCCAGTGCAAATAGCCGCCTGTATACCCCGCTCATTCGCCTATACATCTGATTGGCCGTGGCCATGCTCGGCAAGCCCAGGTAAACGCCATCCGCAAGACCCGCCTGCATCAAGCGTTGTGTCAAGATTACCGCCGCCTCTGTTTTGCCAGCCCCCGTGACATCCTCCAGCAGGAATAACTGCGGTCCTGTTTCTAAAGAAACCTCGGCCGCATAGTGCTGCAAGGGCGTGGGCTCTTGTAGATAGTCAAACAACTCGAACGGCTGTAACCGGTGGTTGACGGGACTACCCGACAAACCTGCCTGCCGCACCGCTCGTTCGGCTCGCGGCAAAGCCGTACTCCGCCAATACTCGGCAAGACATTGGGCTGCGGTCTGATAAGTAAAGTGTGCCTGATCGGAACCCAGCCAATCGGCCAGTACAGCCAGGCCCGCCAACCGCCAGCTGTGTCGACGCAACAGGCCCGCTTGCTGGCGTGTGGGGACCGGAATCTCGTCAGGCAGAAGCAGCGCAGCCGCATCAAAGACAAACGCCTCGACCGCGGCTTGGTCGTCTTTGAGAAAATAAGGGTCGGCTTTCAGTTCGAGCAATCCGCCACCCGTGTATTCCTTAGGCGGCACGCCGTGATGCCCCACCACCGCGCGCATCCAGATGCACCAGAATTCCTTGTCGGGTGCTGGTAACCGCGGGGAAGGGAAAGCCCTGCACAGGCGATCAATCCAGACGACCCATCCTAAAGTATCGTGCCGCAGGTCATAAGGACGGGCTCCGGCTGTATCGACCAGTTCCGGCGACAACTCCGGCGCCAGCTTCTGGAAGCTTCGGGAGAATTTACCGATATCGTGAAGCGCCAGGAAAAACAATACCAAGGACTCCACGACGCCTTGCGGCCAGCCCAGATCCTTCGCCAACTGTTTCAACCCAAGCGCGGGTAGCTGCAGAAGATACCGGCCGCATGCCGCAACATCAAGACAGTGATACGGCAAAAGATGATAACGATCCGCCCCGTGTTGTCCAGGACGCGCCTTGCCCCAATACTTCCAATAGAGTTTGTCCCGGCCGGGGCTGTTTCCCATGGAAAGCATGCTCTTTGCCGCCAATAATATGATTAATAGTAATCAATAGCGACCAAACAATACCATACCGGAGAGTACAAAGTTTATCGAAATTAGCAATTCGGCCGCCTAACGATGTCGGCGACGACAGCCGGCTTCCGACAATAAATAGCTCGTCGCCGGCACCGTCAAGGCGATCCCTCCGCCCAGCCCTTACGTCGACAGGGACAAACGGATGCCTGACCGCAGGGCGGGCGGCGCACGCCCATGGACTCGGCAGGCAGAACAAGGCGTGGGCGGGAAAAACAACACTCCGTGGAAAGCAAGCCATTAACTTTTGGTGAAACAGCCATTTATGGATAATAATGAGAAACATTCTTGTTCACATTATTGAAAGAGCTGGCGCGCATCGCTGCGTGGCCCACTTGTTCAAACGCCGAGTATCCTGATGAAATTGCGAACCATCGCCAGCTTTGTGGCGAGTCTTCCATGCTGCGTGGGCGCCGCCTACGGGCAAAGCGCGTCCGCAAACCCGAACGGCCCTGTAACGTCCCTGGAAACCATTACGGTCGAATCCAGCGCGGATGCGTCCGCCGACGGCTTGGCCAAGCCCTACGCGGGCGGCCAGGTGGCGCGCGGCGGCCGGGTCGGGCTGCTGGGCACGCGCGACAACATGGATACGCCATTCAGCATAAGCAGCTATACCAATGAACTGATCCAGGACCGCCAGGCCCGCAGCGTCGGCGATGTATTGCAGAATGATCCCGGCGTGCGCGTGGCGCGGGGCTTTGGCAATTTCCAGGAATCCTATTTCATCCGCGGCTTCACGCTTGGGTCGGACGATGTGGCGTACAACGGGCTCTATAGTCTGCTGCCGCGCCAGTACATCGCGACCGAACTGTTCGAGAGGGTCGAAGTGCTCAGGGGGGCGTCCGCCTTCCTGACTGGCGCAACGCCCGGCGGGACGGGCATTGGCGGCGCCATCAACCTGGTCCCGAAGCGCGCGCCCAATGAGCCGTTGACACGGATCACCACGGGAGTGAGCAGCGGTTCGCAGGTCCAGGCGGCGGCCGACATCGCGCGCCGCTTCGGCCCGGACGGCCGGACGGGCGTACGCGTCAATGCGGGGATACACAATGGCGGCAGCGGCATCGACGATGAAGACGCCAAGCTGACGGTGGGCTCGATAGGGCTTGACTGGCGCGGGGAAAAGCTTCGCCTCTCGGGCGATATCGGCTGGCAAGAGCACCGGCTCAAGCGCACGCGTCCCAGCGTAACGATGGCCCCGGGCGTCGCCGAAGTGCCCGCGGCGCCCGATGCCTCGTCGAATTTCGCGCAGGGGTGGTCCTATTCGAACGAACGCGATGTCTTTGGCACGCTTCGAGCCGAATACGATGTGAACGATCAGGTCACGGCCTGGGGCGCTTACGGCATGCGGCGCAGCGATGAGGCCAATTCCCTGGCCAATATCACGCTCACCAATGGCGCCACTGGCGCCGCCACGACGTACCGCTTTGACAACACCCGCAAGGACAGCGTGAACACCGGCGAGGCCGGGGTACGCGCGAAAGCCCGCACCGGTCCGGTGGGCCATGAGTTCGTGGTGTCGGCCGCGTACTTCGAACTGGAAAAGAAGAATGCGTACGTCATGGACGCCTCCAATAGGCTCGCCACCAATATTTACGATCCCGTATCGTACGCAAGGCCGGCCATAAGCGCTTCCGCATTCCGGGGCAATGACCTGGACTCGCCGGCGCTCAATGGCCGCACGCGCATGTCGAGCTTTGCCGTGGGCGACACCCTCTCATTTGCCGACGATAGCGTGCTATTGACGGTGGGCCTGCGCCACCAGAGGCTGGACATTCAAACTTTTGCCTATAACACCGGCATAGAGGGCGACGCCTACGACAAGAGCCGCAATTCGCCTGCCGCCGGCGTGGCGTTCAAGGTCAGCCCCCAGTTCTCGCTCTATGCCAATTACATCGAGGCATTGACCGCGGGCGATACGGCCCCGTCCACGGCAAGCAATGTCGGAGAGGCGCTGGCGCCCTATGTCTCCAAGCAGAAAGAAGTCGGCGTGAAGTACGACGGCGGAAACCTCGGCGCGGGCCTGGCGCTTTTCTCCACCACCAAGCCACGCGGCGTACTGGGAGCGGACAATATATTCTCCGAGTCGGGCGAGAACCGCCACCGGGGCGCGGAGCTTACGGTATTTGGCGAAGCGGCGCGCGGCATTCGCGTGCTGGGCGGTGTCACGTGGCTGGATGCCATTCAGAAAGACACCG
>LNAP01003915.1_pt1 | contig 19652 bp, 18 predicted proteins | sample 602601 | NCBI WGS metagenome assembly LNAP01 (sample SAMN02440304, study PRJNA202911) | soil metagenome | biome: Subtropical and temperate rainforests or woodlands; isolation source: soil samples (1 kg each in a 20% v/v slurry with milli Q water) were... ...
AGCGTGTAGAAGTTGTTCTTCGTGATCCCGCGCTTGCGGCGGGGCTGGTTGTACGGAATCTGCACCGGGTCGAAGCCGACTTCCGAGATCAGGCCGCGAAGATAGGGATAGGGGTCATCGATCCTCCGTAGCTGCTCGAGCACCTTGCGGTCGTACAGTCCGAAGCCGGTGAAGTTCTGGACCAGCTTGACGTCTGCGATGCGGGTGACGGTCCGGTAGTACATCCGGCGAATGGCGAACATCAGGCCAGACTCGTCTGCACTTGGCTTGACACCCACGACCAGCTTGGCCCCCTTGAGCCATTCCGCGACGAAGTCCTTCATGAGTTCGGGCGGATCCTGCAGATCCGACACCAGCAGGATGGCTGCGTCGCCTCCGGCCTGCAGCAGGCCGTAATAAGGCGATCGAATGTGGCCGAAGTTGCGGGCGTTCAGGATCACCTTCACCTTGGGGTCGGCCGTCGCCATGGCGCGCAGAAGGTCCGGCGTCCGGTCCGACGAGAAGTTGTCGATGAACAAGTGCTCGTAGGTCACACCCTCGATGTCCGCAAAGACGGCGCGGGCCTGCCGATAGACCTCTTCGACGTTGTCCTCCTCGTTGTAGCAAGGGGTGACGACCGTGATGTGTTTCATGAAGCTCCAAATACGAATCGGCGCTGGAGGCGCAAGTGGCAGGATGACCAGGGCATTCGCCACATAGACGTTGAGTCCGGCTCGCAACAGCAGCGTGACGCTGCTGACGTTGATGAGATACACCACGACGTAGACGGCGACGAAGCGGCCGAGCTGCGACAGCGGGGCACCACCGAAGACGAGCCGTCCGGTGCTCTGGAAATTGAAAGCCACGCCCAGCACGGTCGCCAACGCGATGGCGGCCGGATAACGCAGCCCGGCCCAGACGAAAGCAGCGAAGAGCACATATCCGACGACGGTGTTAAGTCCTCCGACGAGTAAGAAGCGGATCAACTGCGCGTGCAGCACGTCAGGTCGCTTTCCACTTCGTGGCGAAAGGCAGCACGCGTGCTCGTACCGAGGCCAGATCCAGACCGTGCTCCCGCATCGCGTGAGCATGGCTGCCGCAGGTTTCCGAGAAGCGCTCGCCGATGCCGATGCGCAGCACGGGGATTGGGCAGGTTTCGGCCATGGCCTCCACGACAGCGCCACCCAGGCCGCCCACGGCGGAGTGTTCTTCCAGTGTCACGAACGCCGTGGCCGTTGCGGCCAGGCCGGCGAGCTGCGTCGCATCGAGCGGCTTGATCCATGGAGCGCTCCACACCGAGGCATCGATCTCGTCACCGATCACGCAGGCCGTTTTGACCATGGAGCCGGTGGCAATCAGTGCGACTGGGTGGTGGCCTCCACGGACCTGCACCAACGCGCCACGCTGCAATTGGGGCAGGGCCGCATGAACGCGGCCCACGTCCGCCTTGCCCATGCGGAAGTACACGGGTCCTGCCTCGGCCAACGCCATCCTCATACAGGCTGTCAGTTCGTGTGCGTCGCAGGGCGACATGATCTCGATGTGCGGTACGGCGCGAAGACAGGCGATGTCCTCGAAGCTCTGGTGGCTGGTCCCCAGGGTGCTGTAGACCAGGCCTGCACCGTCACCCGTAAAGATGACCGGCAGCTTCTCGTAGCAGACGTCAATCTTGATCTGCTCCAGGACGCGGACCGGCACGAACGCGCTCAACCCATAGACGATGGGGCGCAATCCTGCCTTGGCCAGCCCGGCCGCAACGCCCACCATGTTCTGCTCGGCGATGCCGGCATTGATGTACTGGTTCGGGCAGCGTTTGCGGAATTCATCGAACAGGGCGTAGCCGTGGTCTCCGGTCAGGAGCACCACGCGCTCGTCCTGCGTCGCCGCTTCGACGAGCGCATTGGAGAAAGCCGCTCTCATGCCGATGCTCCTTCGAGTTCTCTCAGGGCTTGCGCGTAGAGGTCCGGGTTCAGGCGCGAGTAGTGCCAGGCATTGACGTTCTCCATGTACGAAACGCCCTTGCCCTTGACGGTCTTGGCAACCAACGCCTTGGGGCGGCCGTTCTTCTGGCTCTCGAGCGCATCGATGGCTCCCGAAATTGCAGCCATGTCGTGTCCGTCGACCGCCTTCACGTCGAAGTCGAAGGCGGCGAACTTCGCGCTGAGGTTGCCGAGATTCATCACTTCGTCTGTCGTGCCCATGGCCTGGAAGCCATTGGCGTCGACGATGACCATCAGGTTGTCCAGCTTGGCATGCGCAGCAAAGAGCATGGCTTCCCAGATCGGGCCTTCATTGAGCTCGCCGTCGCCTATCACGGCGTAGCACCTCTGACCGGTGTTCTTGCGTTGCGCCGCGAGCGCCAGACCAACGCCGACGGAGAGGCCATGCCCCAGCGTGCCCGAGGTCACTTCACAGCCCGGTACATGCGCATCGGACAAACCCTTCAGGCGGGAACCATCATGGAAGTAGTTGTCGATGTCCGCGCGGTCGATCCATCCAAGCTCGTACAGGCAGGCGTACTGCGCCATGACGCCATGACCCTTGCTCAGCACCAGGTAGTCGCGTACCGGGTCGTCGGGGTTCGTCTCGTCGTAGCGCATGTGGCGGCCGTAGAGGCTGGCCAGTAGCTCGGTGATCGAGAAGGCGCAGCCGAGATGCACGGCATTGCCGGCGAAGGCCATCTCGACGACGGTCTTTCGCAAGGTCGCCGGATTGAATGAAGGTTTCATGTTGAAGCGGTTGAAAGTGCCTGTGGCGCCTTGCACCATGCCAGCGTTCGCCGAATTGCCTCTTCGAGGTCCACGGCATTGCGCAGCCCCAGTTCTTCGGCGGCGCGCCGCACATCGGGCACGTAGCGATTGCCGGCGAGGCCCGGTGTGGATCGCCCGGCAATGCACACGGGTTCGCCCGCATCTGCCACGCGTGTGATTTCGTTCGCCAGTTGGGCGATGGTGACGACCGTATCGGCGCCGACGTTGTAGGCGCGGCCCGCCTTGCCGAGCACCAGGCAGCTCAGCAGCCAGCGCGCCATGTCGCCCGCATACTGGTAAGAGCGCACCGCCTCGCCGGTGCCTTGCACGACGATGCCCTTGCCGCGCACGGCATCTTCGATGAACTGGGCCGCGGCGGAGCCACTGGCGGGCTGAAGGCCGGGGCCGATGAAGGCGAAGCATCGCGCAATGCTGACGTCGAAGGGCCAGCCTTCGGTGACGACGGCTTCGGCGAGCCGCTTGGCCTGGGTGTAGTCGTTGACGGCACCGACATCGCTCCACGGGGCGTCTTCAGACTGCGCCGTCGCTTGCTGCACTTGTGCGCCGTAGACCGCGCCCGAACTGATATGCAGGAGCCGGCGGGCGCCGCTGGCGGTTGCCAGTTCGCAGACACGGCGTGCACCGGCTTCGGCCAGGCGCTGCAGCGCACCGCTGCCTGCCTGTGGCGGTGCCACGGGCAAGGCTGCATGAATGACTGCCGAGAACTTTTCGCGAGGAAACTCGAAGTCGAGGATGTCGCCGCGCACCAGCGTCACGGCAGAAGCGTGGGCCAGATGAGGGCTCGTCCGCGCGAAGCGTGCGGGCTCGCGCGTGAGCACGCTCACCGTCATACCCAGCGCCATCTCACGATCGGCATGCAGCAGGCTTTCCAGCAGCCACTTGCCGACAAAGCCCGTTCCCCCCGTGACGAACAGCGATTGCTTGCGCAGGCCTGCCCAGACGAGGGGGGACGTCAGCCGCAGAACCTCGTCGAGGTCTGCGGCCGACATGGGCCGGTGCAGTTCAGTCAAACCGAAGGCCCAGATAGGTCTCGATGCTTTCGACCGCATGGTCGAGCATCGGCTCAGTGAGCCCAGGATAGACGCCGATCCAGAACGTGTCGTTCATGATGCGGTCCGTGTTCTTGAGTTCGCCCACCACGCGGTAGTTGCGGCCGATCATGTACGGCTGGCGCAGGAGATTGCCGGCGAAGAGCAGTCGTGTGCCGACCTTCTGCTGGTCGAGGTAGGTCAGCAGGTCGACGCGACGCGTGTTGGCTGCCTCGCGCAAGGTGATCGGGAAGCCGAACCACGACGGTTCGGCGCCGGAGGTGGCTTCGGGCAGTTCGAGGAATTCCTCGGCACCGCGCAGCCGGTCCTTCAGGTAGTTGAAGTTCTTCTTTCGCGCGTCCACGAAGCCATCGAGGCGATCGAGCTGCGCCAGCGCGCAGGCGGCCTGCATATCGGTGATCTTCAGGTTGTAGCCAAGGTGCGAATATGTGTACTTGTGGTCGTAGCCTTCGGGCAGGTCACCGAGCTTCCAGCAGAATCGCTTGCCACAGGTGTTGTCCTTGCCGGGAGGGCAGTAGCAATCGCGGCCCCAGTCGCGGATGGACTCGGCGATGAGGCGAAGCTCGTCACTGTTGGTGAATACGGCGCCGCCCTCGCCCATCGTGATGTGGTGGGCCGGGTAGAAGCTCAGCGTGCCGATGTCGCCGAAGGTCCCGACCATCTGACCTTCATAACGGGCGCCCAGCGCGTCGCAGCAGTCTTCCACCAGCCACAGGCCGTGCTTCTCGCAGGCCGCCTTGACCACCTTCAGGTTGTAGGGGTTACCCAGCGTGTGGGCCAGCATGATGGCCTTGGTGCGCGGACCGATGGCGGCCTCGAGCAGATCGGCATCGATGTTGTAAGTGGGGATGTGCACGTCGACGAAGACCGGCACGGCACCGCACTGCAGGATCGGGTTCACGGTCGTCGGGAAGCCCGCAGCCACGCCGATGACCTCGTCGCCCGGCTTGATCGCTCGATCGCCGAGCTTGGGAGAGGTCAGTGTCGAAAACGCCACCAGGTTGGCCGACGACCCGGAATTGACCGTCATCAGGTGCTTCACGCCGATATAGGAAGCCAGGCGGCTTTCAAATAGCGTATTGAAGCGGCCAGTGGTGAGCCATGCGTCGAGCGAGGCATCGACCATCATCTGCATCTCGGGCGCCCCGACGACCTTGCCTGACGGTGGAATCAGCGTTTCGCCGGGAACGAAGGGCTTCGGTTTGCTGGCCAGTTCGCCGTACTCGGCCACCATCTTGCGCAGTTCGTTTTGCTGGAATGAGACTTCAGTCATCGGTGGGGGTACTTTCGTAGTTCTCGATCTGTTCGAGGGTGAATTCAGTCATGGGGCGGCCATCGATCCAGGCGCGCTGCCAGTCCACGATGGCGCCGAGACTCCTGCGAAGGTCCCACCGCGGAATCCAGCCCAGGGTCTGGTGCGCCTTGGAGCAGTCGAGCTTGAGCCAATTCGCTTCATGCGGCTGCTCCGCGTTGGCCTCGGTACGCCATTGCGCGCCGATGCCCCAGAGCCCGGTCAGTTGGTCGGCGATCCAGGACACCGGACGGGCATCCGAATCATTGGGGCCGAAATTCCAGGCCTGGGCCCAGTCGGGTCCGTCGATATACAACTTCTCCGCCAGCATCATGTAGCCCCGGAGCGGCTCCAGCACATGCTGCCAGGGACGTATGGCGAAGGGGTTTCGGATCTCGGCGACGTGATTTTCGCCGAAAGCGCGCAGCAGGTCAGGTACCAGCCGGTCTTCCGACCAGTCGCCGCCGCCGATGACGTTGCCCGCACGGGCTGTTGCCAGCGCTACGCCGTGCTGGCTGTAACGTTCTTCGTTGAAGAACGACGAGCGGTAAGACGCCGCCACGAGTTCGGCGCACCCCTTGCTGTTGCTGTAGGGGTCGTAACCACCCATCGGCTCGTTTTCGCGGTAGCCCCACGCCCACTCGCGGTTCTCATAGCACTTGTCGCTGGTGACGATCACCACTGACCGGACGGCATCGCATGAGCGCACCGCCTCGAGCAGGTTGACTGTGCCCATGACGTTGGTCGAGTAGGTCTCCACCGGATTCACATAAGAACGACGCACTAGCGGTTGCGCGGCGAGATGGAAGACCACCTCGGGGTTGCTCGCACGCATCGCTTCGCGTAGCCGTTCGAGATCACGAATGTCCGCAATGACCGAGTCGGCTGCGGCTGACGCGGCGATGAGCGCATGAAGGCTCGGGGCCGTTGACGGATCGAGCGCATAGCCCGTCACGATGGCCCCCTGCTTGGTCAGCCAGAGCGCCAGCCATCCACCCTTGAAGCCCGTGTGGCCCGTCAGGAAGACGCGTTTCCCAGACCAGAAGGAATTGCGCATCACCAAGCCTTCCAGGGGGCTTTGCCACTCTGCCAGAGTTCTTCGAGGTGGGTCTTGTCCCGAAGCGTGTCCATGGGCTGCCAGAAGCCGTCGTGCCTGTAGGCACCCAACTGCGCTTCGCTGGCCAGACGCTCGAGCGGCTCACGTTCCCAGACGGTCTGGTCGTCCGTGATGTAGTCGATCACGGAAGGCGAGAGAACGAAGAAGCCGCCGTTGATGAGGCCGCCGTCGCCCTTCGGCTTTTCCTTAAACGCCATGACTCTGTCATCGTTCAGTTCCAGCGCCCCAAAGCGGCCGGGCGGCAGGGTCGCCGTCAGCGTCGCCTTGAGCTTGCTAGCGCGATGAAACTCGATGAGCTCGGTAATGTTGACGTCACTCACACCGTCGCCATAAGTAAAGCAGAAGTCCTGTTCGTCTTTGACGTGCTCGGCGACGCGCTTGAGCCGCCCGCCTGTCATCGTCTCTTCGCCGGTGTCGACCAGCGTAACTTTCCAGGGCTCCGCATAGCGCTGGTGCACTTGCATTTCATTGCGTTGCATATCAAAAGTCACATCAGACATATGCAAGAAATAGTTGGCGAAATATTCCTTGATGATATAACCTTTATAACCGCAACAAATTATGAATTCATGAATACCGTGCGCGGAGTATATTTTCATAATATGCCAGAGCACAGGTTTCCCGCCCACTTCAATCATTGGCTTAGGTTTCAGATGCGTCTCTTCCGAGATTCTGGTCCCCAATCCTCCAGCCAATATGACAGCCTTCATTTATCGCCCCCAAAATTAACCAAACTCAAACTCAAACTGGAGCAGCAGTGAACGCGTCGCATCTATCCTGCCGGAATCGATCAACATAGCCAGCGACCACAAATAAGATACTTGCCAGCGCCCCGCAAATACTCCAAAAGTTATACCTAAGATCTCCTGCGGGAGTTATAAAGTACATCGGCGCCAGGTAAAGCAACGCACTGGCCAAAATCACTGTCGCCTCAGTGCGATAGCGCAGACTCCTGCGAGCGAAAGCGAATACCAACGCTACGATCCCAACCAAATAATAGATCCAAGCTCGATCCAAGAAACTTCGACTGAAGGACACAACATAATTAACCGCTAAAGCCGTCATGAAATTTGGCGACTGAGTGATTCCAAATTTATTAGCGTCGACATTAGGGTGTGTCACATAAAAGACCTCATGCCTATGAAATCCGACATACTCAGAAAATACAGCCGCTCGATGCCGGAGATACGCCATTGGTTTATTCTCGATTGCGGCCATCCATTGGCGGGGCAAGGCCGAAACATCGGCCGATATGCGCCCCTCAGAATCATTGGCACTTGTGATATTTAGGTGGCGCGCATCGTATATTTTTTCAAGATACGCAGTGTCCACTGGACCGCCCGACTTGTCGATCAAAAAACTTTTTCCAGAGTAAACAGAAATCCCAACAAGATCATGGCGCATGATACTCATCATGTTGGTATTTTTTTCCAGTCGAACGAATTCTGGAAATTTAAAGCTATTCACAACCCAGACCATCAAAAACAAAAAAAATAGCGAAAGGACACCAAAAACAAAAGATCTCAAAAAGAATACATTCCGCCCCTGCCCTTTATGCAAAACCAGAAAAACATAAACAAGAAGAGCGAATGCGCCGCTTGCGGCGTTAAATCTGTAGGCCATTCCGCAAAACAGGGAGAGGACCGCTGCTGCCAAAAGGCATTTCGTGGCCAAATTAAGCTCACATCGAGATGCAGCAAATATCAGAGCAAAGCTGAGCATGTAAAACGCAGCAACCGCAACATCCTTCCATACAACAAGCATTGTTCCCGTGATGGGCGGAGTCAGCGAAAAGGCGACCAATATCGCCAATCGAATGAGCCACGGCCAACCAATTCCATTGAGAACGCATGCGAATGCCATCAATAACATGCCATTCTGAAACAATTGCATCAATGTTGGCCCAGGCCAAATCCAATCAAGAACCCGCCAGACATAGCTGCCGAACGGTGGATACTGCGAGCCTTCAACGCCCTCTCTAGCTTGGCGAAGCGCCTCGACCGAGTCAAACGACATGAACCCGGGATAGCTAGCAAAACTCACGAGCAGCGCTATAGCAAGCGCGAACAGGTAGACAACCCAAACGCCGTTAACCGGCGAGCGCATACGGACGATTGCGGCACCCGAATTTTGTATGGTTGGATTCACAAAGCTCTCAATTTTTATAAGACTCTTCAAACCCTACTTACCCTTTCGACTTGAAGACCCGATAAGCCCGGACCAAAACCATCCGCAATGCACTTTTTATTTTTTGATGCTCTGACAGGAAGTTCCGAAGTCGAGTACCCACACGCCAATATGTGCTCTGCTCAATGGCATTAAATCTGGCAAGCTCAACTTTAACGCTCAACAAAGCAGCCTCGAATTGCTGTGCGACTGCGCGAGCTGCCTCAAGTGAACGAGCCCGATTTTCGGCGTCGCTGCGACGACGCTCCGCGTCATCAAGTATTGTCTGCGCGGATCGAAGCTCGCTCTTCAACCTCGCTATCTCCCCTTGGAGTTCATGCGGGGTAAGCCTTGGTGGATGTGGCGGCATAGACAGAAAGTCATCAAACTCTTGGTGCATTACCGCATGTGCAGCCTCCGCGACCAATGCAGGTCTTGACGCCGACTGCCATTCAATTCGCCCCCAACGCGGAGTCTGCCACATGGCCCGACGAAGATCCTCTCGAGATGCGATTGACTCAAGAATGCAATTGTGCTCCACCAACATAGGCGAAAGAGAAGGCGCTTTATCGCGACAAGCCCACAACCCGGACTCATACGCGCACGGAAAAATCTGATCTTGCTCGCAACGAAAGTTATTTGGCACGAAAGCAGGAAATGCAAAGTAATGAACAGACAGTCCTGCCGAGATCAAAAGGTCCACAAGATCCAAAGACGCAGGATCCTCATTGCACTCCAACCAAAATGCCGGCCCCCCGGGCAGGAGCAGCGATTGGTCAGCCATAAGCATGGGGTGCTCCAGGCCCTCAACATCCATTTTTATTAGGTCAAATCCGCCCTTTTCCCGAAAGATATCGGACAATCGGACGAAATTTATCTCACCGACTAGTTCCCTATGACTCTCATCATTGGTGGAAGCAAAAGACAACGAACCAAGATTACTCTCTTCGTAACGGCCTTTCAACGCTCGCCCATCAGGAACAACCGCTGCCTCGATCACCGAAGATGGAACTTGCACTAGGCTCTCGACATTTCTTTGCAATGCCTTAGACGCAACTGGATTGGCCTCTACAAAGTAGATCGCAGAAACATCTGCCTCGGATAACAGTCCAATGCCGAAGGTGCCGACGAACGCCCCAACATCCAAGACACGCACTGGGCCACTCGGCAATGCACTCGCAACAAAACGAACCTCGTCATAGGCCCACTCCCCATAGGCCTCCAAAAACCGCCCAATCAAATCGCCTTCGCCATCTGGCACACAAAGCGGCCCGTATCGTGTATCAAGAGATTTCATGAAAAACAATATAAAAAGCACTATGCGAGGAAGCCACTTCAGCGATTATTGCTTTCATACCAATATCGAAAAGAGCCGACCCCAACGGCAAAGGGATCAACGTACAACCCATGAAGCTCTGGTGCATTGCGCCAGAAAATACGATGTGCTCGAGGCACGGCAACGCCATCGTCATAGTGGCCATACCGCCACCAACCTGCTGGCAATCCTTTGACAGCATGATGAATCAATCTAGACCTGTACCATCGAAGAAGCTCAAAAACCTCGGGGCGACCTCTGGAATAAAGCTCTAGTTGGGCCTCCCCCACAGAATTCACCTTCGTAAAGTGAAAAAATCGAAGAAGTACATCACCTGCAAATACTCTTCCATCGGCACCTATTGAAATAGGTCGGTTGTCGATGTTCCAACTGGCTACGTTGTAGCCTGGATCCCTCAATACGGAGACTCCATTGAACAGGGCAGGAGCCAAGTCGCACCAGCGCTGATCCGTAAACAGCCCATTAGGAATATCGTCATGGCAAAAAATCCTAAGGCGCTCCGCCCACCAGTTTGCAAAACTACGCCCATCCTCACAATTCCGAACAGCGACGAATCCAAGATTGTAGACGCCATGCTTCAAACAAGAGATCTCATTATCTACAACTCCACTTTTTGTGCGTTCGGGAGTTAGCAAATGAGGCGTCAACACAACCGCAAACTCGTCGAGCGACTCTTCGATGTGAGTCAGCGGCGCAAACAGCGCGATATCTGGATCTATATAAAGTACCTTCTCAGCCCCACTAGCCAGTATCTTTTGGAGCATTGGCCCCTTTACTGCGGTACACAATTCGACCACATCGTGACCGAAGACCCACGGATGATGGCTCGGTATGTCGAGCTCGTAAACCCGGACAACATGATCGAAATCCTCCGCCTCCAAATTAAATTCAAAGCCCTCAGGCTCCTGATCGGATAAGCACAGCCAAAGAATCCAATTCGGGTGATGCTTGCGAACTGTTTCGGCAAGCACGCGCGCCCTATCCAAATAACTAAAAGAAATGCTGGTATAGCAGTGCGTATTAGACAAGCGGCGCCTCTTTCAGAAACAGGTCCGCCGTGCCGCGTGAGCGCAAGAGCCGGCCGCGCGTCAAAGTTGTAGCTGCTCGTTCTAAAATTTCGCCAGTTACGAACAACGCTCTCAACTCAATTTCCGTAGACACAGCAATTCCTCTTTCACTGCCAGCCGCGACGACTGCCGGCCATACATTTCCCGCATCCTTACGCGCAATAACGAATGCTCCTGCAGCGAGGGCCTCCAGCGTTATGAATGAAAATGTCTCGAAGCAGCTAGACCAATTGATAACGATATCGATACCGTGAGCCCGGGTCGCATCGATCATCGCATCAACATTACCAGGCCCCGCTTCGACCGAGACCTCAGTCAATCGCTTTAGACCTGTCTTCCCGACGCCGAGCCGAAAAAACTCATACCGAGCGTCCTCGGCATGACGTTCGACGAGTTTCTTAAACGTGGGCCAGCCTTTGTGCGATGCCGGCGCGCCAAGATGGGCTACTCGCAAGGGCCTGCGGCCTTCATCTGAAGATGGCAGCCCCAGTTCGACGCGAGCCAAAGGCAGGACCATGGCTTTCGAGTACGTTAATGAGCCTTTAGCTTTCCACAAGTTCAAAGCAGTTTCAGAAGGCGCGAGTACAACGGGCCGCAACTCATCAAACAAATACCGAACTTGCTCGACGTGCGTGCGTCTGTCTACACCTTCGCAACAAATCATGCACGCCGACGAATCCACAGCCGGGGCATTGCAGAACGCGATATCGTTCCGCAGGAGAAACGGGTTAACGCAGAGACTAAAGAAATCGTGCACCCATAAAATGGGAGTGCGGGCCTTGCAGATTTTTGAGATGCTGATAACTGCATCAGCAGAAAACCCCATCAGGTGATGCACTATCAAGCTAAGCGTTTTCTGCGTCTCTGCAGCCGCCAAGGGCAGTACAGCCAGAATATCGCTTAGTCGAACAACCCCTTCGCGCCGACCGTTCAGCGTCAGCACGAGCAAGGTCGCTGCGTCAGGCTTAGCATCGGCCAAAAGAGGTAATGGCGACGCGGGGCAGAGATGAATGTAGGTCCATCCTGCCGCAGTAAGCACCCCTTCTTCAATGGCAATAGCAGCTTGGACGCCACCGACACTCCTTATGTATTGATCATGACTTAAGGAGACAATTGCATTGCCCGTATTTTTCGCAAAAGTCGAGAGAAAAATATCTCGCAATCTTTTTTTATCTAACGGCGAGCCGATATCGACTACAGGAACCCAGCCGAGGGAGCGCGATCGCGCTGAACGAGCGCCCAGAACGACCTCCCGCGCGCTTTCTCCCGCAGGCTCAAGCGGCAAGGCCTCACGCCCCTCCTTTACGCCCTGTAATGCGTAGTGGTTCAACGGATTCAGGCCAGCTACCGCTACATCTTGGTACCTTTGAAGATAGAAATTTGTGCTGAAGAATGGACTCGGATCCCGCCCTTCTCGCCACCCATGCAAACAGTAATGCTCGAAAGGATCCAAGCCTGATATTTGAATATCTGGGTACTTTTCCAAATAAAAATCAACATCGAACAATGCTGATGCCGCAATTTTATCCATAGACCAATTCAGGCTTGGCGTTATTTTCCTCATCCAGAAAACCCTTCACAGAAAAAGCACAAGCCAGTTAGAGATGGATCAACCTGTTCGACTGGGCATCTGGCCCGAACTGGCATAGATGTTGACCTTTTTTCAATTAAATACCGACGCGTTGGTGAAAGCCGTGCCTCGTCGATCTTTTTCGGACAAGGTAGGCTCTTGGCCGGCGACAGGCCATTGAATATTCAAATCAATGTCGTTCCAAAAAATACATTTTTCCTGCGCTGGCGCATAGTACTCAGTGGTCTTGTAGAGAAAGTCCGCTATGTCGGTCAACACCAAAAATCCGTGAGCAAAGCCGGCAGGCACCCATAGTTGCTTTTGATTGGCTTCGCTGAGTTCGACGCCAACCCACTGCCCGAAAGTTGCCGACGACTGCCGGATATCCACTGCCACGTCGAATACCGCACCCCGCACAACTCGGACCAACTTACCCTGAGGCTGCTGCAGTTGGTAGTGCAGCCCACGCAGAACGCCCTTGCCGGAGCGCGAGTGATTATCTTGAACGAAATCGATGTGCTGCCCGATGGCATCGTCAAAGGCCTTCTGGTTAAAGCTCTCCAAGAAGAACCCCCGCGCATCACCGAACACTTTTGGCTCGATCACCATCACGTCAGGAATGGCAGTTGGCATCGCCTTCACGAACGCACCTCTTCGGCCAACAGATGATTCAGGTACTTGCCGTAACCGTTCTTCTGCAGCGGCGCAGCAAGCTTCGCGAGTTGATCGCGATCAATGAACCCGTGCCGCCATGCGATCTCTTCTGGACACGCGATCTTCAAGCCCTGCCGGTGCTCGAGCGTGGCGATGAACTGGCCGGCCTCCAACAGGCTCTCGTGCGTACCGGTGTCCAGCCAGGCATAGCCGCGCTGCATGATCTGCACATTGAGTGCACCGGCGTCCATGTAGGCTTGATTGACAGCAGTAATTTCCAGTTCACCACGCGCGCTGGGCTGGACCGCCTTGGCAATATCGATGACTTGGTTGTCGTAGAAGTACAAACCAGTCACTGCATAGTTGCTTTTCGGCTGGCTTGGCTTTTCTTCGATGCTACTGGCCCGGCCGTTGCTGTCGAAGGCGACGACACCATAGCGCTCCGGGTCCTGCACGTGATAGGCGAAAACTGTCGCGCCTGAAGCATGGGCATCGGCTCCGGCCAGGAGGTGAGCCAGATCGTGACCATAGAAGATGTTGTCCCCCAGCACGAGCGCGCTGGGGGAATTGCCAACGAACTTCTCGCCAATGATGAAAGCCTGCGCCAAGCCATCCGGGCTGGGCTGCACCGCGTACTGCAGGTTCATGCCCCACTGGCTGCCGTCGCCCAGCAGTTGCTGGAAGCGCGGCGTGTCCTGCGGCGTGCTGATGATCAGGATGTCACGTATGCCGCCGAGCATCAGCGTGCTCAGCGGGTAATAAATCATGGGCTTGTCGTACACCGGCAGCAGCTGCTTGCTCATGGCCAGCGTGGCCGGATGAAGCCGGGTGCCGGAGCCACCGGCGAGGATGATTCCCTTGCGCTTTGTCATTCGTAAAGTCTCGTTGTTGTCACAGAGTCTCTTGCAGCATCCGCGCCACGCCGGTTTGCCAAGGCGGCAGCACCAAGCCGAAGGCCGACTGCAGCTTGGCGGTGTTCAACCGCGAGTTGAGCGGCCGCTGGGCCGGCGTCGGGAAGTCGGTGGTGGGCACCGGGGCGATCGCATCGGCGGTGGCCTTGATGTCGACGCCCGCCGCACGGGCTTGCCCGATCACGAAGCGCGCATAGCCGTGCCAGGTGGTTTCGCCGCCAGCGACAAGGTGGTAGAGGCCAGCCTTCCGCGGATCAGCCAAGGTGGCGCGGATCGCATGCGCCGTGACGTCTGCCAGCAGTTCTGCCCCCGTCGGGGCGCCGAACTGGTCGTCGATGACGGTCAGTCCATCGCGCTCCTTGGCCAGGCGGAGCATCGTTTTCGCGAAGTTGCCACCGCGTGCTGCGTAGACCCAACTGGTGCGAAAGATGAGATGCCGCGGGCAGTTCTGGGTGACCAGTTGCTCGCCTTCCAGCTTGGTTTGCCCGTAAACGCTCAGAGGGCCGGTCGCATCGTCTTCCGTCCGCGGCGTGCTGCCGCTGCCATCGAAGACGTAGTCGGTCGAGTAGTGCACCATCAGCGCGCCGATTTCGTGTGCAGCCTGGGCCACGACGCCGGGCGAGGTGGCATTGAGCGTGCGTGCGAACTCGGGCTCGCTTTCGGCCTTGTCGACGGCAGTGTGCGCGGCGGCATTCACGATCACGTCGGGGCGAACCTTGCGGACGGTGTCGGCGAGCAGGTCAGGCCGGCTGAAGTCGGCGTGCAGCTCGGTGCTGTCGAAATCGAGGGCGACCAGCTCGCCCAACGGTGCCAGGCTGCGTTGCAGCTCCCAACCGACCTGCCCGCCCTTGCCCAGCAGCAGCAGCTTCATGCGCCCGCCTTGGCCGAAGGCGCCTCGTACTGCTTCTGGACCCAGTCGCGGTAAGCCCCGCTTTGCACGTTGGCCACCCACTCGCCGTTGGCCAGGTACCACTCGACCGTCTTGCGAATCCCGGTGTCGAAGGTCTCGGCCGGCTTCCAGCCCAGTTCGCGTTCGAGCTTGCGCGCGTCGATGGCATAACGCCGATCGTGGCCCGGACGGTCCGTCACATAGCTGATTTGCTCGCGATAGCTCTTGCCATCGGCCCGGGGACGCAGTTCGTCGAGCAGGGCACATACCGTGTTGACGATCTCGATGTTGGGCTTCTCGTTCCAGCCACCGACGTTGTAGGTCTCGCCCAGCCGGCCGTCCTGAAGCACGCGGCGGATGGCACTGCAATGATCCTTCACATAGAGCCAATCGCGCACCTGCATGCCGTCGCCGTACACCGGCAGGGGCTTGCCGGCCAGCGCATTGACGATCATCAGCGGGATGAGCTTTTCGGGGAAATGGTACGGACCATAGTTGTTGGAACAATTGGTCGTGAGCACGGGCAGTCCATAGGTGTGGTGCCATGCGCGGACCATGTGGTCGCTGGCGGCCTTGCTGGCCGAATAGGGGCTGTTGGGTTCGTACTTGTTCTCTTCGGTGAAGGCTGGATCCGTGGCCGACAGCGACCCGTACACCTCGTCCGTGGACACATGCAGGAAACGGAAGTCGCTCTTTTCAGCCAGCGGCAGGGCATGCCAGTAGCCTCGCACCGATTCCAGCAGCCGGAACGTGCCCAGCACGTTCGTCTGGACGAAATCCTCGGGGCCATGAATGGAGCGGTCCACATGCGACTCGGCTGCGAAGTTGACGACGGCACGCGGCCGATGCTCGGCCAGCAGCCGGTCGACTAGGGCGCTGTCGCCGATGTCACCCTGAACGAACACATGGCGCACGTCACCGTGGAGCGATGCCAGCGTCTCCCGGTTGCCGGCATAGGTCAATTTGTCGAGATTGACGACGGGCTCGTCGTGTTGCGCGAGCCAATCGAGAACGAAGTTGGCGCCGATGAAGCCGGCGCCGCCGGTGACGAGGATCATGGGAAGGTCGTGGTTACTGAGAGGGCCCGCCGCGGGCGACAGGTGATTATCCATGCCACATGACGGTCGCATGACGGGCTTTGGAAGCCATGCCTAATCCGTGTAGCCGAAGGAAACGGCACGCTGCTACCCGCAAGATTCGCGTACAAAGCCACAAAACCGTTCGGCCTAGGCCCAAAAGACAACACGTTTGGAAACAATCCCGCGCTACAGTCTGTTTGCTTTAGTCTTAATACCGCCGGGCATCCAGATCGTGCGCTGGACGATCCCGCTTCGGCGTTTTCATGGGCCTGCGGGCCCAGGGCCACATCATGACCACATCCATTCATCCCGTCGTTCTCTGCGGCGGCAGCGGCACCCGGCTTTGGCCCTTGTCACGCAAGGCTCTGCCCAAGCAGTTCGCGCCGCTGATCGACAACAAGAGCCTGCTGCAGTTGACGCTCGAGCGGCTGCGCGAACTGAACACCGACATCTGTTGCGTCGCCTCGGACGAGCACCGCTTCTTGGTGCAGGAAGCGCTGGACGCGGCCAAGGTCCAGGGCCGGCAGATCCTGGAGCCCTTGGCACGCAACACCGCGGCGGCCATGGCGGCCGCCGCCCTGCTCGCGAATCCGGACGACCTGCTGCTCTTCGCACCGGCCGACCACCATATCCCCGACGCCGCCCTCTTCGCCCAGACGGTGCGCAGCGGTGTGAAAGCAGCGCTGGCGGGCCGCATCGTGACCTTCGGCGTGGTGCCGAGCTTTCCCAGCACGGCCTATGGCTACATCGAGTCCGGCGCAGCGCTGGCCGGTGCGGCCGATGGTGCCGGCCGCGCGGTGGTGCGCTTCGTCGAAAAGCCGACGGCCGAGGTGGCGCAGGCCCTGCTGCTCAAGGGCGGCTACTTCTGGAACGCAGGCATCTTCCTGGTGCAGGCCCGCACCCTGATCGAAGCACTGCGTCAGCACGCGCCGGACATCCTGGCCGCCTGCCAGCAGGCGACCGCTTCACCCGCGACCGATGGCAGCTTCGTGCGGCTGAATCGCGAAGCCTTCGAAGCCTGCCGCAGCGAAAGCATCGACTACGCCGTCCTGGAAAAGCACGACCGCATCGCCGTGATTCCTTTCGCCGGCGCCTGGAGCGACGTGGGCAGTTGGAACGCCGTGGCGAACCTGTATCCGGCCAACGGCGACGGCAACCGGCTCAACGGCATGGCGAGCGCACTGAATGCACGCAACACCTTTGTCCATGCGCCGTTCCGTCCCGTCGTGGCCCTGGGCACCGAAGACCTGATCATCGTGGACACGCAAGATGCCGTGCTGGTCGCCAGCGCCGCCTGCGCCGAGCAGGTGAAGGACGTGGTGAGCATGCTCAACCGCGAAGGCCGCGCCGAAGCCACGGACCACCGCCGCGTGGCACGCCCTTGGGGCGCTTACGACAGCGTCGATGCCGCGGAACGCTTCCAGGTCAAGCGACTCACCGTCAAGCCCGGCGCGAAACTCTCGCTGCAAATGCACCACCACCGCGCGGAACACTGGGTGGTCGTCAAGGGCACCGCCAAGGTCACGCGCGACGACGAAACGATCCTCGTGCGCGAGAACGAGTCGGTCTACATCCCGCTGGGCACCGTCCACCGGCTGGAGAACCCCGGAAAGATCATGCTGGAGGTCATCGAGGTGCAGTCCGGCGGCTACCTCGGCGAGGACGACATCGTCCGCTTCGACGACACCTACGGCCGTGTCACTCCCATCACCGCAAAAACCAAATGACACAACCCATGACCGCAAAGAAAGCACTCATCACCGGCATCACCGGCCAGGACGGCTCGTATCTCGCCGAATTCCTGCTGGAGAAGGGCTACGAAGTCCACGGCATCAAGCGCCGGGCGTCGTCGTTCAACACGGACCGCATCGACCACCTGTACCAGGACCCGCACGAGAAGAACCGCAAGCTGCACCTGCACTATGGCGACCTCACGGACACCAGCAACCTCACGCGCATCGTGCAGCAGGTGCAGCCCGACGAGATCTACAACCTGGGCGCGCAGAGCCATGTGGCGGTGAGTTTCGAGGCACCCGAATACACGGCGGACGTCGATGCCATCGGCACCCTGCGCCTGCTCGAGGCCGTCCGCCTGCTCGGGCTGCAGGAAAAGACCCGCTTCTACCAGGCCAGCACCAGCGAACTCTATGGTCTGGTGCAGGAGATCCCTCAGCGCGAGAGCACGCCGTTCTACCCGCGCAGCCCCTACGGTGTGGCCAAGCTCTACGCCTACTGGATCACCAAGAACTACCGCGAGGCGTACGGCATGTACGCCTGCAACGGCATCCTGTTCAACCACGAAAGCCCGCGCCGCGGCGAGACCTTCGTGACGCGCAAGATCACGCGCGGCATCTGCAACATCGCGCAGGGACTGGAGCAATGCCTGTTCGTCGGCAACCTCGATGCGTTGCGCGACTGGGGCCACGCCAAGGACTACGTCCGCATGCAGTGGATGATGCTTCAGCAGGACGAAGCGAAGGACTTCGTGATCGCCACGGGCGTGCAATACAGCGTGCGCGACTTCGTGCGCAAGACGGCGGCGAAACTGGGCATCACGCTCGACTTCGTCGGCACCGGTGTGGAAGAAAAGGCCGTGGTCCGCAGCATCGAGGGCGACTCGGCGCCGGCGGTGAAGCCGGGCGACGTCGTCGTGTCGGTCGACTCGCGCTACTTCCGCCCGGCGGAAGTGGAAACGCTGCTGGGCGACCCGGCCATGGCCAAGAAGGAGCTGGGCTGGATCCCCGAGATTACGCTCGACGAGATGGTCAGCGAAATGGTTGCCAACGACCTCGAGGCTGCACGCCAGCATTCGCTGCTCAAGAAGCACGGCTACCGCGTGGCAGTGAGCCGGGAAGACTGAGGGCAGCCCGATGACGACCAAAGGCGACGACAAGCCACGCGACCCCATCAAGGACTCCGCCCAGCAGATCTGGCTGGCCGGCCTCGGTGCCTTCGCCAAGATGCAGCAGGAAGGCAGCAAAGCCTTCGAGGCACTGGTGAAGGACGGCGTCGGCCTTCAGAAGAAGACGCAGCAGGCGGCCGAAGAAACGCTGAGCCAGGCCCAGACCCGCATGGCCGGGCTGGCCAACGAGTTCGGCGCCAAGACCAGCGCCAGCTCGAGAACATCTTCGAGGAACGGGTGGCGCGGGCGCTGGAACACCTGGGCGTTCCGTCCACCGACGAGGTCGCAGCGCTGCGTGCCCGCGTGGAAGCACTCGAAGCGCAACTGAAGGCCCCGCCAGCGCCCGCTCCGCGCAAGACCGCATCCCGCGCAGCCCCTGCCGCCGAAGCGCCCAGGCGGCCACGTCGACGCAGCGAACGCTGAAAGTTGCCAAGCCGCAGCACCAGCGGCGTGGAAACGATCCCGGCCGCATCCCGGCAAACGCTGCGCGAGGGCGGATGGAATCCAGGCGAGAATTCCCGTCCTTGATTCCGCCCCCTCCATGCGCACCACTCCCTCCGAATTCGTCGTCACCCCTGTCTTCGAGGACGTGCAAGCGGCAACCCGCCTGTTCCAGGAGCTCGCCTCCACCTTCGGTGGCCAGGTCCACGTGGTCGCCGTCGATGACGGATCGGTCCACCAGCCACGGGCGCCCCTGAGTCCTGCATCCGCGATCCGCGCGCTGCGACCTGATCTGCATCACCCCGCGAGCACACCTTTGCGCTACAGTGCTCCCAAGAGACAACCGGGGCTTCCACATGGCCAAGAAGGCGCCGCGCCGCACTGCAGAGCGCATCCTCGAAGCAGCGCTCGACCTGTTCAATCGTTTCGG
>LNAP01002234.1_pt1 | contig 19646 bp, 17 predicted proteins | sample 602601 | NCBI WGS metagenome assembly LNAP01 (sample SAMN02440304, study PRJNA202911) | soil metagenome | biome: Subtropical and temperate rainforests or woodlands; isolation source: soil samples (1 kg each in a 20% v/v slurry with milli Q water) were... ...
AAGGTTGACTGGGCCCGCAAGACTTACAACGCGCGTTCGGAGACCGTTGATACCAAGTCCACCTACCGCGGCGCTTGGGCCGCCGGCCAGCGCTGCATCATCCCGGCAGAGGCCATCTATGAGCCCAACTACGAGAGCGGCAAGCCCGTGCGCTGGTGCATCTCTATCGCATCAGGAGCGCCCATGGGGATTGCCGGCATCTACACGACGCACACGAACGCCGAGGGTGAGGTCGTGTTCGCAATGTCGATGCTCACAGTGAACGCGGACGACCATGAGTTCATGAGGCAGTTCCACGCGCCCGGGCATGAGAAGCGCATGGTTGTCGTGCTGAAACCCGAGGACTTTGACGGATGGCTGACGTGTCCCGTCGCGGAGGCCAAGGAGCGGTACTGCAAGCACTACTTGGGGCCGCTGGACGGAGTGCCGGCGCCGTTGCCAGCAAAGGCGAAGAGTGCGTCGAGTCCCAAGCCCGAGGCGCCGCGCCGACCATCCGATGGCCACACCACGGGCGATTTGTTCTAGACCGAGGCGCCGGCGAGAGCGAGCCATCGCCGAGAACGCTCGCCGTTGGCCTTCGCATGCGACGATATATGACTGACTTGGCGCCATAAGCAATCGACATACATCCAAGAGCGGCAGAGGATGCACCAATGAACACACTGGTAAATATGGACGAAGATGAGTATCGAACAACCGCTGTGGGACTTGCACGCTTCGCATATGGATACATCGACGCGGCAATGCTCGTAGACCACGTGAAGGGAGGGCAGCAAGGCTTTGAGCACGTATCGCCCATACCGGCCTACTTCCTCGCGATGCACGGTGTTGAGCTAACTTTTAAGGCGTACCTTCGTCATCAGGGTGTCGAGGCAAAGGCGCTCCGTTCGCGTGAGCTCGGCCACGACATTCGAGCATGCTATAGAAAGTCAAAGGAGCTGGGGCTTAGGCACGTCTACAAGATGCGTGCCGACGACCTGCGAGCGATGCTGCTCCTGCTCGAGCTGAACGAGTTTCAGGGGCTCAGATACATTCGAACAGGGTTCAAGCGATTTCCGTCGTGGGCAATAGTCGAGCCCTTCGCCGTTCGGCTGCATCAAGCGGTGGCACCGCTTGTCGGCTATCACTCATTCGCTAAGAGCTATCAGACGTGACCGGGGCGCGACGCTTCGAGCGATGCGTCGCCAACCGTCACTGAAGCCCTCCTAGGGTTCGCCTCCATCACGAGCGGGAAAACCACACGCCTTTCAACCGGAGGTGAGTCGCCCTTGGCAACTTCTAGTGCTTTGTCATGTATCGTCAACCGCTATACATCAGCGAACGCATGAGGAGATGAATGGCAGCGAAGAAGAACAAGCTCGTGAGCTTCAGGGTCACCCCTGAGTTCAAATCCCTGCTGGAGCGCGCCGCCGAGAACGAGTGTCGCAGCCAAGCAAATCTCCTCGAGAAGCTTCTGTTCGACTACTGCCATCGAGCAGGCATATCAGCCCCCGTCGGCAGGTGCGCCGACATCCGCCCAGCTAGACGTGGCAGGTGCCTGACATGAGCGCCCCCGATTTGATGAGGAAGCTGCTCGACTACGTCCTCGAGCAAGCAAAGACGGTTGACCCGAGAGCTTTCAAATTGGGCGCCTCGACGGGCTTCTTGAAGGCCAATGCCGACCTGCAGGGACTGCCTGGCGTTGACCTTGACGTCATGGAGGATGGCGACCACGTTTGGCTCAAGGTTGCGCGCCTCGAGGCACACCCGCCGCCCCTCCTCAGCGCGGCCCCTCTGACCGCAGACGTACTGAGAGCGCCGCCACCTATTGTCATCAGCTCGAACCCCAGCGGACCTCGCCCGACCATCGACGAAGCCGCCTTTCAGCGGACTGTGGCGTTGCTTCCCCCAGTTCCTGCCGAAGACCAGGAGCGTCGGGACCAAGAGGTCATCGATGCGCGGGCGGCGCTGCTGGCAATCCTGGACCAGTACACGCCACTTTGGTTGGCCTGGTCGGAAGGCGAGAAGCCGCGTCGCATCGCCATCGGCCTTTACGGCGACTTGTTCACGCTCAAGCATGCGCTCGAAGCTGAAGAGACCGCCAAGCCGCAGGAGCTCATCTGGGGGATAGGCGTCTCCGCATGGAAGCTCAACTACGCGGAGCGCCTGACAACAACGGTCATCGATTTCCAGTATCCACTCATCACCCAGGCAATGGAAATCGGAATGGATGACCGAACGCTTGCGCTGGAGGTGAGACCTAGGGCAGTCGGTCCGCAGTTCTCGTTCGATGCGTTCGCCGCATGCCATCTTATGAGCGCGCCCGAAGTCGAGAAGGCGGCGCGAGACGCGCTTTCAAAGAGCGCCGACCGCCCAGTCAGTCCGTTTGACGCGGGCTCCTACGAGCACCTCCTCAAGCTCATCGCGGGAAACTTGCACGACAAGGGCCGATACGAAGGCGGCGTGAAAGCATTTCCGAAGCCCAGCGAGGACCTGGTGGTCACAGATGCGTGGGTTCTCCTGTCCCGGCCGAAGTCGGTGAATTTCCTTCAGGAAGACATCGAGCGCCTGAAGGCGCGTCTGACTCCGGATGCGACCATCCCGCTTGGGCCGCTTGCACTCGTCACACCGCCCTCTGACGACTTGGCGACGCACGTGCCGGTTGCCTTTCGCGGCCTTTCGGGCACTTCCGGTGGTCACGGCGGACGCGGCGAGGTTCAGGAGCTCTTCTTCCCTCTCCCATATAACCATGAACAGGTCACCATTGTTGAGCAGCTCGAGCGCTCCGCCGGTGTCGCTGTCCAGGGCCCGCCCGGTACGGGCAAGACCCACACCATTGCGAACATCGTTTGCCACTACCTCGCGACTGGCCGCAAGGTCCTCGTGACCTCGAAGGGTGAGCAGGCCCTAGCCGTCTTGCAGTCGAAGATTCCTGAAGCCGTGCGACCCTTGACGGTTGCGCTGCTGTCTGGCGACCGGGAGGGCATGCGCCAGTTCCAAGGCTCCATCGAAGCCATCATTCACAACGTCTCGCAGCTGAATCCTGACGTCGTCAGGGAGCAAATCCGCACCGAGCGTACCGGCATCGACCGAGCTCATGCCGAGCTCGCCGCCATCGACCGCCGGGTGGACGTCATAGCTATGGCCCAGCTTTCGGACATTGAGGTCGATGGTGTCGGGATGCGCGCTCAGAAGCTGGCCGAGATGGTCATCTCGGGCGAGGAAAAGCATGCTTGGTTCGACGACGTACTGTCGTTAGCACCGGAGCATGCTCCGCCTATCGACTCGGCCCTCGCTTCTCAGACCCGCGAAGCTCGTCGCCGCCTCGGGAAGGACCTCGGGTACGCGCTCGAACGAATTCCATCCAGCGCGAATATGCTGCCGGCGGAACAGGTCTCTCAGCTGCATGACGCTCTGGTCAGTCTTCGTGACATCGAAGCGGCGGAGGCAGGTGGCACTCTACTGGCGCTTCGCGCCATGACACCTGATGTTCTGGATGCTGGACGTCATCTACTCTCCAAGGTCGAAACGGCGAGGCAGCTCGCAGCAGAGCTCGAGGAAACCGGCGAGATGTGGACGCGCGACCTGCGCAAGAAGTGCGGCCAATCCACCTTCGCAAGCGAGCGCGCTGCCTTTGAGGCTCTCTTCACAGATATCGACAAGCTCGTCGCTGCGCGCGCCGAGCTTCTGAAGACACCAATCGAAGTATCCGAGGCAGCTCTGGCGTCGCTGAAGGTTCGTGAGGCTGTGCAGAGAGCAGCCGAGACTGGAAAGCCGTTCGGGCTAATTGCGTTCGGCTCAGGTGATGCCAAGGAACTGGTTGCGAGCATCCGTGTCAGCGGGCTCGCCCCGTCATCCATCGAGCACTGGAGGCACGTGCAGCGCTACCTTGCCCTGCACGAACAGGTGCTCTCGTTCGCGGTGCGTTGGAATCAGGTGGCCGACCTCTTGTCCTTGCCCACACTGAACGGCGGGGTAGTCGCGCTGCGGCAGGTAGAGCTTGTCACTGTGGTCGCGCGCAAGGCCCACACCCTCGCAACTTCCTTCGACGCCCACACGCCGTCCCTTGCAGAGCGGGTGTTCGCCAAACCGCCTACGGCTCAGTTGCTCGGCACCTCCGCACAACTCGGCGAAGTTCAACAGCACCTTCGCGCCCACCTGACTCGTGTCGAGCTAGCCAAGGCCGCAACGACCTTGGTGGTGCTCCAGGAGAAGCTGGCTGGGACGAGCGGCCCGGTGGCAGACGCCTTGCGGGCGTTCACCACCAGCGACCTCGGTAATGTAGACACCCCAGGAGAACGAGTTACAGCTCGATATGCCGAGTTGATTGTCGAGATTCGCCGTATCGAGTCGCTGTCCTCTGACTTAGCGCTTGTGAACGACGTGGCCGACCGCATCGAGCGGGCTGGCGCTGCGAAACTCTCAGTCCGTGTGCGCAATCAGGTCGTGGACGCCTCAGGGGAGGACGTTGTCCTGCCCGTCGGCTGGCGCGAAGCCTGGACCTGGTCCCGCGTGCGTGCCCATCTTGATGCAATCGAATCCCGAGAGGAGCTTCGTACCCTAGCGGCGCGACGTAGAGACCTCGAAGCGGGTCTGGCTCGGCTTTACGAGAACGTCGTATCGAAGTCGGCCTGGCTGTCCACCAAACTAGGGGCCTCCCCCAAAGTGCTCGCCGCATTGGAGACGTATCGAACCGCCGTGCGCCGGATTGGCCAGGGCACCGGCCCCAACGCCACGCGTCATCGCCGTGACGCTCAATTAGCCATGTTGGATGCGCAGGGGGCCATCCCATGCTGGGTGATGAGCCACTCCAAGGTTTCAGAGAGCCTCCCCGCACAACTCGGTGCCTTCGACCTGGTCATTGTCGATGAGGCGAGCCAGTCGGACCTCTGGGCACTTCCAGCGGTTCTCCGCGGGAAGAAGATTCTTGTCGTCGGCGACGACAAGCAGGTCTCCCCTGACGGTGGCTTTATCGCCGCCGTTCGCATCCAAGAACTTCGTGACCGGTTCTTGAGCGAACAGCCGTACGCCACGGTGCTCACACCCGAGAAGTCGCTGTACGACATCGCATCTACAGTTTTTGCAGCGCAGAAAGTGATGCTCCGGGAGCACTTCCGCTGTGTCCCTGCCATCATTGGTTACAGCAATACGTTCTACGACGGCTTCATTCAGCCGCTGCGCATTCCCAAGGCGTCCGAGCGAATTGACCCACCCCTTGTTGACATCTACGTGCCAGGCGGCACGCGCGGTGCGAAGGATGAGAACAACCTGGAGGCGCAATGCATCCTTGAGGAAATCGAGGCGATAGTCGCGAACCCACAGTTGGTGGGAAGGACTATTGGCGTGGTCTCCATGCTCGGCATGGAGCAAGCCAAACGCATTGATGCCCTCGTGCGCCAGAAGATTGATGCCAAGGAGCTCATACGGCGCAAGTTCGATGTCGGCGACGCGCGCCTATTCCAGGGCAGCGAGCGAGACATCATGTTCCTGTCCATGGTCGTTGGGCAAGGTGCCAAGGCAGTCTCTGGCAATGGCTTCGAGCAACGATTCAATGTGGCGGCAAGCCGCGCCCGGGACAGGATGTACTTGGTTCGCTCGGTTCAGATGGCTGAGCTGTCGCACTTGGACCTGCGGCGAGGCCTTCTTGGTCATTTCAGCCAGCCGGCGGCCGGTGCTCACAAGGAAGATGAGAGCAAGTCGCTTATCGAGCTGTGTGAGTCTGGCTTCGAAAAGCAGGTGTACAGCGAACTCGTAAGTCGTGGCTACAGGGTGGTTCCTCAGGTCAAGGCCGGGTCGTTCCGCATCGACATGGTCGTCGAGGGGGCAGACGATGCGCGGCTTGCCATCGAGTGCGACGGGGATGAGTATCACGGCCCCGACCGTTGGCAGGCAGACATGGGACGCCAGCGCGTGCTTGAGCGCGCTGGCTGGGCTTTCTGGCGCTGCTTTGCGTCGACTTGGTCGCTGCGCAGGGAAGAGGTCGTCGACGAGTTGGTATCGAGGCTCGGCGCTATGGGCATTGAACCTCTCGGCATGGTAGAGCGGGTGCCCTCCTTGGTCGAGTACAGGGAATGGCGCCTTCCGGTGGTGGATACCGCCGCCCCAGATGCCGCTGCGATTGCCATAGAAGAGGCGATTGCTTCTTCGGCATCGCAAGCTTGAGCTTCAGACCAGGCAAGAACGTTGAAGAAGGTTTGGAGTTCAACAGGTCCGGGAAGCCTGTTCACAGCATCGCCACCCTGGTCCTTGCTCTTGGAAGAAGACCGTTTTGAGCTCACGGTTCAAGACAGGACGCTGACCGGCGCCATCACCCAACTCGAGAACTGCAGCGTGACGCCCGGGGTGTTCTGGGCAGCGTTCCGGGTCACAGGCGCCGATGGCAGCGTCCTTCGGCTCGACGGCATCCCGAATGCGCACGGGCTCGGCCTCAAAGCTGCCATTGATGCTGCCCTGCTAGACCGGCGTCGTCGCGCCGAGGCCACCCGCCTCGCCGAGCGCTTTGACCAACTCGTACGGCCGGTCGGTCAATGGGCGCACCAGGCCGTTAACGCGTGCAAGGCCCAGGTTCGTCGCCGTGGCTGGCTCAGCCGCGAGTTCGTTGAGAAGGTCGACGCCCTCAAACCGCAGGAACTCGCCGAAGTTCTTGAGAACGACGCAATCAAGTCGCACCTTGCCCGGCAATCTGACTCCGTAAAGGAGGCAATCGCACTCTGGCGACGCCGGTTCCCGGACGTCGCCGCCGAAATCAACAAGTGGCAGGCGGCGCAGGCTGTGAAGGAAGACCGTTCCTTCTTCGACAGCGTGGAGAAATCACCTCTGACGACAGAGCAGCGCGACGCCGTCATCTGCTTTGACAGCAGGGTTCTGCTCGTCGCGTCTGCCGGCTCTGGCAAGACGTCGACCATGGTCGCAAAAGCCGGCTATGCCCTCAAGCATGGCTACTTCGCCGCGGACCGCATGCTGCTGCTGGCGTTCAACGCTGATGCAGCGGTCGAGCTACGTCAGCGCATCCAGGAGCGACTGATGCCGCTTGGCCTGCCCGCGGACAAGGTTGTCGCCAAGACCTTCCATGCGTTTGGCCTCGACATCATCGGCCAGGCTACGGGAAAGCGACCATCCCTTGCCGCGTGGCTGGACAACGGCCAGGACTTGGAGTCGCTCTTGCAGATGGCCGATGCCTTGAAGGACAGCGACCCTGAATTCAGAGCTACGTGGGATATGTTTCGCGTCGTCTTCGGCCAGGACCTGCCGAAGTTCGGCAAGGAGCAGGAGAGCCCCGACTCGTGGGATGGCGAGCAGAAGCGTGGCGGGTTCTGGACGCTCAACGGAGAGGTCGTCAAAAGCCGGGGAGAACTCGTTGTTGCGAACTGGCTCTTCTACAACGGCGTGCGCTATGTCTACGAAGGCTCCTATGAGCACGAGACTGCTACGGCAACGCATCGGCAGTACAAACCGGACTTCTTCCTGCCAGACGCCAACGCTTACCTCGAGCACTGGGCGCTGGACGAGAAGGGAGAGCCACCGGCGGAGTTCATCGGCTACAAGGCGGGGATGGATTGGAAGCGCAAGCTGCACGCCGACTCTGACACGAGGCTTCTTGAGACCACAATGGCGGACCTATGGTCAGGCAGGGCCTTCTCGTATCTCGCGACCGAGCTCACCAAACTCGGCATCACCCTGGACCCGAACCCGGACCGGGAAGGCGCCGGCCGAAAACCCATCGAGAACCCCAGGCTCGCACGCACGTTTCGCTCATTCCTTACTCACGCGAAGAGCAATCGCCTCTCAGCGTCGGAACTGAGAAGTCGACTACAAGCAGGCACTGCAGGCAGCTTCCGCTTCCGGCATGAGATGTTCCTGCGGCTTTTCGAGCGACTGTCATCCGCATGGGAAGAAAAGCTTCGCGCCACGCAAAGCATTGACTTTGAGGACATGCTCAATCTCGCGACCGACTGCATCGAAAGCGGGCGCTGGAACAGCCCCTTCGAGCTGGTCATGGTGGACGAGTTTCAAGACGCCAGCCAAGCGCGAGCTCGCCTGATTGCAGGTCTCATGAGCGGTCAGGACAAGTATCTTTTCGCCGTCGGCGATGACTGGCAGAGCATCAATCGATTCGCGGGTGCGGACTTAGGCGTGATGACGGACTTTGAGCAGCGTTTCGGCAAGTCGACCACGCTGCGGCTGGAGACAACCTTCCGCTGCCCGCCCTCGCTCTGCGACATTAGTAGCACCTTCGTGCGCAAGAACCCCCGACAGATTGCGAAGGCAGTCCGCTCTCCGAAGCCGGATATCGAGAAGCCGGTCCGCATCATCCGGACCAAGAGCGAGCACCACATCCTCTCAGCAGTCGAGCGGCGCATCGGAGAAATCTCGAAGGAGGCCGAGCAGAACGGCAGGCGCGTCAAAGTTTACGTTCTGGGGCGCTACCGGAAGGAGTTGGAACACGTGCCGGCAACTCGTAGTCGACAGTGGGTAGATTTCGAGTTCATCACGGTCCACTCATCCAAGGGGCTGGAGGCGGACCACATCATCGTTCCACGCATGACGTCCGAGACACTGGGCTTTCCAAGCCGAGTGGCGGACGACCCCGTGCTACAGCTGGCGATGCCTGGCGGGGACTCGTATGAATACGCCGAGGAACGTCGGTTGTTCTACGTTGCTCTGACGCGGGCGCGCTCGACGGTGACACTCATCACCATTGCGCACAAGGAGTCGGCGTTCATCAGTGAGCTGGTCAAGGACCATCGACTCGAGGTTGTCAATGCGGATGGCACGCCTACCGATGCCGAGGTGTGCCCAACATGCGGAGGTGGCTTCGTCGTCGCTCGCAAGGGCCCATACGGTCACTTCTTCGGATGTAGCACCTTTCCTCGATGCAACTTCACCCGCAAACGCACTGGCCGCCACCGCTGAGGGCGTAGTGCTGTCAGGAAGGCGCGGCCTCCAGAGAATCTGCCGCTCAGATTCGGAAGCGAAAACCTCTATAAAGGACATCTAGGAGCGTGACATGGTAACCAAGGAATTGCTAGATGCGCTTCGGTACAAGAGCGAGGGTACTGACCTCGATTTCAAGAGTGAGCAGTACTGCTTCGCAGGGGGCAATGAGCATCAAAAATCGGAGATGCTCAAGGACATTCTTGCGATGGCCAACGCATGGCGTGAGGGCACTGGCTATATCTTGCTCGGCTTCAAGGATAACCGCCCCCATCTTGCGGAGGTTGTGGGGATTTCTGAGAGCATTGACGACTCTAGGCTTCAGCAATTCGTCAACATGAAGGTGACCCCAAAACTTACCTTCAGGTATGAGGAGCACCTATATGAGGGCAAGACGGTTGGAGTGATTGCAATTCCAAAGCAGCGACGCCCGTTTTTCACCACGAATCCGTATGGCAAGGTGAAGGGCAAGATTGCATACGTACGCCGAGGTAGTAGTACCGAGGAAGCTGAGCCCTCCGAAGTTGGCTCGATGGCGGTTGCCGATGCTGGACGTGCGGACGTGAGAGTGGAACTGTCGATACTCACGCCTGACAACAAGCCGCTCCCAGATTCATCCGCCTTGAACTATCTTCACTTTCCAGAAAAGCTTCCTGACTTTGAGCGTCCTCGGCAAGCGAGCACTCAATACGGTCTGACGGCCTTCGACTCAAATCGAGACAACGGTGACTATTGGCGGGAGTACGCGGAGTACCTCCGGTTGCATGAGGGATTGATTCGAATGCAGTTTCTCCTACGCAACATGTCCGAGACGCAGCTGTCAAATGCAAAGCTAGAGGTAACTGTGGAGCCGCTTGACGGCCAGGAGTTCGAGATGCTCGCCGATGATGACCTCCCGGATGAGCCGAAGGCCCAGTGGAATTTTCTGGACGGGCCCCCTCATCATTTGCCCAATCTGAGCGGCCCCAACTCGGGTTTCCTCATTGATGACGAAGGCGAAGCGCCCGTGTGCCATGTTCGCTTCGGTTCGTTGTTGCCCGGTGAGTTGGGAAGGTCGGACAAACTGGCTCTCGTTCCGCTTGCTCCCGGTAGGCTGCGCTTGCGTTTACGCGTGCTCGGTGCAGAGCTCACCGCTCCAATCGAAAGTGAGCGTGTACTGGAGACAACTGGTGCCGTCGCTTTACTGGACCTCGAGGGTCTCAAAGCCTTTGTACGCAAGCGATTTGAGGAAGAGAAGCGAGGGGCTTAGGAGTCTCGCATCCACGGCTGAACGTTGCCAGCAGTGGTGAAGATGGCGTTTTACCTGCGCCGGTTAAAGTCGCACCAACATTGATATTAAAGGACCCATCCCGATGGCACAGACATACGCTCAAATCCAACGTCAAATTGACGCTCTGCAAAAGCAAGCCGAGAAGTTGAAGGCAAGCGAGCTCGCCGGCGTCGTAGAGCGCATCAAAGTGGCGATTGACCACTACGGCCTGACGCCTGACCAGCTCTTCGATAACGGCAAGTCAGGCGCATCCAAGGCAAATTCCGCAAAGTCAACGACGAAGAGCGGTAGCTCCAAGAGCGCGACGTCAACCGCCGCATATGCCGATGCCGATGGCAATACCTGGGGCGGCCGTGGTCCTCGTCCGCGCTGGCTGCGCGATGCGCTCGCTGCCGGCAAGTCGCTCGAAGAGTTTGCGACTGGCTCGACGGCAACGAAGAAGGCCGCTTCAACGGCCGGGAAGAAGGTTGTGGGCAAGCGCAAGGCCAAGCAAGCGTATAGGGACCAGGCTGGCAACACGTGGAGCGGGTTTGGTCCCAAGCCAGGCTGGCTCAAGGCCGCAGTGGCTGCGGGCAAGACGCTCGAGGACTTTGCTGGCCCAGAAAAGAACTAGTTTTCGCAGCGTTGCAGGATGGATTCCTTGAAGCGTGCTCGCACCGAGCTGGTGGCAGCCTTGGAGGCCGGCGGCTACGGCGACCTGAGAACAATCGGAGAGGTCATCTGCGGCATCAGGCGGTTCAACTACACGACAGCGATTGTCCTTGGCTTGAACGAAGCCGGCTACGAGCGCCGGTACTGCTATGAGCACGAGGACGATGCGCAAGCAGCCCTGCGTGCGTGGGATGGCGAGGAGCATCCAAGCGGGCCGTGGATTAAGTGCAAAGGTGCCGGCATCGACTTGCTTAACCCTGCGTTCTGCTAGCGGCGGACCTGGTTAGCTCACTGACACAGCATCAAGGCATCCCGAGGACCGGCACGATTCGCACGGCAAGCGTCCATTCGAACCTATGTTCCCTCAAGGCAACGCCGGCGCGGTGCCCCACACCGCTCGAGGTGCGCGTGAACCGCCTCGAAGGCAGTGCGGAAGTAGTGAGCAGAACTCATGAAAGTGTTTGTGGGGCGGGCTTGTGGGTTCCGAATTCGGCAGCAGAAGGCGTCGCCGACCTTGAAAGTCCAAAGCGCGCGCGGCACCACGACATTGCTCTCAACGAGATGTTCTCCAAAAGTGGACTTGATGAGCGAGTCATAAGACGGACCGGTGCCGAGGAACATCACATGTGGCTTCAGCAAATCCACCTCGATTCGCAGCAGCCGAGCTGAAAGGTCCCGCAGTTCCCCAGAGTGGCGGATGGATGTGCGACTGTCAGTCTTTCCCTGCGCCCAGTCCATCTTCAACAGGTTGGACCACACCACCGCTTCTTTTCTGCCGGCGGCGAACTCCTCTGAAATGCGCAGATGTGTGGCCGAGAACGCTCCTTTTGAGTTCGGTTCGCTCATCTGCTTGTCGTAGCGCACGAGCAGACGGGCTATCACGTCCGGCGTTGAGGCGTAGTGACTGAAGTTCAAGTGACCGAGCCAGCCATTGGTCTCCTTACCGATGAACATCACGCGTAAGGGCGGGTCAAGGTATGCCTGCGAGACCGAAATCAGATGGGGCATGGACAGCTGCCGCGCCTGGCCTGTTGTCAGCGTCGCAGCAGCCCTCAGCATGGCTGGGTGGTATTCCGCATTGAGCTGCGATTGGATATGTTCTCGGTCCAGAATGACTACTCCTCAGGGGCCCGATTGAGGCAATAGGAAAGCGCATGAGGTTCAAGCGAGCATGTATTGGTCGACGTCGCCACTTGTTCTCAGAATCTTCGATTCATCGACGCCGTAGGTCCGAGCAAGCGTAGCGCTTGCGGCCAGGATGTCTGCGTTCAACCGAAGCTCAAAGGCAGCCACCGTGAGCTCGCCAAGCTTCGCATATTGCTCGAGCAGCCCGTTCAGAACCTGCTTCTGCTGGTCGTTCAATGCGGATGTGTACTCGGCCACGCGTTTGGAGATTGCGCCCGCACTCTCCTTGAGCTCCTTCTTCAGAATGCTCGACAGCGTCTGGCCAGCAAGCGAGCCGATGAAGGCACCAAGAATCGGAACTGGGATAACCGCCTGGCCAATGACCGCAGCTGCGGCCACCATGCCGGCCTCGGCGCATACGATACAGCCCGTGTCCACGAGTTGCTCCAGAGGGAGCTCGCCGACGCGATAGCCTTGTACCAGAGGCGCCAACCCCTTGACCGCCGAGACGACCGCGCCGGCCAGCGGGGCCGACATGTCGGTACAGTTGGTCATGAGGTACAGCGCCCCGCCCGAAACACCCCCGATGGCCGCACCTTTCGAAGTGTCCAAGCCCACGTCCTTCCAGTCGGCGGCCGTGAAGTCACCCCGGAAGATGTTCTTGCCCTCACGGTACTTACCGAAAGTCGCCCGCAGGAACGACACGCTGGCGCCCGCTGCGGCCGCCGCCGCGGTTGCCTGCAAGCCTTCCTGCCAGGATGGCGCGTGCTCGGCCTGGATGTCCTTCACTCGCTCCTCGTTGGCGTCGTTGAGCTCTTCTTGCTTCTTGTCCAAGGTCTCGTCGATGGCGCCGGTCTGGACCTCCTTGTAGTCAAAGGAGGCCGGACGCACGGCGTCGCCGAGGTCGCGGCCCGTCAGCGTCTCGATGTCCTCCACTGACTTCTTCAACGCATCGATGGACTTCTGGCTCAGCTCAGTCTGCTCGCCGTTCAGAACCTTGATAAGCAGCTCATGCTGGTCCTTGGGGATGGCGTAGTAGCTCTTACCCTCAGGGAAGTCAGGGTACTTGCCCAGATGCTCCGTCACACCCGAGAGGGTGTTGCGCACACCGTTGTAGAACTTGGACTGGACCTCTTCTCCGAGCACGCGGTAGTCGATAGGCCCGATGCGGTCGGGGTGCAAGCTCGCTGAGGGGTCGATGCCGTTGAGGATGTCCCAGGCATTGCGCAAGCCGACCTCCGCGACCTCGGCGATTTCGCCGTGCTTGGTAACAGGCGACCCCAGGATGTTGCCTGGCTTATCGACGAACTCACGCACCGTGTCCATGTAGATGCTCGCGCGCTCGAACAGAAGGTCCTGTGCATCCACTTTCGCCGCGCCGGCGGCGTCACGTGCCGCGTTGGCCATCTGAATGAGCGACGCGAGCGTCTGGTCGAGCAAAGAATCAGTTTTTCCGAGGGGCTTCTTGGTCATGGTCAGGAGGTCGGTGTTGCGCGTCGAGGTCGTAGGCTGTATCAAGGCTCCGCTCTAGCTACTGCTCCTTGGAGCTCACATACCTTGCATACAGCTGGGTGCCGACCATCACGGCGGCGCCGGCGAGGAACGCGATGATGTGGGTCTTGAGGTATTCGGTCGGGCTGGGGATGAGCATGCGAGCCTCCTGGTTGGACGGGTTGAGAAAGGGTCAGGCGGGGAGCGCCGGCATTTCGGCCTGGGGGCGACCCATCTGCGCCTTCTTGCGCATGTAGGCGACCTGGACGACACAGGGAACCGTGACCCGATAGGCGGGGCTTGCCATGTCGGCCAGCGCCCATGCACCGGTGACCGCCCATCCGATGGGACCTACGAGGACAGCAATCGGGCGCGCCGCAATCGACGTTGCACCCATGACCAGCCCGCGGCCGAGCAGCGCTTGCACGGAAGCAGCTGCCACCATTCCCGAGAGGCGGTACGCAACGACCGAACCCAGCAATGCGGCAGCGATGCCAGCACTGATGGCCTTAGCACCTCGTTGGGCAAGGTCGGCCGCATCCGCGACCCCGAGCTGGCTCAGAATCGATTCGCGCTCTTGCTGGGTCATCTTCTCGAAGGAGGCGACGAGCAAGGAGCTCAAGATGCCTTCCTCGACCTCTGGCGTGCCGGCAAATTTGCTGCACTTCACCTTGAGGTGCTCAGCAACGTCCCGCACGATTTCGTCGTAGGACACGGCTTCTGGCGAGGCGTCCTGGCCAAGTAGGGCGCCAATGCCGCCGCGCATGTTCCGGAAGAGGTTCGCGACGGTGTTGCCACCAAACTGGCGAATCTCTTGCTCGATGAGCGCGACTTCTTCCGGGGCATAGGCCACCTCGCGTTTTACCTTCGACAGCCTGGCGCAGACGTCCTTGTCCAAGGACATGCGGCCCTCACCGGAATCGGTGATGTAGTCCACCAGGACGTCAAGGTCGCCCTTGTCTGCAGTGCGCAGAATTTCAGAGAGGGTGGCGGGGGTGCTTGAGTTGCTCATGGTTCAGTTTCTTGCAGTGGTGGTACCGATGACGCCGCAGAGTGTCAGCAGCACCGGAAGGTGGTTCTTGGAAACGCCGTCGTAGCCGAATGGAATCGACGCGGCCACAGTGGCCGTGGACGTCTTCGCAGCGCGGCGAAAGTCCCGAACCTCTTTGGGCAGCCGGGAGTCGTGGTCGTTCTCGACCGTGTTCAGTACCCTGCCCAGCTCGATGGCGGCGTTCGCGATATTCGATGAGGTCGTGGACTCGATACCAGGCAGCTGCGCAAGCTTGTCCTTGGCCTCCTGCGACCCCAGAGCCTGCATGAACGTGAGCGTTGCAGTGGCCAGGCTGGCCCAGTCCTTCGGCCGCATCAGCAAGAATGCCGGCGGCACACCGAGCGAGTCAGCAAGGCGACATATCACGTCCAGCGTCGGGTTGGCAGCAGGGTCATCTCTTCCCGTCCCCAGGTACTTGGCCAAGGTTGAACGACCCACGTCAGATTGCTCCGCCAGGTCGGTCTGCGACAAGGGCGTGAGCTCTCCGTCTTCGTTGTTCGCAGCCACGCGCATGGCCCGCCGAATCGCTTCGGTGAAGCTGCGCGACACGCTGTCAAAAAGCTGAGATTCCTCAGCGACTTCTCCATCCACGTTCGATTCCTCCGTTCGATTGCTCGGCAGTCTAAGAAGCGCATAGCTGCTCGGCCAAGCTCAGATGTCCAGTGCACGAGGCAAGGCTCACTTGTGAGATTCGGAGCGTTCTGGTATCCGCGCGCTTGAGGATACGAGCTGGGTAAGCGGCCGGCTGAGATGCGGCCACGAGCATCGAGAACAAATGCACACACAAGCCATCGCCGACAACGCGAGTCCATCAGAGGGTCGAAACGGCACGCAAGAATCGCTGTCGGCCCCGCGATTTCTGACGTGTATTCTTTAGTAGACAAGGGGCCGTTCATCGATGAATGGATTGGCAGCAAGGTCCGCATACTCGCCAGCACATCACCGACTCACAACCAAGGGCCACTACGCACCATGCTGAAATTCACCGAAGCATCCGAAGCAAGAGACCGCGTCGCCGAAGCCGACAAGTGCCTTCGTCAGGCACAAGACGAACTGGTGCAGCTGTGCAACCAGCTCTACGCATTGCGCTCAGACGCCGGACGCGCGCTCGTCTCGGACTTCGAGCACTACGTGAACACTTTGGCAAGCAAGCCCAAGACCTACGAGCGGTCGCTGGAGCTCTACCACTTCAACCTGCAGCAGTTCGACAAGGCGGGCAAGTCGTTCAGCGAGAGCCTTAGCGCAGACATCCGCGACGCTGCGACCGCCAGCGGCGCAACCGTGGGCCTAGGGTCGGCAGCAGGTGCTGCCACTGCATTTGCGGTCCCCACCGCAGCCATGGCCATCGCCACCACCTTCGGTACCGCCTCGACGGGCACCGCAATCTCCACGCTCTACGGAGCGGCTGCGACCAACGCCGCCCTTGCATGGCTCGGTGGCGGCGCGCTTGCCGCGGGCGGTGGTGGCGTTGCTGCAGGCAATGCGCTCCTCGCACTTGCTGGCCCCGTGGGGCTCGCACTTGCAGGCGGCACCCTGGTTGCAGGTCTGGGTTGGGCTGCCTACAAGAACCGCAGCACCATCGAAGAGGCCACCGCGATGCACCAGGAACTCATTGAAGCCAACGCAAACGTCCAGCAGAACTCCGTGCAAGTCTCCGGCCTCTATGGCCTGACGGTCGAGCACACCCACAGCCTGCGCCAGATGCTGGAGACCTTCGCGGTCGATGCCCCGAAGGACTATCTCCTGTTCTCTGAACGCCAGAGGGAGCTGCTCGGCGCGATGCACAACAACGTGCTCGCCCTGGGTCGACTTCTCAAGCTGAAGCCTGGAGAAGAGGTGAACCTGACCGCCCCGGTGGATGACGCTGAGCTGAACGCAGCGCAAGAAGAGTCGAAGCCTGGCTACAAGCCGAACTTCGTCGTCTCCGGCCAGGCAACGACGTCAGCATCAGCCGGGGTTGCGACGGCGTTCCTCTCGAGGCTTGTTGGCAAGGGCGCTTAGATGCGGGCCAACCTTCATGGTCAGTAGCTCGACGAGCTCGGGCTGCATGAACTCGTAGCGGTCGGGGATGTCCAGGCACACGACCCGCTTGCCGCCAAGCGCCGGCCTGAACCTCTTCTTGAGCTTGGTCCGGTGTTGCTTCTCCATCACGAAGACCAGGTCGGCCCACTCGACTTGGTCAGCGCTCAGGACGCATTCCGCATCGGGCGCCAACCCTGCGGAGTCCGTCTCGATGCCTGGACCGGTGAAGATTTTTTCTGCTGTCGGGCTCCGGAGTCGGTTCCTGCTGCAGATGAAAAGGACGCGCTGCATCTACTTGTCGAGGGTGAGGACAATGACCAAGTTGGGTATGCCGACGACCGCGTAGCACTCAAGCTCGTTCTGCCCGCCGCACCGACCACTCCTTCCTTGGGTGCGACTCACGACACGCTCTCGCGGAAAGAGTTCTGAGGCGAAGCCTTGGCCATACGCGCGAAGCGCCAACGCGTGGTGCAGCCACGCGCGAGATGGAGCGTAGCTGCGTCTCGTAGACAAGTAACACACCGGCACAAGCATTCGCAAACGGGATTTTCATGAAGTGCGACGCACGCTGGAAGAACTCTTTTCTAAGAGAAGCGAACGCTATTTATATCTGCACTCTAGCTTGTCGAATTTCCTTGGACCGTCGGCTTCGTTGGCCAGAGGAGGCTCGGAGGACATGGGCTCCCCCACCTGGACTTTCAAGGGCGTTTTCTTTGGTCAACCAAGCCCAGCCAGCAATCTAACTTTGGTCGACCGAATTTCAAGTCAACCTCGCCGACGTGCCGAACTTTGGCCGACCAAAGTGGGAATTTCCGCTCCCGTACCCGGCCGCGCATGGACACTTTCGTCACGTGCACGTACCACTCGAGCGCCGAGCAGGACGCGCTTTACGCTCAGGGCCGAACCAAGCCAGGTGCCAAGTTGACCAACGACAAGGGCGGCCAGAGCCGCCACAATGACACCTATCATGGCGAACCGGGCTCCACCGCGTTCGACATCGTGCCTCTCGACGCAGCCGGAAAGGCAATACGGGACGTCAGGCATCCGCACTGGAACACGGCCGGCCAGATTGGGCAAGGGCTCGGGCTCGACTGGGTAGGAGCATGGCGTTCGTTCAAGGACTACCCGCACTTCGAGCTGAAAAAGTGACCTGGACCGAGGGCTCCGCGAGGGGCCCTTCTTGCGTCAATCAGTCGCCGAGACAAAAAACGAGTTCTCGCGGGCTTGCGTCAAACAGTCGCCTCGTGTTCTCGAGGCTTCAAGGCTGCCTGTTTCCGACCCCGTTTAAGCACTCACACACAGGCGATGCAACAGGGGGGGCTGCGTCAAACCGTCGCCTCGCCGTCGTTAAGTCCTTGCTGCGCGCACACTTTCTGCTCCGGCACGCCCGCTGACAACCCGAACCCCGTCCGCCCGCTTCACCGGGGAGCCACATGCTGTTGAAGAGGCAGGACGGCAAGGCCCCCTCGAGCCTCAACCAGCACCGGCATAGGACGTTTGAACCCGGTCCCTATAGGTTGTATGCCGGTGCCCCGGCATTGTTATCAACTCAATCCGGAACCGACTCCATGACCGCATCGAACACTGCGCCTAACACCGCATCGAACGCCCTCTCCGTGTTTTCATCTGCACAGCAAAGTGCACAGGGCGTGCACCTCCGGCCGTACCCCTTCCGCTTCGTTGTCTTCACTGCTGCTGGTGAAAAGACCAGCATCACGATGCCGCCCGCACTTGTCGCTGTTTTCGTCGAAGGCTTTGGTACCCGGGAGGCGTTCCGCGATGCACTCCTGGCCGTGAGCAAGGCTGCCGAGCCCTCACCTGGCTACTCCCGCAGTCTCCTGGTTCGGATGGCACTCGCAGCGCAGTTGAAGTCGCGCGCACAGGGCAACACCCCCGCTTCGCTTTAATCAAGCTTGGGCACCATCACCCCCAGGCACTCACTAGAACAGTCAAGGCGAGACATCACAATGACAACAACCATCACCCCCAAGAGCACGCCAACATTCATCGACCTGCTCACAGTCAAGGCCGGCAAGAAAAGCGGCATCTTCATCGAAGGCGAAGTCCGCGGCGAGGCCGTGTACATGCCCCTCACGCCCTCAGGCGCACGGCACATCGCAGCCGACCTTGAGCGCGCAGCTGCCGCCATCGAGGCGCTGACCCCTCCCCTTCATTGATATCAAAGGCAGTGCATCGAAGCCCCCGTCCAGGGGGCTTTCTCATGGGCAGGCAGGCCCCCTTCTTTGGCGTCATTTTTTGTACTGCATCCTGCGCCGGTGGACTGTGCCTTCATTGCAAACAAAGGGGACTTCATCCTGCGCCGGTGGGGGTAGCGAGCGGAATGGGGAGGTTGAGCACTAGAAAAGAAGTTCTCGAGTCCCCTCTTGGGGGTTGCCTGAGCGGCAAGCGAGGGCGTACCTCGAGGCGCTCGAGGCGAGCGGCAAGCGAGGCTCATTGCATGCAACGAGGGGGAGGCTTCTTCCTGCGCAGGTAGGCGTATCGGGGAGAGTGCTTCCGGCGCCGGTTGAGTTGAGCGAGCGTAGCGAGCGGGGGTGACTTTGGGGGATTACCTAGCGCGTGCGTAATTGTACTTTTGCGACGTAAATGGGCGTAGTCGCGCAGGTCGGGGTGCTGCATGCGGTCAGGTTCTTTGTCCGCAAGGGGCGGGTGGAGAGACTGCGCCGCGTGCCTGGTGTTAGGGCGCATGTCGGCAGGCTCGACCATCGCACTCACCCCCTCCCGGGGGCGCCTGCTCGGACGAGCACAGCTCGTCCCTGGTCACTCCCCAGTGCTGTCCCCTTGAGGCTCTTTGTTTGGGGTGCCTATACGCAGTATCACCAACCACAACGCGCACATGATGCGCGCGGAGACAAAGCAAATGGCAAGCCTCAAATCATTCAAGGTCATCGACAAGGCACAGCGCGTAAACCTGTCCCTCAAGGAGAGCACCCGCATGCACATCGAGAAGTACCGGCTCTTCTACAAGACCTTGCACGGCGTCGACGTCGAGCGCAGTGAACTGGTTGAGGCCCTCCTAGTGGCGTGGGTCGACCAGGACACAGAGTTCGCGAAGTTCAGCAAGGCGCTCACGCCAGCGCAGCTCGAGAGCATCAGCCGCGCCGC
>LNAP01002735.1_pt1 | contig 19644 bp, 16 predicted proteins | sample 602601 | NCBI WGS metagenome assembly LNAP01 (sample SAMN02440304, study PRJNA202911) | soil metagenome | biome: Subtropical and temperate rainforests or woodlands; isolation source: soil samples (1 kg each in a 20% v/v slurry with milli Q water) were... ...
GGTGAACTTCGTGCAGATCGGCGACTTCGCCAGCAAGGACGAACAGTCCTGGCAGGCGCGCTACGACTACAACTTTGCGGCCATCGGCATTCCGGGCCTTACCTTCATGACCCGCTACCTCACCGGTGACAACATCGATCTGGGCAGCAACCGCCCGGAAGGCAAGGAATGGGAACGTGATACCGACATTGGCTATGTGGTGCAGAGCGGGCCGTTGAAGAATGTCGGGGTGAAGTGGCGCAACGCGACGGTGCGCTCGACCCACTTCGGTAGCGACCTGGATGAAAACCGCCTGATCGTCAGTTATACCCTGGCGCTCTGGTAAATCCCCCGCGAGACGGGGGCCGCTCGCATCGCCTGAGAGTGCGAGCGGCCCTCCATCCAACGCGCCACCTCTATGATTTTTTTGCACAACGCACCGGTTTTTATGAGCATTTTTAATTGATTTTTGCATGCATATACTGGGCACAAGCGCCTGGTCATGAACCGCGCCAGACCCAACAAAAACAAACAAGGGCATACACCGTGAAGACATCCATGCTTGCCGCCGTCTCCCCGCTCTCAGGTACCTGCATGCGTCTAGTACGCATTGCTGCCCGCAGCGAAGCCCCCCTCGCCGCCTGACCATCCCGTACCTGTACCCGCGCCGATCGTCACCACGATCGATGGAGACTCCAATGAACAGCAACTGCCAACCGTTCCTCGCCGCTCGAGACTTCCTGCTGGCCCACCGTACCGACTACGCCACTGCCGTGCGTGACTTCCGCTGGCCGCAACTGAACGAGTTCAACTGGGCACTGGATTACTTCGATGCCATGGCCGAGGACAATCACGCCAACGCCTTGTGGATCGTCGAAGAAGACGGCAGCGAACAGCGCTACAGCTTCCAGCAACTGGCCTCGCGCTCCAACCAGGTGGCCAACCATGCCCTCGGCGTGCGCCGCGGCGAGCGCATCCTGCTGATGCTCGGCAATGATGTCGCCTTGTGGGAAACCATGCTGGCCGCCTTCAAAATCGGCGCCGTGGTCATTCCCGCCACCGCCCTGCTGACCCCCGATGACCTGGGCGACCGCATCGAGCGCGGCCAGGTTCGTCACCTGGTGGTCGGCAGCGCCCATGTCGACAAGTTCGTCGGCCTGGGAGAAGGCTGCAGCCGCATCTGCGTCGGCCCGGCCCCCGCCGGCTGGACCCCGCACAGTGCCGCCAGCGAGTATTCCGAGCAGTTCGACGTCGAGGACCGCACGCTAGCCACCGACCCGATGCTGCTGTACTTCACCTCTGGCACTACCTCCAAGCCAAAGATGGTGCTGCACAGTCACCAGAGCTACCCGGTCGGCCACCTGTCAACCATGTACTGGATTGGCCTGCAGCCGGGTGACCTGCACTTGAACATCTCATCACCGGGTTGGGCCAAGCATGCGTGGAGCTGCCTCTTCGCACCATGGAACGCCGGCGCCTGCATCTTCATCCACAACGTCGCGCGCTTCAGTGCCCCGGCCCTGCTTGGCGCGCTGGAGCGCTATGGCGTCACTAGCCTGTGCGCCCCGCCCACCGTGTGGCGCATGCTGATTCAGGAGGATCTGGCCAGTTACAAGGAGCGCCTGAACCTTCGCGAACTGGTGGGTGCCGGTGAGCCACTGAACCCGGAGATCATCGAGCAGATCCTGCATGCCTGGGACTTGCCGCTGCGTGATGGTTTCGGCCAGTCGGAAACCACCGCCCTGGTCGGTAACACACCCGGCCAACTGCTCAAACCCGGCTCCATGGGCCGTCCTCTGCCGGGCTACAGGGTGACCATGCTTGACCCCGACGGCGTACCCGGCAACGAGGGAGAAGTAGCCCTGCCATTGGATGTGCGTCCGCTTGGCCTAATGTTGTGCTACGAGGACAGCCCGGAAAAAACCGCAGAAGTAATGCGCGACGGTTACTACCGCACCGGCGATACCGCACAGATCGATGAAGAGGGCTACATCACCTTCGTCGGCCGTGCCGACGATGTGTTCAAAGCCTCCGACTACCGCATCAGTCCCTTCGAGCTGGAAAGCGCACTGATCGAGCACCCGGCGGTGATGGAAGTGGCCGTGGTGCCAAGCCCGGACCCTCTACGCCTGGCCGTGCCCAAGGCGTTCCTGATCCTGGCACATGACGAACCCGGCAGTGCTGAACTGGCCGGCAACATCCTCGCCTTCGCTCGCGAGCACCTGGCGCCCTACAAGCGGGTACGGCGTATCGAATTCGTCAGCGAACTGCCCAAGACCATCTCAGGGAAGATTCGCCGGGTGGAACTGCGACAGATGGAAGTGCAGCGCCGCCAGAGCGATGCACGCGGCGCGCAAGAGTACTTCGAAGAAGACTTCCCACAGCTCAAGGGCTGAACCCGGGCCGGTACGCCGGCCCTCCTGAATTCAAACGCGACCGCTCGGCCAATCCGGCCGAGGGGTCTCACTCGACTCAAAAAAAGTAGACAGGACCCGAAAATGACCTCCTCCAGCATTCCTAGCGTCAAGCTTCTCATCAACGGCGAATTCGTCGAATCGCGCAGCACCCAATGGCGCGACGTGATCAACCCGGCTACCCAGGAAGTCCTGGCCCGCGTGCCCTTCGCCACCGCCGAGGAAATGGACGCCGCCGTGGCCAGCGCCAAGGAAGCCTTCAAGACCTGGCGCAAGACTCCGATCGGCGCCCGCTCCCGGATCTTCTTCAAATACCAGCAACTGATCCGCGAGAACATCAAGGAACTGGCCGCTCTGCTCACCGCTGAACAGGGCAAAACCCTGCCGGATGCCGAAGGTGATGTGTTCCGCGGCCTGGAGGTGGTCGAGCACGCCGCCTCCATCGGCAATCTGCAGATGGGTGAGTTGGCCAATAACGTGGCCAATGGCGTCGACACCTACACCTTGATGCAGCCGCTGGGCGTGTGTGCCGGCATCACCCCGTTCAACTTCCCGGCGATGATCCCGCTGTGGATGTTCCCGATGGCCATCGCCACCGGCAACACCTTCATCCTCAAGCCGTCCGAGCAAGACCCGCTGGTGACCATGCGCCTGGTCGAACTGGCGCTGGAGGCCGGTGTACCCAAGGGTGTGCTTAACGTCATCCACGGTGGCGTCGACGCGGTGAACCTGATCTGTGACCACCCGGACATCAAAGCCGTGTCCTTCGTTGGTTCGACCAAGGTCGGCACCCATGTCTATAACCGCGCTACCCAGAATGGCAAGCGTGCACAGTGCATGATGGGCGCGAAGAACCACGCCATCGTCCTGCCCGATGCCAACAAACAGCAGACGTTGAACAACCTGCTGGGCGCCTCCTTCGGCGCCGCCGGTCAGCGCTGCATGGCCCTGCCGGTGGTCATTCTGGTGGGTGAAGCGCAGACCTGGTTGCCGGACCTGATCGAGCGGACCAAAACCCTCAAGATCAATGGCGGCACCGAACCTGGCACCGACATCGGCCCGGTGATCTCCTGCGCGGCTCTGGATCGCGTCAACAGCCTGATCGCCAGCGGCATCGAAGAAGGCGCCAAGCTCGAATTGGATGGGCGCAACCCGAGTGTGCCTGGCTACCAGGACGGCAACTTCGTCGGCCCGACCATCTTCTCCGGCGTCACGGCACAAATGTCCGTGTACCGCGAAGAAATCTTCGGCCCGGTGCTGTGCGTCATGCATGCCGCCAACCTGAGCGAGGCGATCGAGATCATCAACGCCAACCCGAATGGCAACGGTACCGCCCTGTTCACCCGCTCCGGCGCTGCGGCCCGGCACTTCCAGGAAGAGATCGACGTCGGCCAGGTGGGCATCAATGTGCCGATCCCGGTGCCGGTCCCGCTGTTTTCCTTCTCTGGTTCCCGCGCCTCCAAGCTGGGCGACCTGGGCCCCTACGGCAAGCAAGTGGTGACCTTCTACACCCAGACCAAGACGGTCACCCAGCGCTGGTTCGATGAAGACGACACCAGCGGTGCGGTCAACACCACCATCACCCTGAAATGACCTTTGCTGGCCGGCGCCAAGCGCCGGCCAATCAGGGCGTACGTTTCGAGCGGCGGCTGTTCCATTCGCTGTTTGCCAGCCACGACCAAAAGGAAGGCATGCAAGCCTTCGTCGACAAGCGCGTGCCGAATTTCCTGCACCGCTGATCCCCACTCGCAAAAGGTAGTCATCATGCATATCGGATTTCTCGGCCTCGGTAACATGGGCGGCCCAATGGCCCGCAACCTGCTCAAGGCTGGACACAGCCTGACCGTCTTCGATCCTTTCCCGCAGGCGGTCGCGACCCTGGTGGAGGCCGGTGCCAGCGCCGCTGACTCACCCGCCGCCGTGGCCAAAGCCAAGGTTGAGGTGATCATCACCATGTTGCCGACCGCCGACCATGTGAAGCAGGTCTATCGCGGCAAGGACGGCCTGTTGGCCAATATTGGCCAGGGCGTGCTGTTGATCGACAGTTCAACCATTGACCCGCTCAGTGCCCGCGAGGTGGCCAAATTCGCCCTTGCCCAAGGCAACCCGATGCTCGACGCGCCGGTATCCGGCGGCACCGGTGGCGCGACGGCAGGCACCCTGACCTTTATGGTCGGCGGCCCGGTCAGCGTATTCGACCAGGCCCTGCCAATCCTCTCGGCCATGGGCAGGAACATCGTGCACTGCGGCGCAGCAGGAAACGGCCAAGTGGCCAAGATCGCCAACAACATGCTGCTCGGCATCTCCATGGTTGGCGTCGCCGAGGCCATGGCCCTGGGTGTGGCCCTGGGCATGGACGCCAAGGTGCTGGCCGGTGTCATCGGCACCTCCACCGGTCGGTGCTGGAGCTCGGAGATCAACAATCCGTTCCCGGGCGTGCTGGAAAACGCTCCGGCCTCGCGTGGTTACAGTGGCGGCTTTGGTACCGACCTGATGCTCAAGGATCTCGGCCTCGCCACCGAAGCAGCGAAACATGTGCGTCAGCCGGTGGTGCTCGGTGCTGCCGCCCAGCAGCTGTACCAGACCTTCAGCCTGCAAGGTAATGGCGGCCTGGACTTCTCCGCCATCATCAAACTGTTCCGTGGGGAAGCAAAAGCATGAGCGAGCAGCAAGCCCCGGTGCTGGCCAGTGTGCGCAACCGCATCGGGCACCTGACGCTGAATCGACCAAGTGCGTTGAACACCCTGGACCTGCCCATGGTGACACTGTTGTGCCGGTACCTGTGGGTCTGGGAACAGGACCCGGAGATCGTCGCCGTGACCCTTCGTGGCGCCGGGGAAAAAGCCTTCTGTGCGGGTGGCGACATCCGCATGCTGTACGACAGTCACAAGGCCGGCGACAACCTGCACGAGCTGTTTCTCGAGGAAGAGTACGCCCTGGATGAGTACCTGCACGGCTATTCCAAACCGGTGCTGGCGCTGCTCGATGGTTTCGTCCTCGGCGGCGGCATGGGCCTGGCCCAGGCCGCCTCGTTACGGGTGATCACCGAGCGCACGCGGATGGGCATGCCGGAAGTCGGCATCGGCTTTTTCCCCGATGTCGGCGGCAGCTATTTCCTGCCGCGCCTTCCGGGTGAGCTGGGTATCTATCTGGGGGTCACAGGTTGCCAGGTACGTGCCGCCGATGCCCTCTATGCCAACTTGGCTGACTACTGCCTGCCCAGTGAGCAACTGGCCGAACTGGATGTCGCGCTGGATCAATTGAACTGGACCGGTGCGCCCGACCAAGACCTGCAAAACCTGCTCGCCCGCATGTCCACCGAACGTATTGCGGGATCGGAACTCAAGGCCTATCGCCAGGTGATCGATGAATATTTTTCCCTGCCCGATGTGCCGGCCATTCTCACCGCCCTGCAGCGCGAGCAACGTCCCGAGCTGCGCGACTGGGCCGAGCAGACGGCCAAACTGCTCGACAGCCGTTCGCCACTGGCGATGGCCGTGACCCTGGAATTGCTGCGTCGCGGCCGTTACCTGAGCCTGGCCGATTGCTTTGCCCTGGAGTTGCACCTGGACTATCAGTGGTTTGACAAAGGTGACCTGATCGAGGGCGTGCGCGCGTTGATCATCGACAAGGACAAAACCCCGCGCTGGAACCCGCCAACCCTGGCGGAACTGGCACCACCGCGGGTGCAATCCTTTTTCAGCGGCTTCCGCCCGGCCTCTGCAAACCCTCTTCGCACCGCCTGATCGGCAGGAGACACCGCAATGCACGATATCGAATTGACCGAAGAACAACGCATGATCCGCGACATGGCGCGCGACTTTGCCCGCAGCGAAGTCGGCCCGCATGCCCAAGCCTGGGAGAAGGCCGGCTGGATCGATGACGCCGTGGTGGCGCAGATGGGTGAACTGGGCCTGCTGGGCATGGTAGTGCCGGACACTTGGGGTGGCAGTTACACCGACTATGTGGCCTACGCCCTGGCCGTGGAGGAAATCTCGGCCGGCGACGGTGCCCTCGGCGCATTGATGAGTATCCACAATTCAGTGGGCTGCGGCCCCCTGCTGAAATATGGCAGCCCGACTCAGCAAGACGACTGGTTGCCGCTTCTGGCCAGCGGCCAGGCCATAGGCTGCTTCTGCTTGACCGAGCCTCAGGCCGGCACCGAAGCACACAACCTGCGCACCCGCGCCGAGCTGCATGATGGGCAGTGGGTGCTCAACGGTGCCAAGCAGTTCGTCAGTAACGGCGAGCGCGCCAAGCTGGCCATCGTTTTCGCCGTCACCGATCCGGAACAGGGCAAGAAGGGGCTGTCGGCCTTCCTGGTACCGACCGACAACCCTGGTTTCGTGGTCGACCGCCGTGAGCACAAAATGGGGATCAAGGCCTCGGATACCTGCGCAGTGACCCTGGACAATTGCATGATCCCCGAGGCTAACCTGCTGGGCGAACGCGGCAAGGGCCTGGCCATTGCCCTGTCCAACCTGGAAGGTGGTCGCATTGGTATCGCCGCCCAGGCCTTGGGCATCGCCCGCGCCGCTTTCGAAGCCGCGCTGGGGTATGCCCGCGAACGCGTCCAATTCGGCAAGCCGATCATTGAACACCAAAGCGTATCCAACTTGCTCGCCGATATGCACACCCGGCTCAATGCCACCCGACTGCTGGTGCTGCATGCCGCACGCCTGAAAAGCGCCGGGCAACCGTGTCTATCAGAAGCCTCGCAGGCCAAGCTGTTCGCCTCGGAAATGGCCGAGCGCGTGTGTTCCAGCGCCATGCAGATCCATGGCGGCTACGGCTACCTGGAGGATTATCCGGTTGAGCGTTACTACCGCGATGCACGCATCACCCAGATCTACGAAGGCACCAGCGAGGTCCAACGCCTGTTGATCGCCCGCGAGCTGGCCCACTACGCGCTCTGAGTCCCCCGTCCGGACGCGCCTGCCGCGTCCGGACGCCCTCTTTTCTGCCCCTCCTTGTGGAGTTGCCCATGCCCCGCTTGCGCAATATTCCCATCAACCGCCGACTGTGGTTGATCCTGCTGACGTCCATCCTGATGCTGCTGATTCTTGCCGGCATGATGCTCAAGCAGAGCTATGACAACCTGTATGCAGCCAAGGCGCTGAAAACCCGTCACGTGGTCGAGACGGCCAGCGGGATCCTGCGCCACTTCCAAAACCTGGAAGAACACGGGCTCAGTCGTGAACAGGCGCAGCAGCAGGCTATCGCGGTCATACGCGATCTGCGCTATGACCACGGGGACTACTTCTGGCTCGAAGACCTCGACACGCGCATGATCCTGCATCCCAATGCCAAGCTTGAAGGCAAGCGCATGGCTGGCACCCTCGACCCTGATGGCAAGTCGCTCTTCGACGAAATGGTTGCCGTGGCAAAACGCGACGGCTCAGGCCTGGTGAGTTACCGCTGGCCCAAGCCGGGTGCCGACACTCCGGTCGAAAAGGTTTCCTACGTCGAACTGTTCAAGCCCTGGGGCTGGATCGTCGGCTCAGGTATCTACATTGACGACGTGCAAGTCGAGTTCCGCCGCCAGCTGGTACATACCTCCGTCATCCTGATAATGATCACGCTGCTGCTCAGCGCGCTGATCCTGCTGATTGCCCGCAGCATCGCCTCGCCACTGGCGCAAGCGGTCGATGCCATGCAGAACATCGCCAGCGGCGATGCCGACCTGACCCGCAACCTGGACAGCCAGTGGCGCGACGAGCTCACTGCCCTCAACGTCCACTTCAACGTGTTCACCAACAAGCTACGCACTGTGATCGGCCAGTCTATGCAGACCGCAGGCAGCCTGGACCAGGCCTCGCAATCACTCGCTGAGATTGCCAGCGATAGCCAGCGCCACAGCCAACAACAGTCCCAGCAGATGGAGTTGGTGGCCACCGCCATTCACGAGGTTTCTTACGCCGTGCAGGAAGTGGCGAAGAACGCCGAACACGCCGCCAACGAAGTACGCCAGGCCGATGAGCAGGCACGCCAGGGTCAGCACAATATTGACAACAGCCTGAGCCAGATCGACCAGTTGTCCGAGACCATCGGCCAGGCTGTCGAGGTGATCCAGAGCCTGGCCCAGGAAAGCACCCAGATCGGCAGTGTGCTGGAAGTCATTCGCGCCATCGCCGAGCAGACCAACCTGTTGGCGCTGAATGCCGCCATTGAGGCGGCGCGCGCTGGCGAACAGGGCCGCGGCTTCGCCGTGGTAGCAGACGAAGTGCGCCTGCTGGCCCAGCGCACTCAGCAGTCCATCGCACAGATCCAAGGCATGATCGAGCGCCTGCAGGGCAACTCGGAAGCGGCGGTGAAGGTCATCAATACCAGCAGCCAAGCCGCTCAACAAACCGTGGAACAGGCCCGCCGAACCGGTGAAAGCCTGCACCAGATTCTCAGCGCGCTGCGCAATCTCACCGAACTGAACGCCTCGATCGCCAGCGCCACCCTGGAGCAGTCCCATGTGGTCGAGGACATCAACCAGAATGTCACCCGTGCAGCTTCGCTGGCCCACGAAAATGCCCAGGCAGCAGGCCGGTCCAACGAGGCCAGCCAGGAACTGGGCCAACTGGCGGGTCAGCTGAATCGGCTGTTGGGGCAGTTTCGCGTATGAAGGGGATGGCGCTACCTGTCGAACTAGGGCACCACTCGCGCTACCTGGAAACCCGCCACAAGGCTCTCGAGCTGTTCGCCAGGTGTGGCTTCAGCCGGGTAAGCATGCGCGACCTCGCCACTTATCTGGGGATCAATGTCGGCTCCATTTACAACCACATCGATAGCAAGGAAGCACTGTTGTTCGAGCTGATCGAGGAACTCTACGAACAGTTGCTTCACGGCGCCAGCCTGGTGAATCGTCGCAAATCCGCACCGGCGGTACGACTGCATGGCCTGCTTGAGGCGCACCTCCTGCTACACGAGCGCATGGGGGCGCATTTCCGCCTGGCAGAGTACGACCTCCATTGCCTGAGCAGCGAACAGCAGGCCTTGATCCTGACCCTGCGCCGACGCTACGAGGAGCACCTGGTGGAAACTATAGAGCAGCTCACCGGTAAACCGACCAATGCCACCCGGCGCGCCACCTTGAGCGGCATCGTGTCCCTCCTCAACCAACTGCCAGCCTGGGTTGGGGAGCCGCACGCAAGCAAGGGAGTACGCCGCAAGTTGCTGCATGACATGGTGATGAGTACCCTCCAGGGTGCGTTGCAGGCGACTCATACCTCAGGCTCTGAACTCTCGTCAAAGCCGGGCTAATGGCCGGACGCTGAACATTAATCTCATGCACAAAAAACGCCACTCATTGAGTGGCGTTTTTTGTGAATCCTGGAGCCTTTCTCAAGTTCGGCGCAGGAGTGTATGAGGAGCCACACCAAAGGCCTTGCGAAAAGCATGACTGTAATGGGAAAAATCGGAGAATCCGAAATCCAGTGCAGCTTGGGAAATGCTGCGTACCTGGCCGCGCTCTATAGCCTCACGACTGGCGATCAGGCGCTCTTTCCAGATCTCCGCAACCGGCGTTTTCTGGTAACGGGCGAAAGCGCGTGTGACGGTTCGCGTGGACACATAATGCACTTGAGCGATGCGCTCGATCGACAGGTCCGGATCGGTCAGATTCTGCTGGATGTAGTTCATGATCCGACCATAAAGATCCAGCTCCTCATGGGTCGTCTTGAGATCCTGGAGTTCCAGGCTGATCGCCAGAAGATCCAGCAAGGTGTTGGAGAAGCGGCTGGAAAGCCCCTCGTCTTGAAAGCTTGCAGGAATGCTCGCCGCTTGGTGCAACATCTCGCGCAATGGAATCACCCCTGGACGGCGATCGTCCAGTACCACGGCTGTGCAGCCTGCAATACCTGGCAACCGCTGGCTGAGCAACTGTCTCGGAATGCGGACCAGGTGGTTTTCGGTACCACCCAGGCTGAATCGGAACGTCTGGGATGCGTCATAAAGAAACAAATTGTCCGCCGCCAGCGTTGCCCTGCGCCCTCCCTGCTCCAATTCACCATAGCCACGCCGGGTAAAACCGAGCCATAGATCTTCATCAGGACCACTGCGCAAATGCTGGGGCGAACGCTCCCAAAAATGCAGTGGCGAGGACAGCGTACAGATCTCCAGCGGCCCCATGCCGTGCACCTCCAGCGCCCCGTCGAAATCGCTCTGCGTCAATGGTTTGCTGTCCGCCGCCAGGCAGTGACGGCATACCACTTCTTTCCAGTAATCAAAGCGACGTGGAGCCGCAACGGCGAGGGTTGAATACTGATTGCTATGACTCATGGCATTCACCTCACGGCGGCAGCTGAACAATAAGGGTGACGGTAACGTTAGCTCCCTGTTTAGCAAATAGCAGGCCACTCCACTTTTGTACTGCCAAGGTTATGTGCGCCTGAAATATCAGACCCTTGCGCTCGGGAAGGGGCTGTCACACGAACGACTCCTGCCCAATATCGATACATGCATTCGGAGTGCGCGCACCAACTCAGCTCATCGTGATCCTGTATTCAGGGCCTGTCCTTTCTAGCCAAACGGTTGTCCGTACGAGCCAAGCGTACCGTGCCGTCCCCGCCTAACTTCTACCCCACAGCGTGCCCCTCCAACCACAACTGATGAGGTGTCCCATGCAACCGCCAGAGCAGCAGCGACAGTCCGATTCATCCTGGCTTTTGCAGAGGCGCGACTTGGCACCTGAAGAGTTCGCCACCTACCTGTTAGAGCTGGGGACTCTGGTGCTGCAGCGTCGGCTGGTTGCGCCAACCGCAGCCACCCGCGCCCGTCGAAACGTTGAACAGATAACCGCGTACCAAAAATAAAACCAAGGAGTCCCCCATGGAATCTGCGATCGATAAGCACCTCAAATGCCCGCGGACGTTGTCTCGTCGCGTCCCCGATGAATACCAGCCCCCCTTCCCCATGTGGGTTGGGCGCGCCGATGAGCAACTGGAACAGGTGGTGATGGGATATTTGGGAGTGCAGTACCGCGGGGAGGACCAGCGTGCGGCGGCCCTGCACGCCATGCGCCACATCGCCGCGAGCCTGAGTCTGCCCGACGGCCCCCTGAGCCATGACCTGACTCACCACACCGACAACAGCGGTTACGACAACCTGATGATCGTCGGGTACTGGAAAGACCCCGCCGCGTATTGCCGTTGGCTGCGCACGCCCGAGGTAAGCCAATGGTGGTCGTCAGAGGATCGCCTGAACGACGGTCTCGGTTACTTTCGGGAGATCGTCGCGCCGCGGGCCGAGCAGTTCGAGACGCTGTATGGCTTTCGCGATGAGTTGCCCGGCGTTGGTGCCGTCATGGACACCATCAGTGACGACATCGAAGAACACGGTTACTGGGGATCGATGCGGGACCGCTTCCCGATTTCCCAGACCGACTGGATGGCTCCTTCCGGCGAACTGACGGTCATCGCAGGTGACCCGGCCAAAGGTGGGCGCGTGGTCGTGCAAGGCCACGACAATATCGCGCTGATCCGCTCCGGCCAGGACTGGGCGGATGCCGGCGAAGAAGAAAGATCGCTCTATCTCAACGAAATTCTGCCGACGCTGCAGGCGGGTATGGATTTCCTTCGCGACAGTGGCAAGGACCTGGGTTGCTACAGCAATCGCTTCGTGAATTACATCGACCTGGACGGCAATCTTCTGAACCTGAGCTACAACATCGGCCACTGGCGCTCCCTGGAAAAACTCGAGCGCTGGGCCGAATCCCATCCAACCCATCTGCGGATCTTCGTGACCTTCTTTCGGGTCGCCACCAGCCTGTCGAAGCTACGCCTCTATCACGAAGTCTCGGTATCCGACGCCAAGGATCAAGTGTTCGAGTACATCAACTGCCACCCGCAGACGGGCATGTTGCGTGACGCGGTAATCCCTAAAACCTGACGTCTGACGCTACCCGGCGTCCACGGGCGGACTTGATCCAAATTTCGCCCTGACACAGATCTCGCTTCCAAACATCTTTTGGCCCCCCAGCGCATGGGGTTGGGGGCCCTTTTGTCAGGAAATCGATCATGAAGTTTAGTCACTCTTTACTCGTGCTGTGCATGCTGCCCTTTGTCAAAAGCCAGGCCATCGAGATAGCTCCCGGTGATTTCGAGCCATTGCCGGCCGGCGCCAACGCCTTGCTGCTCTACTACCAGCACGCCGACCGCTCGGATCTGTACCAGAACGGCCGCAAGGTATCCGACGACGCCAGGCTCAGTTCGGACATCGGCATCCTGCGGTATGTGCACGCCATCGGCCTGTCAGAAAACCTCTCATGGGAACCGCAGATTCTGTTGCCTTTCGGCCAGATGAACGCCTCGGGAGATATCGGTGCCTTGGGCGATACCCGCGGCATCGGCGACTCGATCATCACCGCGCCGCTGAAGTGGACGCTGCCCACCGCGAACAAGGACATCTTCGCCTTGGCACCCTACCTGTACGTTCCGGTAGGGAGCTACGACAAGAACGATGCCTTGAACCTCGGCGAGAACCGCTGGCGCGCCACGCTACAGGCGGCGTACATCCACCATTTCTCCCCGAAATGGGCGCTGGACACCGTGGCCGAGGCCTCTTGGGTGTCGGCCAACAATGACTTCGGCTCGACCGGGGCGAAGCTGGAAGAAAACACCCGCTACGAGTACCAGACCGCCGTGCGCTACAACTGGACGCCGAGCACCACCTTCGCCGTGGGCGGCGGCTACATCACCGGCTCGGCGACCACCGTCAACGGTGTCGATCAGCACGACGGGGTCTCCACTTCCTACGGGCGTTTCACCGTCACGCACTTCATCGAACCCACGCTGCAGATTCAGGCCCAGATCGGCACCGACATCGAGGTCGAACAAGGCTTTAAGGAAGGCGCACGCCTGAACCTGCGCGTCTTGAAAGTGTTCTGAGCGCGCCACGCTTGGCAGGTTGTCCTTTTCAACCAAATGGCTGTCCTTCTCAGCCAAGCAAAGGCTGAGAAGGATGCCTAACTTGAACCCAGTTACCCACTTGATTGATGTCGCCCCAGGTGCCCGGCGCGAGGTGTTTTGCGAACACCTTCGAACGCTCCCGTACTGACCGAGCCGTTGTCGATCACAGACAAAAGAATAGGAAAATCATGGCCATTGTTCGCCCTACCCTCGACCAACTACAAGACATCGCTGGCCGGCTGAATATGCAGCTGACCCATGAGCAGGCAGCGGAATACCTGGCACTTATGCAGCCAAGTTTCGACGCCTATGACCTGGTCGACGAGTTGCCGGATTTCACCCCACCGGTGCGCTACGACCGCAGTTCCGGCTACCGCCCGTCTAACCCGCAAAACCTGCTCAACGCCTGGTATTACAGGACTGAAGTAAATGGTGCCCGTGAGGGCAAGCTTGTAGGCAAGACTGTTGCGCTCAAGGACAACATCTCCTTGGCTGGCGTCCCGATGATGAACGGCGCCTCAATCCTGGAAGGGTTTGTACCGTCGTTTGACGCAACCGTGGTGACCCGTTTGCTAGACGCCGGGACGACCATCCTGGGCAAGGCGACTTGTGAGCACTACTGTCTCTCCGGTGGCAGCCACACCTCTGATCCGGCGCCCGTACACAACCCATACCGGCACGGTTTCGCTGCCGGCGGATCCTCCTCCGGAAGCGCTGCATTGGTGGCAGCCGGCGAGGTGGACCTGGCCGTTGGCGGCGATCAAGGCGGCTCGATCCGTATCCCTTCAGCGTTCTGCGGCACCTATGGCATGAAGCCGACCCACGGTCTGGTGCCCTACACCGGGATCATGGCGATCGAGGCCACCATCGACCATGCCGGTCCCATCACCCGCAACGTGCGTGACAACGCGCTGATGCTGGAAGTCATGGCCGGTGCCGACGGGCTCGATCCTCGTCAGGCCGCCCCTCAAGTCGACGCCTATTGCGACTATCTGGAGCGAGGTGTGAGCGGACTGCGGATCGGCATCCTGCAGGAAGGCTTCCAGCTGGCCAACCAGGATCCACGCGTTGCCGACAAGGTACGCGGCGCCATCGCCCGACTCGAAGCCTTGGGAGCTCGCGTCGAAGAGGTCTCCGTTCCCGAGCACAACCTGGCAGGTTCGCTGTGGCACCCCATCGGCTGCGAAGGCCTGACCATGCAGATGATGCATGGCAATGGCGCAGGCTTTAACTGGAAGGGGCTCTACGACGTCGGTCTGCTGGATAAACAGGCCGGTTGGCGCGAACAAGCGGACGCATTATCCGCATCGCTCAAGCTGTGCATGTTCGTCGGCCAGTACGGTCTGGAACGCTACAACGGTCGTTTCTACGCCAAGGCTCAGAACATCGCACGCTTCGCCCGGGCCGGTTACGACAAGGCACTGCAGACCTACGACCTGCTGGTCATGCCGACCGTGCCGATCATCGCCCAGCCCCACCCCGAACCCGATTGTTCGATCACTGAGTACGTGGCCCGGGCACTGGAAATGATCGGTAACACCGCGCCGCAGGACATTACCGGCCATCCGGCCATGTCAATCCCGTGCGGTCTGGTGGACGGCCTGCCCGTCGGGCTGATGTTCGTTGGCAAGCACTATGCCGAAGGCACAATTTACCAGGCGGCGGCAGCGTTCGAGGCCGCTGTCGACTGGAAGACGTTGTAAGGCTGCCTCCCCCCAAACCTCCCGGACATCAATAAAAAACCGGGGACTGTTCTTCACTTTTTTGACCGTATTAAATCGATGAGGAGTTACACCATGAGCGCCACTGTATCCCCAGCATCCACTTCGACGCCCAGCGAGCGGGCCTGGGCCTTGTTCAAGGTTATGAAAGACAAGGAACTGATTCCAGAGGGCTATATCGAGCAGCTGACCGATTTGATGGAGCACCAATGGAGCCCGGAAAACGGCGCCCGTGTAGTCGCCAAGGCCTGGGTCGATCCACAGTTCCGGGAGCTGTTGCTCAGAGACGGTACTGCAGCGTGCGCGCAGTTCGGTTTCACCGGCCCGCAAGGCGAATACATCGTGGCCCTGGAGGATTTGCCGCAGCTGAAAAATGTCATCGTCTGCAGCCTGTGCTCCTGCACCAACTGGCCGGTCCTGGGGTTACCGCCGGAGTGGTACAAGGGTTTTGAGTTCCGTGCACGCCTGGTTCGTGAAGGACGCACCGTGCTGCGTGAGATGGGCACAGAGTTGCCAAGCGATGTGGTCGTCAAAGTCTGGGACACCAGCGCAGAAAGCCGCTACCTGGTCCTGCCCTTAAGGCCCGAAGGCTCCGAGCACATGAGTGAAGAAGAGCTTCAGAAACTGGTGACCAAGGATGTGCTGATCGGGGTTGCCCTGCCCCGCGTACGTTGACCCAAAGACTCTTCATCTTCTAACTTTCGGAGGTTTTTATTATGGATGGCTTTCACGATCTCGGTGGTTTTCAAGGCTTTGGCAAGGTTCCCCATGTCATCAATAGCCAGGATTACAAACAAGTCTTCAAACAGGAATGGGAGCACCTGGCTTACAGCCTGATGTTTATCGGTGCCGACCAGTTGAAAAAATTCAGCGTCGATGAAATACGTCACGCCGTCGAACGACTCGATGTCCGCCAGCACGTTGGCACGCAATATTACGAACGCTACGTCATCGCCACGGCCACGTTGCTGGTCGAAACCGGCGTCATTACCCAGGAAGAACTCGATTTGGCATTGGGTTCAACCTTCAAATTGGCCAATCCTCCCCATGACAAGGGCCGCCCCGCCATCACTGGCCGCCCGCCATTTGAAGTGGGCGACCGGGTAGTGGTTCGCGACGAATACGTGGCCGGCCACGTGCGCATGCCGGCCTATGTGCGCGGCAAGGAAGGCATCGTCCGACACCGCACCTCGGAAAAATGGCCATTCCCGGATGCCATCGGCCACGGCGATTTGAGCGCGGCGCACCAGCCCACCTACCACGTTGAATTCCAGGTGAAGGATCTGTGGGGCGATGCTGCGGATGATGGTCTGGTGGTGGTCGACCTGTTCGAAAGCTACCTGGACAAGGCCGTCGATGCGAAAACGGTGGCCGCATGATTGACGGGGCCCTGTCGGGCCGGCTGCCGGTGACGGTCCTTTCAGGCTTCCTCGGCTCCGGCAAGACGACCCTGCTCAACCACATCCTGCGCAATCGCGCAGGCATGCGGGTGGCGGTCATCGTCAATGACATGAGCGAAGTCAACATAGACGCCGAGGACGTAGCGCGCAATGTGTCGCTGCACCGCGGCAGCGATGAACTGGTCGAGATGAGCAACGGCTGCATTTGCTGCACGCTGCGCGCTGACCTGCTTGAGCAGATCAGCCTGCTGGCGCGTCAGCAGCGCTTCGATTACCTGCTGATCGAGTCCACCGGAATCTCCGAGCCGATGCCGGTCGCCGAGACCTTCGCCTTCCTCGACTCGCAAGGTTTCAGTCTGAGCGAACTGGCGCGGCTCGACACCTTGGTCACCGTCGTCGACGGTAGCAACTTCCAGGCGCTGTTGGCCTCGCGGGACACCGTTGGCGGCGAGGACGAAACGGGCACGCCATTACGCCACTTGTCCGATCTGCTGATCGAACAGGTGGAGTACGCCAACGTCATCCTCGTCAGCCGGTTGGACCTGATAGGCGAGAAAGGCTTTCTGGAACTGAGCGCCCTCCTCGCGGGCCTCAATCCGAAGGCGGAAATCCTGCCCATGACCCACGGTGCCGTCGATCTGTCGAAGATCCTCGACACTGGCCGCTTTGATTTGCCGAGTCTGGTGCAGTCACCCGGCTGGATGAAAAGCCTGGAAGCCAGTGACGAGCATCCACCCGAGTCGGACACCTATGGAATAGCTTCCTGGGTGTATCAGGAGCGTGCGCCATTCCATCCGCAACGGCTGCTGGAGTTCCTGCAGTTGCCCTGGCAAAACGGGCGACTACTGCGTTGCAAAGGCTACTTCTGGGTTGCCAGTCGGCATCTGGACATCGGCATGCTGGTGCAAAGTGGCGGGCAATTTCGTTGGGACTATGTCGGGCGCTGGTGGACATTCATCGCGCAATCACAATGGCCTCAGGATGACTATCGCCGCGGAGGGATAATGGCCAAATGGGACGAGATCACCGGGGATTGCCGGCAGGAAATCGTCTTCATCGGTCAGGGTCTCGACCTGGATATGTTGAAGCGGCAACTGGACGCCTGCCTGCTAACCCCGGAAGAGATCATGGACGGTCCACAGACGTGGCCAACCTTGCCAGGCGCAACATCCTTCGACCTCAAGGCATTGTCGCCCTGACCGCTCGGCAGTCTGCCTGGCAATGCACCACTTTAGCGAAGCCCGGCAAGCCTCGTTATAACCTTTGACTTCAATTTCACGGACTGAGAGGCGCTGACTCAGACATAAGAGCGGTGAATACCGTTGGTTCCGCGGCCGTGGCCAGACCCGACGCGCGGCTGACGGTTCGCCTATGACCTTGAACGCCCAATGGCGCTCAACTGCAACAAATCGCCGCGCTCGTTATGGACGCATAGCAAATGCGCAGAAGGAAAAATGTAGGGATATTCGGCATGAGATAGAGGATGCGGCGGATCTAGAGATCACTGATTTCGGGCAGCCTCCTCAATCAGGAAGCAGAAACGTCTCGCCCCAGGACAGGACGTTAAGAGCTACGCAGTACTGACGTTTTAGGCAGGATTTCGATGTACGTTTTAACGCACAAGAAAAACGTGGTTGGTAGTTGTTTTCAGCAAAACTCGCTGGAGCAAAAAAGAAGCCGAAGCGTCTCTTTTCAACGCTTCCGGTCGAGGATTGGGGCCTACTTTTCCTCGATCTGAATGCTCAATGCTCTGTTGCGTCTGACCGACAGCAATTGAGGGGACGCGGCCATACGGCGGTTTCGGCACCAGATCCAGGTTTCCCGGTGAGCCACCGAATCGCTCAGAGCGGAAACGCCCATTTCGGGCTCACGTTCGGATCACACACCCTCTCGGCGCGAACTTCGGAGGGGTGCTCTAGGCAATGGACGCAAGAGTCAGGGTCAGTGTCAAAGCTGGCGACGCCTTGATCATGCGTATCGACAAAGCGGGCCTCATACGCACTGAGCTTTAAAAGCTATAAACAACCTCCTACACTGCTGAACACCCGCTCACACCGTATCTGCGCAGCCTCGCTTTCCTGCCGGCCTCTGCATCGCCCTCCCATTAGGATCACCGACATGCGCCTGTCCGATTTTATTCTTGAGAACCTTGAGCCGATTCTGCAGGCCTGGGAAGATTTCGCCAGAACCATTGAGACGCCGGGTGCGGACCTCGATAGTGAAGCTCTGCGAGATCATGCCGAACAGATGTTGCGGGCAAGAACAAAGCAGACGAAGCGAGAGCAAGCGGCCAAGTCTCAAGGCCAAGCCCCTTCAGATGATGAAGAAACCGCAGCTGAAACGCATGCAATGACGCGGCTAATGGCAGGTTTCACGATCGATCAAATGGTGTCGGAATATCGAGCACTAAGAACGAGTGTCGTCAGTCAGTGGATGAGGCAAGTGAAGGATGGCACGCCGATTAATGTCGACGACATGACCCGATTCCATGAGGCCATCGATCAGGCTCTCGCCGAATCCATTGCCAGTTACTCACGCGCGGTGGAGGCGTCACGCAACGTATTTTTAGGCATTCTCGGCCACGACCTGCGCACCCCGCTTGGAGCAATCTTGCTGGGTGCCGATATGTTGAGGCGCTCAGAAGGGGCCGGAGCCCGGGCTACCAAGGTTGCCAATCAGATATATACAAGCGTGCGGCGAGCGAGCCAAATTGTTGGAGACCTACTTGATTTAACACGCTGCCAAATGGGCCCAGGCATTCCTGTCAAAACGACGGATCTAGATCTCTCGCACGTTTGCGAACGTGTTGTCGAAGAAATCCGAGCGTCTCATCCAGAGGCGATTGTCTTGTTCGACGCGAAGACTCCAGTTCAAGGGCAATTCGATGGCGCCAGAATGGAACAAGTCTTCTCGAATGTAATCAGCAACGCTGTACAGCATGGAGATAATCAACTCCCTATCAAGGTGGAGTTAGAGACCTCAGAAGACTGCGCTATTTTTACCGTCCATAACAGTGGAGAGCCCATACCAGAGGACGTTCTCCCGTTTATATTTAACCCTATGGGTCGTTTCTCTCAGCGATCTGCAATTGATCACGGGCCGACAGAGGGGCTGGGCTTGGGCCTGTTCATCGCGTCAGAGATCGTGGCATCACATAACGGTTCAATCGATGTCAGTTCTGACTCAAGTGGAGGCACCACTTTTCTAGTCAAGCTTCCAATTACTGAATCGCCCC
>LNAP01002236.1_pt1 | contig 19622 bp, 16 predicted proteins | sample 602601 | NCBI WGS metagenome assembly LNAP01 (sample SAMN02440304, study PRJNA202911) | soil metagenome | biome: Subtropical and temperate rainforests or woodlands; isolation source: soil samples (1 kg each in a 20% v/v slurry with milli Q water) were... ...
TGGCGGCCTGCTGCGGCGCAGCCTCGGGCCGCGCCCCCCGCGGACGTATCGGGCGGCCGAAGCGGTCGAGTTGCTCGGGCACAGCGGGCTGCGCGTCCTTGGGCTGCTGCGTGGGCCGGGTGCCGACATAACGCGTATCGGCCGCGCCATTGGAAATCAGGAAGGCGCTGAGCAGCGAGGCCATCTCGCTGGAAGTCGTATAATGCTGGCGCAGGAAACCCGGCAGCGAGCCGGCCGGCACGGTCTTCAGGAGGCCGCGGGGCGCCTTGTGGCAAGCCGTGCAGGTGCCGGCGAAAATCTGCGCCGGGGTCTTGCCGGCCTCAAGATTTTGCGCCCGCACCGGGATCGCCGCGAGACAGCCGATCAGAAGCGTCACCGTCGCTAAACTGAGCGCTCGGCTCAACATTTCCCTTGGTTCTCCAGGTCGGAAGTCGCGTCCCGCGTCACAAATTCGACATCGGGCACAGCCGCCCACCTTTTAGCCGATTATGACGCGAATGGAAGCGGACATATGACGCATCCCCGTGAGTGTGACATTTCCGGATATGCGCTTTGTGTCCAACGCACTAGCGGACCCGTTTGATCGTGATTATGATCTTTGCGAGGCGCTTGGAACCAATCTTCCCCCCTTTGCGTCCGGTCTAACTGCCGGACGTAGGCTTCGACGGGATCGCTTGGTTTGGTGGTTTCGATGGACCGTTTACTGCGTTACTTTTTGGGGCAGTTCATTCGCCGCGGTGCGATGACCTTTACCACCGCAAGCGGGGCGAAATTTAGCTGCGGCGACGGAACCGGCGCACCGGTTTCCGTGCGATTCCTGACAACAGAAGCCGAGCGCCGGATTCTTCTGAACCCTGAACTTGCGCTGGGCGAAGTCTACATGGACGGCACGTTCGTGGTCGAGCAAGGCTCGATTGCGGATGCGCTCGCGATCCTGATGGGCCAGCCGCAAATGTTGCCGCATTGGGCCAGGCCGCAATGGTGGTTGCGGTATCTGGTTAGGCATTTCAGGCAGTTTAATCCGCGGGGCCGATCGAGAAACAACGTCGCACACCATTACGATCTCGACGGGCGGCTGTACTCCCTCTTCCTCGATGCCGACAAGCAATATAGCTGCGCCTATTTCGAAACGCCGGATGCGACGCTCGATGACGCCCAGCTTGCCAAAAAGCGTCACCTCGCCGCCAAGCTGCTGGTCCGGCCCGGCGAGCGCGTGCTCGACATCGGATCCGGCTGGGGCGGCCTCGGCCTGTATCTCGCCGAAATGACCGACGCCAACGTCACCGGCGTCACCCTGTCGACCGAGCAGTTGCAGGTGTCGAATGCTCGCGCGGCAGAGAAGAACCTGACGCAATCGGCGAAATTTTTCCTTGAGGATTATCGCGACATTTCCGGCCCATTCGACCGCATCATATCGGTCGGGATGTTCGAACATGTCGGCGTCGATTTCTACGAGAAATACTTCCGGCGGTGCGCCGAGCTTCTCACCGATGACGGTGTCATGGTGCTGCATTCGATCGGCCGTTCGGAAGGGCCCGACGTCACCAATCCGTGGATCGCGAAGTATATCTTCCCCGGCGGCTATATCCCGGCGCTTTCGGAGGTGATGCCTGCGGTCGAGCGCGCCGGCCTCCTGGTGTGCGATGTCGAGATCCTGCGGCTGCATTACGCCGAAACGCTGAAAGCCTGGCGCGAGCGTTTCATGGCGCGGCGCGAAGAGGCGGTGCGGCTCTACGACGAGCGCTTTGCGCGGATGTGGGAGTTTTACCTGGCATCCTCGGAAATGTCGTTCCGCAAGCAGAACATGATGAACTTCCAGATCCAGCTCACGAAGCGCCAGGGCGTGGTGCCGATAACGCGGGACTACATCGTGCACGAGGAAACGAAACTGCGGGGGGTCGAGCGGGGCAAGCGGCCGCGGCTGCAGATCGCGGGCGAATAAAATCTAGTTGCGCAGGCTGAAGGCCGAGGGGTGGCACGGACATGCCGGTGCCGGACACGCCAATTGTGCGCGGAGAGCCGCCAAAATCGATGGATCGCAGGGCATCGCGCGCATTTCGGGTCGAGCGACCTGCTCCATGGTGTCGATCAGCAACGACAGCCACAGCCTTTCGCCCTGTTCCGATCGCCACGGTTGAAGGTGCTGGGCCATCGACTTTCCTTGCGCCTCTTTCTCGCCCGTCTTCCCTTGGGCCCGTTCCTTGGGCCCGTTCGAAACGTCGTTACCAATCCGCACAGTGCCAAGGCGTTCCAACCTCGGGGCCTCCCAACGTTAAGGTCGAAGAAAGTCACGAGATGTGACCCACTTCACAAAGGATCCGGCCGCTCTGCCCTAAACTGCCGGCATGGCCGAGAAACCATGTCCAGTATCGTTCGATCCGAAAGCCGATCTCCGCACCGACTATGCCTTGATCGGTATCGGTGTGGCAGCCGCCCTGATCGCGCTGGTCTACCTCATCCTGATCTGACACAAGCCCTGAGGCCCCAGTTCGGGACGCCCGCCACCTTGGCATGAGTATGCCGGCGCGGAATAAGGTTCAGCCCGGGCCGGAATTTTCCCGGATTTCGTCGGCACTTCGCCCGAGATATCGCAAAACCCGTCAAGCGCAATGCGCCGCAGCAGCGCGGATTGTCAGCAATCATTGTGTGAATCGGGCATAAGGCGCGTTCGCGCTTTCTCCGTGCCCCGGAGTGGCGCTTTATCGCCGCCCATCTCACGAATCCAAATTACGACCAAATCCGAAGCACAATCCAACCATGGCCTTGACTGATTCGAACGTTCTCAAACTCACCCCTGACGCGGGAACTCCAGCCTATCGGAGCGCACCGCACAATATCGAGGCGGAGCAAGGCCTGCTGGGTGCAATACTCATTAACAACGACGCTTTTTACCGGGTTTCGGATTTCCTTCAGCCGAAGCACTTCTATTTGGCCGTTCATCAGGAAATCTATGAAACCGCCGGAAGCCTCATTCGAATGGGAAAACTGGCGAATCCGGTCACTTTGAAAACGTTTGTTACCGAAGCCGATCTCGGCGGAATGACCGTAAGTCAATACATCGCTCGTTTGGCCGCCGAGGCGACCACAATTATCAATTCGCTGGATTACGGCCGCACCATTTACGACCACGCCATAAGGCGCGATCTGATTGGGATCGGCGAAGAAATGGTCAATGTCGCCTACGACGCTCCGGTCGATTTTGCACCGCGAATGCAGATCGAGGAAAGCGAGCGCAGGCTGTACGAACTGGCCGAGACCGGCCGTTACGATGGCGGCTTCCAAGGTTTTGCACAGGCGATGAAGGTCGCGCTCGATATGGCAGCCAATGCCTATCAACGCGATGGAAAGCTGTCGGGCACGGCAACGGGCCTGCGCGACCTCGACGTCAAGATGGGTGGCCTGCAACGTTCCGACCTGATCATCGTTGCCGGCCGTCCCGGCATGGGCAAGACCGCACTAGCCACCAACATCGCCTACAATGTCGCCAAGGCGCACCGCGCGGAGGTTCAGGCCGATGGCACGATGAAGTCCGTCAACGGCGGCATCGTCGGCTTCTTCTCCTGCGAAATGTCCGCCGAACAGCTCGCCACGCGTATTCTCGCCGAACAGACCAGCGTGTCATCAAGCCTCATCCGCCGCGGCGGGATCAGCCAAAGCGAATTTGACAAGATTCGCGACTATACAATCGAACTTCAACACCTTCCTCTCTATGTCGACGAGACCGGCGGCCTTTCGATTTCGCAATTGACCGCGCGCGCCCGGCGGCTGAAACGGCAGAAGGGTCTCGACCTGATCGTGGTCGACTACATCCAACTGTTGCAGGGATCAAGCAAGCGTTCCGACAACCGCGTCCAGGAAGTGACCGAGATTACCACGAGCCTGAAAGCGCTTGCGAAGGAGCTCAATATTCCAGTGATCGCACTTTCGCAGTTGTCGCGTCAGGTCGAAAGCCGCGACGACAAGCATCCGCAATTGTCGGACTTGCGCGAATCCGGTTCGATCGAACAGGACGCCGACGTCGTGCTGTTCGTCTACCGCGAGGAGTATTATTTGCAGAACAAAGAACCCAAGATGGGCACGCCTGAGCATGAAAAATGGCGGATGGAAATGGATTTCGCCCATGGCAAGGCTGAAGTCATTGTCGCCAAGCAGCGCCATGGACCTACCGGAACCGTTCAACTGCAATTCGAGGGGCAGTTCACGCGATTCAGCGATCTCGCGCAGGACGGCAATTTGCCGGCCCAGACCTACTGACACGCGCCTCGCCGGTTGAACCGTCGCGGTGGCGCGCGTAAAGTGCAGCATGAACATCGTTCCCGATCCGAAATCGATTCCGGCAGGTTCCGTCCTCTCGCCTGAGGCGAACCAGGCGGCGCTTGCGACCGCTACCGGCGTGCTCACCGTCGATCTCGATGCCATCGTCGCCAATTGGCGCAGGCTGGAGAAGGCCGCGGTGCCCGCCGAATGCGCCGGCGTGATCAAGGCCGATGCTTACGGCTGCGGGACGGAGCCGGTGGCGCGCGCATTGGCTGCGGCCGGCTGCAAGACATTCTTCGTAGCCACGCTGGATGAAGCCCGCGCCGCGCGTGCGGCGGTGCCGTCCGCTCCGATCTATGTGCTCAACGGGTTCTTCCAGAACAGCGGCGACGCCTACGCCAAGATCGACTGCAAGCCCGTGATCGGCGATCTCAACGAGCTTGCCGAATGGGACGTGTTTTGCCGGCGCTCCGGCTGGGCCGGCGGCGCCGCCATCCATATCGACACCGGCATGAACCGGCTCGGCCTGACCGTTACCGAGGCGCAGGGCATCATTCCCAGGATCAATGCCGGCGATCACGGCATCACGCTGGTGATGAGCCACCTCGCCTGCGCCGAGATGCTCAATCATCCGCTCAACGCCAAGCAGCTCGCGACCTTCCGCGAGATCGCCAGCCTGTTTACCGGCGTGCCGGCATCGCTGTCGAATTCGTCCGGCATTTTCCTGGGCGCGCCGTTCCAGTTCGACGTGGTGCGGCCGGGTGCGGCGCTCTACGGCGTCAATCCAACGCCGGAGGCTGACAACCCGATGCAGCCGGTCGTGGAATTGAAGGCGCGCATCGTCCAGATCCGCAACATCGAACGCGGCGAAAGTGTCGGCTACGGCGGAACGTGGACGGCACGGCGGCCGACCAGGCTCGCCATCGTTTCCGCTGGTTATGCCGATGGATATTTCCGCGCCGGCGGCAGCAACGACGGCACGCGCGGCGCCGACGTGGTGGTCGCGGGCAAGCGCTGCCCGATCGCCGGCCGGATTTCGATGGACCTGATGGCGGTCGATGTCACCGACCTCGACAAGAACGCGGTGCGGCGCGGCCACATGGTGACGCTGCTCGGCGAAGGCATCACCGTTGACGAGCTGGCTCACCACTTTGGTACGATCGGCTATGAAGTGCTGACCAGCCTCGGCAAGCGGTACGCGCGGGTCTACAAGGGCGGTAATGCCACGGCCGAGCCTCCGGCGCCCCCGAACGAACCGGCCACAACGGCGCCGGCCTGACATCTTGTCGGGCCATGAAGATCGCAACCTTCAACATCAACAATGTCAACCGCCGGCTGCCCAACCTGCTGCGCTGGCTCCGCGCGGCGAAGCCCGACGTCGTTGCCCTGCAGGAGCTGAAATCGACTGACGCAGATTTTCCGCTTCAGGCAATTGAGAAAGCAGGCTACGGCGCAGTGTGGCGGGGACAGAAAACGTGGAACGGCGTCGCCATCCTGGCGCGGAACGCCGATCCCGTGCTGATCCGGACGGAGCTGCCGGGTAACCGCAACGATGGCGAGGCGCGCTATATCGAAGCCGCGGTCAACGGCATCGTCGTCACCAGCATCTATCTGCCGAACGGCAATCCGCAGCCCGGGCCGAAATTCGACTACAAGCTCGAATGGTTCAGGCGGCTGAAACTGCACGCGGCGAAATTCATCAAGCAGGAAATTCCGGTCGTGCTGGCCGGCGACTACAACGTCGCCCCGACCGAACAGGATATCTATCCGACGAAGTCATGGGACAAGGATGCGCTGATCCAGCCGAAGAGCCGCGCCGCGTTCAAGTCACTGGTGGCGCAAGGCTGGACCGATTCAATCCGCACGCTGTATCCGGCAAAGCCGATGTACACGTTCTGGGACTACAAGCGAAACCGCTGGCCGCGCGACGCTGGATTGCGGCTCGATCATCTCTTGCTGAGCCCGGCCCTTGCGCCGCGTTTGATGAAAGCAGGCGTCGACCGCAAGCTGCGCGGCGAGGAAGGCGCCAGCGACCACGCGCCGGCGTGGATCGTGCTGCGTTAGAGCGTATTCACAAAAGCAGGTACCGGTTTTGCGATAAGAATGCGCGACGCGCACCGTCTGGATTGCGCCGAGGCAGGCGCGGCCTTCCCCTTGAACATTCCAATATATTGGACAACAAACCACGCGCACGGCCTGTGACTTGCTGGCTTCTCCGCGCCAGCCTCGCTGCAATTCATCTTCGGCGATGGCTTGGCGTAACTCAACCCAGCAGGAGCTTCCCATGGATTTCCCCGTTACTTCGCGTCGTCAAGTTTTGATTGGAGCCGCAGCGGTCGCGACGGCCTCGGCAGTGATTGCCGACAGAACAGCCAATGCTGCCTCAGGTGTGGGCGGGATCAACGCTATTCCCGAGCTTGCGCCGCAATGGAAGGAACTTGATCTCGCCGAGATTCTGTCTCGGCCCGCAGCTTTCATGTCGGTCAGCCAGAACAAATCACTCTATGATCCGGGCGGCGTGCAGGCCGGCGAGAGACACCGTGAACGCGGAAGCCTGCCGGCAACCGTCAAGGTCGCCATTGCGGCGCGCAAGGCGGCGAATTTCAAGTCGTTCAACTGGATCGGCTATGATGTCTTCAGGGAAGATTACCCGCAAAGCGATTTCGATCGCGTCCAGTACGCAAGCTGGGTCAAGGGGCTGAACTTCACACCTGAAATGAAGAAGCGGGACGGAGAACTCGTCGGCGAATTGCGCGCGCTGGTTCGCCCCGGTGACAATGAGTTCAACGAATTGGCGCTTCAGACGGCCTTTGCCGGCACCCAACTGCCGCTCGAACTGAGCCGCAAGAAGATACAGACCATCGTTCTGACCGGGATACACCTTGATTGGTGCATCGAAGGCAACGCACGCGCCGCGCGCGACGCCGGCTATCTGCCCATCGTCATCGGCGACGCCTGCGCATGCCAGAAGCCGGAACAGGAAGCCGCCGCGATGGAGCGCATCAACAATTTCTTCGCGCCGGTCATCTCGTCAGACCGGTTTGTGGAATTGATCTCGCGAAAGGCCTAAAAGGTTCGGGAGCTTCGTTGTAGGTCGAAGCTCCCGAACCTCGCACCCGAAAGAAATCATGGGTCAGAAGGAGCTCGACAAGGCCATCGGAAATCGGCTCAAGGTCTTGCGCGCCAGTGCAGGCCTCACACTGAATGAACTCGCGGCGCGCTCGGGCGTGAGCCGGGCCATGATCGGTCGCGTGGAGCGAGGCGAAAGCAGCGCGACCGCCATCTTGCTGGGCAAGGTTTGTGCGGCGTTGGACGTCACGTTGAGTTCGGTCATCGGCCTGAGCGACCGTCCTCCCGAGCGCCTGACCCGCTTCGCTGACCAACCGGTGTGGCGCGATCCGGAAACAGGCTATCGGCGGCGGCACGCATCCGCGCAAAGCGTGGCCAGCGGAATTGAGGTTATCGTCGTCGACTTACCCAGCGGCGCACGGGTGCCATACAGCCCCTGGGGAAGACGTGCCTATAGCCAACAGTTATTGATGCTCTCCGGAAAACTAACCGTCCATATCGATCTGAAGCGCTTTGAATTGAATGAAGGCGACTGTTTCGATTTCGACGTCATGCGGGCCGTGACGTTCGAAAACGCCGGCGACGATCCCGCCAGATATATCGTCATCGTCCGGCACAATTGACGTCTCAGCTTCTCCGCAAGCCGGCAGCGGACAACCCTTTCCGAAAATTGCTACACTTATCGTTCCCGCCGGCACGAATCGCGGAGATCTCAACTTTGGGCTTCTTCTTCGTCCTCATCGTCGGGCTTGCCGCCGGCACCATCTCGGGCATCGTCGGCACCGGCTCGTCGATCATGCTGATGCCGGTGCTGGTCTATCAGTATGGGCCGAAGCAGGCCGTGCCGATCATGGCGGTCGCGGCCGTGATGGCCAATCTCTCCCGCATTCTTGCCTGGTGGCGCGAGGTCGACTGGCGGGCCTGCGCTGCCTATTCGATCCCCGGCATCCCCGCCGCGGCGCTCGGCGCGCGCACGCTGCTGGCGCTGCCCTCGCACGCCGTCGACGTTTCGATCGGTCTGTTCTTGATCGCAATGGTGCCGGTGCGGCATTGGCTCGCCCGGCACGAGCTGAAAGCTTCGCTTTGGCATCTTGCGGTGGGCGGCGCCGTGATCGGCTACATCACCGGCATCGTGGTTTCGACCGGGCCGTTGAGCGTGCCGCTGTTTCTGTTCTACGGCCTCAGCAGGGGCGCGTTCCTCGCCACCGAAGCGGCGAGTTCGCTCGGGCTCTATGTCAGCAAATCCATCACCTTCCAGCAGTTCGGCGCGCTGACGTCTGACATCGCGCTGAAGGGCCTGATCGCCGGCTCGTCGCTGATGTCGGGCGCCTTTATCGCCAAGCGTTTTGTATTGCGGCTCGAGCCGGACATGTTCCGGCTGGTAATGGACGGCATCATGATCGCGGCCGGGTTATCCATGCTATGGAACGCTGCCCACTCGGCGTAGCGATGAAATTTGGATCAATCCGTGCTATCATGGCCCGGATCGAAAAGGTTGAAGCGTGTTATATCTGGAACTCGGGATCGTCACGGTCCTGATCGTCGTCAACGGCCTGCTTTCAATGTCGGAGTTAGCGATCGTCTCGGCGCGGCCTGCACGGCTGGCCGGGCTGGTCGAGAAAGGCGTCACGGGATCCCGCCGTGCGCTCGCTCTGGCTTCCGATCCCGGCAAGTTTCTCTCCACCGTCCAGATCGGAATTACCCTGATCGGCGTGTTGTCGGGTGCAATCTCCGGCGCGACGCTCGGACAGCGCCTGACCGCGTGGCTGGCGGAAGCTGGGCTATCGAAAAATATGGCGGATGCGATCGGCGTCGGCATCGTCGTTACCGTCATCACCTATGCGTCGCTGATCGTCGGCGAACTCGTACCGAAGCAGATCGCGCTGCGCGATCCCGAATCCATCGCCGTCAAGGTTGCGCCGGCGATGACGCTGCTGGCGAAAGCGTCGCTGCCGCTGGTGTGGCTGCTGGATCGATCCGGCAAGCTGTTGCTTTGGCTGCTCGGTCAGCGCGGCAACGCGGACGAAAGAGTGAGCGAAGACGAAATTCGCACCCTCGTTGTCGAAGCCGAGAATGCCGGCGTGCTGGAGCCCGGCGAAAAGGAGATGATCGCGGGCGTCATGCGGCTCGGCGACCTTCCCGTCGGCGCCGTGATGACGCCACGCCACGAGGTGGACATGATCGACCTGGGCGATCCCGAGCCCGCCATATTGGCCGCACTGCGGAGCAGCAATCACTCCCGCCTGCCGGTGTTCGACGGCGACCGCGACAGCGCATTGGGCATCGTCGGCGCCAAGGATGTGTTCGACGCCTATTTATCGGAGCGGACGCCGGACATCCGCAAGCTGGTGCGCGAGGTGCCGATCATCCCGGAGACCCTCGATGCGCGGGACGTCGTCGCGATCCTGCGCGATTCACCGGTGCATATGGGCCTGGTCCACGACGAGTACGGCACCTTCCAGGGCGTCGTGACCAGCGCGGATATCCTGGAGGCGATCGTCGGCGCCTTTCACACCGAAGAAGGACCGGCGGAGCCTGCCTACGTCAAGCGCGACGATCGATCCTATCTGATATCGGGCTGGATGCCCGTCATCGAGTTCGCCGACCTGCTCGGCATCACACTGCCGGCGTCGCGGCCCTATCAGACCTTCGCGGGTTTCCTGCTGCAGGCGTTCGGCACCATTCCGAACGTCGGCGACAAGATCGAAACCGGCGGCTGGCGGTTCGAGATTGTCGATCTGGACGGGCGGCGGATCGACAAGGTGCTGGCGAGCAAGGTGGACGGGGCGTAGGAGCAGCGGTGAGCGGCACTCAACGGCGGCGCTGCCTACGTCATCGATATTGCGATCCGTCTTTGGGTCGGAAAATCAATGACGCGCGCCCCCGACCTTAGGCACCAATAAATCTGACGATCCGCTCGCGAGCAGCGAAGATCGCGTTCTTCAATCGGCTACCGTGTGGCGGGATGTAACCGAGTGATGTGAGACGTGTCACCTCGCTTTTGAGATTCCGCCACTGCTTCGGGCCTTGCATCTGCATAATGCCCGGCAGCTTTCTGAACTGCTCGGCCCATGACTTGATGTGGGCTTCGTCAATTGACGAAAAAATGTGCCCGTTTGAATTTCGTAACAGGTTAGCCATCGGCAGGCTTCCCATGACGCCATCGCGCTCACGTTCTCGTCTCACGTGCCACGCCAGCATGTCTGCGGCTTGGATAGGCAGAAAGACCTTGTCATCCTCAAACGCGGGTTGCCCATCTATCAAGCGCCTAGCTCCCTTTGGCAAATTCCGCCTCATGTAATTGAAGAATAAATCCATATCCTCGCTAACGCCGGACTGTTGATCGAATATGAAATTGATCGGCACTTTTATTTTTTCGCTATCGACATATCTCGCCACGCTGGAGACGATCCCAAAGCAACAGACGAAATGTGGATTGCTGAGCCCTCTCGGTGCGACAGGCTTGAGAATGCGAAAGTACTGTTCGCGACTAACGGAGAATTCAAACGATATAGGTGTTTGAAGTGATTTATAACGCGCACTAAACTGCGTAATTTTTCGTCGCGAACTTTTGCATCCCATCCATTAAACTGGTCTGCGAGCGCATTCGCTTCGGACATTTTGAGATAATCAATCGACGGCGCAACCTTCAATTCTTCGCGCCACGCTTCGGAAAACAGCGCCCACTTTTCCGAGTAATTGAGATATCCCGCCATGAACAAGCGCTGCTCGTCAGCATCAGAGGCTGAGTCGTCGACGAATGCTTGGAGAGAGGGCAATGCTTTTTTCATCCATTTTTTCGAGCGGCGGCGGACTATAGAACAAAATAAGAACAAAAAGTCAAGCCAAGCGAATTCCATGTTATGAAACGGTTCCCAAACAGCGACTCACCCCTCCATGGCCAAATCCACCCTCTCCTTTGTCTGCCAGAACTGCGGCGCGGCGTATAATCGCTGGCAGGGGAAGTGCGAGTCCTGCGGTGAGTGGAATACGCTGGTCGAGGAGGACGTAACCGGCGCCACCTCGATGCCGGTCTCGATCCGCTCCAGGCGCAAGGGCCGGGTGTTCAAGCTGGAGAGCCTCACCGGCAAGAGCCAGGATGCCCCTCGCCTCTCTTCGGGGATGGCCGAGCTTGATCGCGTCACCGGCGGCGGTTTTGTCCGGGGCTCGGTGCTGCTGGTGGGCGGCGATCCCGGCATCGGCAAGTCGACGCTGCTGACGCAGGCGACCAGCCTGTTGGCGCGGGCCGGCCATCGTGCGGTGTATATTTCCGGCGAAGAGGCCGTGGCGCAGGTGCGGCTGCGCGCCGAGCGGCTGGGCTTGGCGGATGCGCCGGTGCAGCTCGCCGCGGAAACCTCGGTCGAGGATATCGTCTCGACGCTGTCCGAAGGCGCGGTGCCGCGGCTGATCGTGATCGATTCGATCCAGACCATGTGGACCGATACGGTGGAATCCGCGCCCGGCACGGTGACGCAGGTGCGCGCTTCGGCGCAGGCGCTCATTCGATTTGCGAAAAAGTCCGGCGCCGCGATCATCCTGGTCGGCCACGTGACCAAGGACGGCCAGATCGCCGGGCCGCGCGTGGTCGAGCACATGGTCGACGCGGTGCTGTCATTCGAGGGCGAAGGCTCGCAGCAATTCCGCATCCTGCGCGCGGTAAAAAACCGCTTCGGGCCGACCGACGAGATCGGCGTATTCGAGATGACGGGCCTCGGCCTGCGCGAGGTTTCCAATCCGTCCGAACTGTTCCTGTCCGAGCGCGATCTCGGCAGTCCGGGCACCGCGGTGTTTGCGGGCATCGAGGGCACCCGGCCGGTACTGGTGGAGTTGCAGGCGCTGGTGGCGCCGACCTCGCTCGGCACGCCGCGCCGGGCGGTAGTGGGCTGGGATCCGAGCCGGCTGTCGATGGTGCTGGCGGTGCTGGAGGCTCACTGCGGCGTGAAGCTTTCCGGCTATGACGTCTATTTGAACGTCGCGGGCGGGCTGCGCATTCAGGAACCCGCGGCCGATCTGGCCGCCGCGGCCGCGCTGGTATCGTCGCTGGTCAACGCGCCGCTGCCGACGGACGCGGTATATTTCGGTGAGATTTCGCTGTCCGGCGCGGTCCGGCCGGTGGCACAGACTTCGGCCCGGCTGAAGGAAGCGGCCAAGCTCGGATTCGGCCGCGCCGTGCTGCCCGAATCGGCGCGCGGCGAGGCCGGCGGCGATGCGGGTCTGGTCCTCAATAGCGTGGGTGGACTGACCAGCCTGGTGGCGGATATCGCTGCGCGCGGCTCTCCCAAGGGAAACCGTGAGGGAAACCGGCAGGAAAGCCGGGAGGCTGCGGCAGTGGAGAAAAATGCCACACCGGCGAGATTCCGTCGCCAGGACGGCTAGGCGGGCGTGACGTTCCCCGCCCCCGCCGCTATACAACGCGCGCAAGCTGGGCGGCACGAGTTTCCGGCCTTGCGGGACATGCCATATCACCGTCACTTAGAGCGGCACCGAGACGCCGATTCGCGGTTTTGAACTTACGAGCGGACCTGACCAGCCGATGCCGATAACGATCCTAGATCTCGTCCTGCTCGCGGTGATGCTGATCTCGGGCTTGCTTGCGATGGTTCGCGGCTTCATGCGCGAGGTGCTGTCGATCGCGGCCTGGGGCGCGGCAGCACTGGTCACGCTTTATGCTTTCTCAAGACTGCTGCCGACCGCCAAGACTTATTTCAATAACGATACAGTCGCAGCCGTGGTCGTGGTGGCCGGTGTGTTCATCGGCACCCTGATCGTGGTCTCGATCATTACGGTGCGAATCTCCGACATGATCCTGGATTCCCGGATCGGCGCGCTCGATCGCACGCTGGGGTTCCTGTTCGGGTTGGCGCGCGGACTCCTGATCGTCGTGGTCGCCTTCCTGTTCTTCAGCTGGCTGGTTCCGGACAAGCAGCGCCCCGATTGGGTGACCGGGGCAAAATCCCGGCTGGTGCTGCAGGGAACAGGGGATTGGCTGATGTCGCTCTTGCCTGACGACCCCGAGAACACCATCTTGAAGAGATTCAAGAAGAACAAGCCAGACGAAGACCAGACTGACGCCGACCCGGCGGCGCCGGCTTCCGGTGATGGCTATAGTAAACCCGCTCGCGACAGCTTGAAAAAGCTGCTCGAGAAACCTGCGGCCCGGTAATTCGGGGCCAAAAGAGAGGCGCGATGGACTGTCGACAGAGCCCTTCCGATCCCGCCGGCCAGCTTGATCCGAATACCGGCCCGATCGAATTGCAGGACGATCTGGAGGGGGACACGTTGCGCGAGGAATGCGGTGTGTTCGGCATCTTCGGCCATCCAGAAGCCGCCGCCATCACTGCTCTCGGACTACACGCCCTTCAGCATCGCGGCCAGGAGGCCGCCGGCATCGTCACCTTCGACGGCAGCCGCTTCCACAGTGAACGCCGGCTCGGCCTGGTCGGCGACACCTTCTCCCGCCGCGAAGTGATCGAGCGGCTGCCCGGCAGCACCGCGGTCGGCCATGTCCGCTATTCCACGACCGGCGCCACCATCCTGCGCAACGTGCAGCCGCTGTTTGCCGAACTCAATGCCGGCGGTTTTGCGGTCGGCCACAACGGCAATCTCACCAACGGGCTGACTTTGCGCCGTGAACTGGTGCGTAACGGCGCCATGATGCAGTCCACCACCGACACCGAAGTCATCCTGCACCTGGTGGCGCAGTCGAAGCGCGTCCGTTTCATCGACCGCTTCATCGAGGCGCTGCGCGCGATCGAGGGCGCCTATTCGCTGGTCTCGCTGACCAACAAGAAGCTGGTCGGGGCCCGCGATCCGCTCGGCATCCGGCCGCTGGTCCTGGGCGAACTCGACGGTTGTCCGATCCTGGCGTCGGAAACCTGCGCGCTCGACATCATCGGCGCGAAATACGTCCGCGACATCGAGCCCGGCGAGATCATCGTGTTCGACGAGGAAGGCGCGCAAAGCCACAAGCCGTTTCCGCCGAAGCCGCCGCGGCCCTGCATCTTCGAATACATCTATTTCTCGCGGCCGGATTCGATCGTCGGCGGACGCTCGGTGTATGAGGTCCGCAAAGCTTTCGGCGCACAGCTCGCGCGCGAAAGTCACGTTGAGGTGGATGTGGTGGTGCCGGTGCCGGATTCCGGCGTGCCCGCCGCGGTCGGCTACAGCCAGCATTCCGGCGTGCCGTTCGAGCTCGGCATCATCCGCAACCACTATGTCGGCCGCACCTTCATCCAGCCGACGCAGAGCGTGCGCGAACTCGGCGTGCGCATGAAGCATTCGGCCAACCGCGCCGCGATCGAAGGCAAGCGCATCATCCTGATCGACGATTCGCTGGTGCGCGGCACCACCTCGAAAAAGATCGTCCGCATGATGCGCGACGCCGGTGCGCGCGAGGTGCATTTCCGCCTCGCCTCGCCGCCGATCATCCACCCCGACTATTACGGCATCGACCTGCCGGACCGCGGCGGATTGCTGGCGGCAACGCATAATCTGGAGGAGATGCGCGAGCTGATCGGCGCCGATACGCTGGCGTTCCTGTCGGTCGACGGCATGTATCGCGCAATGGGCGAGCCCGGCCGCGATCCGCTCAACCCGAAATTCTCGGACCATTGTTTTACCGGCGACTATCCGACCCATCTTACCGACCAGACCCAGGTCGAGCCGCAGCCGAGGCAATTGTCGCTGCTGGCGGAGGCGAGCTAGTTATGTCGTCCCTGCGAACGCAGGGACGACGGCGGAAAACTACCCCGCCGCCATCTCCTGCAGCGTCGTCACCGTCTTCCAGTTTCGCGTGGTGGCTGCGACCGACAACACCTTTTCAATCGCCTTGTTCGACAGCCTGGTCTCGCCGTAATTGATCGGGCAGTGCAGATAGATCTCCTGCTTCACCAGCCGGTATTCATCGCGGGTTCCGGCGAGCGCGTCGAGCTTGTCGAGTGAAGGCTTCGCGACCGCCTCGCCCAGAAACGTCACGTGCAATTTCGTGCTATCGATGCCCTTCTGTTTGAGGAATGGATTGCCGGCAACGATTTTTGCCATTTCCGCAGCACTGCGAACCACCACGGCGACCGGCAATCGCGTTTGCTTGTCGATCATAGCCTTGAGCGTCTGCGCCAGTTTCGGTGCCGTCGCGCGCGACGAAAAAACGATGTTGCCGCTCTGGACATAGGTCCGGACATCCTGCAATCCGATGCCCTCGCAGGCATCCCGCAGCCAGTCCATCCTGAGCGTATTGCCGCCAACGTTAACGCCCCGCAACATCGCAACATAGACGGCCAATATCGTGCTCCCGGAGGTTTGATTTCCGCGTCAGATCGTACCATAAGTCTGCGAACATGACCGCCTCCCTCGCCTCCCGCATTGCTCTCGTCACCGGCGCCTCGCGCGGCCTCGGCTATGCCACCGCGCGCGCGCTGGCCAAAGCTGGCGCGCATATCGTGGCGGTGGCGCGGACGCAAGGCGGCCTTGAGGAACTCGACGACGAGATCAGGAAGGACGGCGGCAGCGCCACGCTGGTGCCGCTCAACCTCACCGATTTCGACGGCATCGCCCGGCTCGGTGCTGCGCTGCATGAGCGCCACGGCAAACTCGATATCCTGATCGGCAATGCCGGAGTCGCCGGTCCCTCTTCGCCGCTCGGGCACATCGATCTGAAGCCGTGGAACGATGTGATGGCGGTCAACGTCACCGCGAATTTCCAGTTGATCCGCTGCATGGAGCCGCTGCTGAAAGCGTCGGACGCCGGCCGCGCGGTGTTCGTCACCTCCGGTGTTGCGAACAGGGCCAGCGCCTATCGCGGTCCCTATGCGGCCTCGAAAGCCGCCCTCGAGACGCTGGTGCGCGCTTGGGCGCAGGAAACCGCCAGCACAAGGCTCCGCGTCAATCTGTTCAATCCCGGACCGATCCGCACCCGCATGCGCGCCACGGTATTTCCCGGCGAAGATCCTTTGACGCTGGACACGCCGAACCAGGCGGCGGAATTCATCGTGCCGATGTGTGCGCCGGACTGGACCGAGACGGGCAAGTTCTACGACTACAAGACCCGCACGCTGATGGACTTCCGCGCGCCAGCACCGGGTAATTGACTCCGGTAACGCCCCACCACTGATTGCCGTAAAATCGGGCAATGCCAGGCGACCCCGCGCCTTGGCTACGATATGCGTATTGCCCCACGGCGCGAGACCGATTATCGAAAAACCACGATCGTCTGCTCGATCAAACCACCCGTTAAAGGCGCCGAAAGAGTGCCAATCGGGGAATTCAACCTTGGAGGGAATTTCAATGAGGACATCAGTCACGCGGCATTGCGCTGCGTTCATCGCGGTTGCCTGCGCCGGCTTCGCCGCACCCGCTTTCGCCCAGGATAAAACAGTCAAGATCGGCGTGTTGAATGACATGTCGAGCCTTTATGCCGATATCGGCGGACCCAATTCGGTGGTCGCGGTCAAGATGGCCGTCGAGGATTCCGGTCTCACCAAGAAGGGCTGGAAGATCGACGTCGTGAGCGGAGATCACCAGAACAAGCCCGACGTCGGCGTCAACATCGCACGGCAATGGCTGGACAGCGACAAGGTCGATGCCATCGCCGATACGCCAAATTCCGGCGTTGCGCTGGCCGTCAGCAACCTCGTCAAGGAAAAGAACGCGGTGCTGCTCAATTCCGGCGCCGCCACCGCCGACCTTACCGGCAAGGCCTGCACGCCGAACACGGTCTCCTTCACCTATGACACCTACATGCTCGCCAACGGCACCGGCAAGGCACTGACCAAGGCGGGCGGCGACACCTGGTTCTTCCTGACCGCCGATTACGCCTTCGGCCACGCCCTCGAGCGCGATACGTCGGCGGTCGTTACCGCCAATGGCGGCAAGGTGCTGGGTAGCGTGAAGCATCCCATCAACTCGTCGGACTTCTCGTCGTTCCTGCTGCAGGCGCAATCTTCAAAGGCGAAGGTGATCGGCCTTGCCAATGCCGGCGGCGACACCACCAACTCGATCAAGCAGGCGGCGGAGTTCGGAATCGTGACGGGCGGCCAGAAGCTTGCCGCGCTGCTGCTATTCATCAACGACGTGCACTCGCTCGGCCTCAAGACCGCGCATGGCCTCACGTTCACGGAATCCTTTTACTGGGACCAGAACGACTCCACCCGGGCGTGGTCGAAGCGGTTCGCCGCATTGGCGAACAAGAACGCGATGCCATCGATGACCCAGGCCGGCAACTACGCCATGGTGCTTCACTATCTCAAGGCCATGGAAGCGCTCGGCGGCAATCCCCATGACGGCGCCAAGGTCGTCGCCAAGATGAAGGAGCTTCCGACCGACGATCCGCTGTTCGGCAAGGGCCCGCTCCGCGCCGACGGCCGCCGGATCATCCCGGCCTATCTGTTCGAGGTGAAGAAGCCCGAGGAATCGAAGTATCCCTGGGACTATTACAAGCTGATCGCCACCATCTCGCCGGAAGACGCCGCGAAGCCGCTGGAGGCAAGCGACTGTCCGCTGGTGAAGAAGTAAATCAAGCAGAAGGCGGGCAAGGCGCAGCCTGCGCCGTTTGCCCGCCCTTGCACCGCGGATGCGCCCGCCCATCATTCCCGCACTTACCCTACCAGGCGTAGCGGACCACGCCCTTGCCGGCGTAGCTCGAGGTGACGTTCGAGAATTCACCCTCGAACGTTGCCGCGAGCGAGAATCCGTTCAGCCATCTCATCTCGGCGCCTGCGGAAGCAAGCGCGGCATCCCGGGCGGGCGATGCCCCACCCACGACGAAGGATGCGCCCGGCAACGTCTGGAAGGTGGCGGCAACGCTGCGATCGATGTTGTAGTCGTGCGCCCAACCGAAGCGGCTGCGCAAGGTAAGGACCGAATTCACCCACGCAAACGACCGGTCGGTGCGAAGGCCGATCTCGGTGCGCGGCGAGGTGACGTTCCTGGCGGCATAAGTGAGCGCAAAGGTATCGGCGCCGGCAACGACCTGCTCGGCATAGCCTGGCAGCTCGAAGGTCGTGAATTGTGCGGCAGCATACGGCGTGATCCCCGTGCCGGCCCACGGCACGATCAATCGATAGCCGCCTTCGAGACGCCCTGCCCACGCATGGGCGTTGAACCGGGCGCGCAACTGGTCGCTGCCCGCAATCGTGACGATCCGGTTGGTCGTGACATCCTGCCAGCCATAGGCCAGCGCGCCCGAGAGGTACGCCGCGCCAGCCGTATGGCGGACATGCGCGCCGGCCTGGAACAGGTCGGACCGGCCCGAACCGAGACCATTGGCGACGACGAAGTCGGTGCCGCCGCCCCCGAGCGCGAAACCAGCCTGCGTAAATGGCGAGATCCGGTAGTCGGCGCCGACGGCCACGCCGGCGACGCGACTGGTGGTCGTGTTCGATCCCTGGACCGCATTACCGTCCGTGGTCTGCGAACCGCCGTAGCCCGCGCCCCACACGCTCCAACGCTGCTCGTAGCCGCGGGGCCCCGGCGCCTTGCTGATCATGGCATGGGCGTCACCCTCGGCATTAGCGGGTTTGCGACCGTTCGCGGCATAAGCGTAGGTGTCGAAGTCCTCGCTCGCAAAACCTGGCGCGCCCGGAGCGTTCCCGCCCCGGCCCGCCGAGAGCGGATCGGTCATCACACCCATGAACAGATTCATCGCGTTGAACGTTGTCTGCTGTGAACCCGTCGCCGGTTCGCCCGAGGCCTGCGTCAGGTTTGCCGGTACATTGCCGACGAAGATGCCGCCATACCCCGCAGGAACACTGCCGAAAGAATTGAATGCCTTGTCGAGCGCGGTGGCGACCGCGCGCTGGTTGATATTCAGGCCGGCAATCTGCGCAAGGCCCGAGCCCAGAACGAGTTGTACCGTGCTGCCCGAATAAATCAGCGAACCGGAGATGCCCGTCGGCGTCGCCACCGAATCGAAGTGCGAACCGTTCAGCGTCGCCGCGGTCAGGATGGTGTAGGGCGAATTGAACCGCAACGTGCCGTCGGTGAGGGCAACCTGAACCGTCCCGGCCAACGTCGCCACCCCTATCACATTGGTGAGGTCGGAAGCCGACGACGACACCTCCACCAGGTAGGCCGCGGCGGCGGTGAAAACCAGGCTTCCCTGTACCGTGATCGTCCCGATCGAATTGCCCGGCGCCAGTATGCCGCCGTTGATGACGGTGTTGCCGACGATGCCGTTGCCACCCAGCGTGCCACCGGTGTTCACGACTAGACGATCGATTCCAAGAAAGTTGTCATATGGGTGGGATTCATCGGTCGTTTCGAGCTCCTATATAGCGGTGGAGGGGCTTTGTGACGAAGGA
>LNAP01005103.1_pt1 | contig 19616 bp, 18 predicted proteins | sample 602601 | NCBI WGS metagenome assembly LNAP01 (sample SAMN02440304, study PRJNA202911) | soil metagenome | biome: Subtropical and temperate rainforests or woodlands; isolation source: soil samples (1 kg each in a 20% v/v slurry with milli Q water) were... ...
GCTCGAAGGTTCAACACGCAGTTTGGCGCTGTCGATTCAGCAACTGGCGGTGGTGGGGGAGTTGTTGGTGAATCGAGCCTTGGACAATGTCGATCCGCAAGGTAGTGGATGTGAGAGATCGCCAGGTGCGCACGGTTCCTGAACCAACGCTGTCACGCCCCAAAGTTTCATGTTGCCCGGCACGGACGAGGCATAGTTTGACCGCCAAACGCCATGCCCCTCGCTTCAACCCGCAGGAATCAAAAAATGATCGTAAACCTCGTCAAAGTCTCGCTGCTTGCCGGTGCTTTGTTGTTGAGCGCCTGTTCGGGTGTGAGCGCCCATCGTGATTTTTCGGCCGACTCGGTGCAGCCGGCCGGGTTTGGCCCGGGGCCGACCAGCAGCAATCCCGACAAGATGAATTTCCATGGGAGTGCGCTCGGCAATAGCTTCGGCGAATACGGCTCAGGTTTGCTGCACGACGATTGATGCGCGCTCTGCAATGAAGAAGGGCGCTCCTTTAGGGGCGCCCTTCGTTGTGCAAAAAAAAACGAATCGTTACTTGGCGCCGGGCACCGCCAGCCACTGCCGCAGAATCTTCTGGTAGTTGCCTGTCGCCTTGGACAGGTGCAGCCACTGATCGACGTACAGCTTCCAGGTGATGTCGTCGCGGGGTAGCAGGTAGGCTTTTTCGCCGTATTGCATGTAGTGCGTGGGGTTGACCGCGCACAGGCCCGGTTTCAGCTTCTGCTGATACAGCGCCTCGGAGGCGTCGGTGATCATCACGTCGGCTTTTTTATCCAGCAGTTCCTGAAAGATGCTCACGTTGTCGTGCAACTTCAATTGCGCCTTGGGCAGGAAGGCGTGGACGAAGGCTTCGTTGGTACCGCCGGCGGGTTCGACCAGGCGAACCGTTGGCTGGTTGATCTGTTCGACGGTCTGGTACAGCGCCTGGTCTTCGCAGCGCACCAGCGGGATTTTGCCGTCGACGTCCAGGATGCTGCTGAAGAAGGCTTTTTTCTGCCCCGAGATGCCGCCCATGGCGATGTCGCACTTGCCGGCGAGCATGTCGGGCATCAGGGTTTTCCAAGTGGTGGGCACCCACTCGACCTTGACGCCAAGGCTGTCGGCCAGGGAGCGGGCCATGGCGATGTCTATGCCGGAGTATTCGTCCTCGGCTTTGAGGGTGTAGGGCTTGTAGTCGCCGGTGGTGCAGACGCGCAGTTGTCCCTGTTGCATGACGCTGTCCAGATGCGAAGGTTCTGCCTGGGCGTCAAGGGAGAGTGCGAGCAAGCCGCCGAGCATCACTGCTCTTTTGATTTTCGTCATTGTTATCGGGCTTATGTGCTGGAGTGGTTTTGAAAGGGGAGTGTAGTGAAACTTTCACCAGTGTGAAAAATCAACGCCCCTGAAGATGACTCACTCCACTTCCGGGCTCAACGTACCCAGCCACGCCACCAACCCCAAAATCAATATCGCCGCGGCCATTTCCACCCACACACTGCGCCGAAGCGCATGGGCTGCCACGCGATATTGGCCCTCTCGCAACGACCGCTCCAGCAAGGGGCCAAGATGAAAGCGGTTCAGCGCCGCCAACACCAGCATCCCGGCAAACAGCAGTATTTTGATCGCCAGCAAAATTCCGTAGTGGCTGAGTAAAACCTCATCGAGTTTCGGACCGACAATGAAGAGGTAGTTCACTACGCCTGTCACGGCGATGATCACAACGACCAGCGCCCCGACAAGCTCAAATCGCTTGACTGCGTGAGCCAGCAACCGTATGTGCGCTTCGGTTTGCAGGGTCCGGGGTTGCGCCATCAACGCAAACGCCAGCAGCGCGCCGAGCCAGACACCCGCCACCAACAGGTGCAGGATGTCCGTAGCGAAATGCCAATAACGGCGACTGCCTTCGTCCATGGCGCCATGCCCGCTCCAGGCCAGGCTGGCGAGGGCGATGCCGCCGGCCGTGGCGGCGATCACCAGGCTGATGCCCGGGGCGCGTGGGTTGAGCATCAACGCCAGACCCGCGACTGCTAATGCAATCATCCGCACGGCCCAGGCCAACCCGACGTCCGTCTCGAACAGCATCATTTCGAGGTGAGGGCGCAACTCGGTAACGTCCGATTCACCGCTCATGACGCAGACCATTAGCACCATGCCGGCGATGGACAGCAGCGCGCCGAGCCCGGCTGTTCCCGTCAATAACCGGCGAAAGGGCAAGACTGTCCCGGATTGCCGTTCCTGTCCCTTGAAGCTGTAGAGCCCGAACAGCGCCACGCCAAACAACAACATCAAATCCACATACAACACAAACCGCAGCACGACGTTGGCCGAGTCGCTCATCAATCATTTCACTTTGAAGGTGACGTTGCCGGTGATCGGGTGGGTGTCCGACGACACCGCGCGCCATTCGACCTTGTAGGTGCCGGCAGCCAAGGGCGCTGCCGGTATGATGAACATGGTCTTCGGATCGCTGCCGCCGCTGACTTTGGCCTTGACCGGCATCGGGGCATGGGGCATGCCGGACATTTCGGTCATCAGCAGTTTTGCACCGGAAAACTGGGTGACGAGGTTTTCGGAGAAGTGCAGTTCGATCTTGTCGGGTGATGCACCTTCTACGCCTTCCGCCGGGGTGGAAGAGAGTAGTTTGGGGTGCGCTTGAGCGAGGGTGCTAACAAGCAGGCCGCTGAGCAACGCGACTGCGATAGCGGTGGGTTTGAAGATGCGCATGCAAGGTCCTTTACCGCTCGAAGCGGTTGTTGTTGGTTTTGGGTGAGTCTGTTCAGAACCACATCCGAACACCGAGCACGAGACGGGTTTCGCTGCGGTCCTCGCCTTCGTCGTTGGCGTAATCGGCGGTGTTGCCGTAGGTGCGGTTCCAGGTCACGCCGAGGTAGGGTGCGAATTCCCGGCGGATTTCGTAGCGCAGGCGCAAACCAGCCTCGGTGTTGGACAGCCCGGCGCCGATGCCCCGTTGCGGATCGTTTTTACCGTAGGCGTTGAGTTCGACGGTCGGCTGCAGGATCAGCCGATTGGTCAGCAGGATGTCGTAGTCGCCCTCCAGCCGCACGGCGCTCTGGCCGCCTTCACCGATGAACGCCGTGGCTTCGGCCTCGAAATTGTACAGCGCCATGCCTTGCACGCCGAACGCAGCCCAGGTTTGCGGGGCACCGGGTTTGAAGTCTTGGCGCACGCCACTGACGACGTCCCACCACGGGGAAATGGCGTGGCCCCAAAGGGCTTGGACTTCCGCGTCCTCGGTCACGCCGTTGGTGCGCTCGCCTTCGGAGCGCAGCCACAGGCGGTCAATGTCACCGCCGACCCAGCCGGACAAGTCCCAGGCCAGGGTGCTGCCGTCATCGGCGTCCTGCCATTCCAGTTTGTCGGCGAGGAAAAAGGAATTGAGCGTGCTGTCATGTACGTGGTGACCGGCGGGATCGACATACACCGCAGCGCGATCGGCATCGGTCAGCACCGGGATCGGCGTGCGACTTTCACTGGGCGCGGCGGGCTGCATCTGGCCTTCGTCCATGCTTTGCATCTGGCCGTGGTTCATCTGGCTATGATCCATGCCTTGCATCTGGCCGTGGTCCATCTGGCTGTGATCCATGCCTTGCATGTCGTCGCTGGCGGCCATTGCCGTCGAGGTCACGAGTGCGAAAATAAACGGGGTAAATCGAATCATGGGGTGCACCTCATTCTTCCACGCGAACTTCACGGAACATGCCCATTTCCATGTGGTACAGGAGATGGCAGTGATAGGCCCAGCGGCCGTGACCCGATAGCTGCGCCGGGAGCCCGGTGGCATGTCGATGGTGTGTTTGCGCACCATGAACTGGCCGTTCTCGTCTTCGAGGTCGCTCCACATGCCATGCAGGTGGATGGGGTGCATCATCATCGTGTCGTTGACCAGCACGATCCGTAGCCGCTCGCCGTACTTGAGGCGCAACGGCTCTGCATCAGAGAACTTCACGCCGTTGAACGACCAGGCAAATTTTTCCATGTGGCCCGTCAGGTGCAGTTCCAGGGTGCGGCCAGGCTCGCGGCCGTCAGGGTCTTCGAAGGTGCTGCGCAGGTCGGAGTAGGTGAGTACGCGGCGCCCGTTGTTGCGCAGGCCCATGCCGGGGTCGTCGAGTTTCGGTGAGGTAGACATGGCTTGCATGTCCACCAGCGGGTTGTCGGTTTCCGAGGCTGGATGGGACTGCATGCCGGGCATATCGCCCATGTCCATGTTGCTGTGATCCATGCCCGCCATGCTGCCGTGGTCCATACCGCCCATGCCCATGTCATCCATGGTCACCAGGGGGCGCGGGTCCAGTGGCGGCAGCGGCGCAGCCAGTCCTGTCTTCACAGCCAGGGTGCCCCGTGCGTATCCGGTGCGATCCATCGCCTGGGCGAACAGGGTGTAGGCCGCTTCGGTCGGTTCGACGATAACGTCGAAGGTTTCCGCCACGGCGATGCGAAACTCGTCGACGCTCACGGGTTTGACGTGCAGGCCATCGGCGGCGACCACAGTCATTTTCAGGCCGGGGATGCGCACGTCGAAGTAGGTCATGGCCGAGCCGTTGATGAAGCGCAGCCGCAGCTTTTCCCCGGGGCGGAACACCCCGGTCCAGTTCGAATCCGGCGCCTGGCCGTTCAACAGGTAGGTGTAAGTGGCGCCGCCGACGTCCGCCAGGTCGGTGGGGTTCATCTTCATCTCGGCCCACATTTTGCGGTCGGCGACGGTCGGCCCCCAGCCTTTTTCGCTGACGTCGTGGATGAAATCGCCCACGGTGCGTTTGTTGAAGTTGTAGTAATCGGACTGTTTTTTCAACGTCTTCATCAGGCCGACGGGGTCTTCGTCGGTCCAGTCGCTGAGCATCACCACGTAGTCGCGGTCGTACTGGAACGGCTCCGGATCTTTGGCGTCGATCACCAGCGGGCCGTAGACGCCGGATTGTTCCTGAAACCCCGAATGGCTGTGATACCAGTAGGTGCCGTTCTGGCGCACGGTGAACTGGTAGACGTAAATGCCGCCGGGCTCGATGCCTTTGAAGCTCAGCCCCGGCACGCCGTCCATGTTGGCCGGCAGCAAGATGCCGTGCCAGTGAATGGACGTGCTGTCCTTGAGTCTGTTGCGCACCCGCAGCGTCACCGTATCGCCTTCACGCCAGCGCAACAGCGGACCGGGGATGCCGCCGTTGATGGTCATCGCGGTGCGTGGGCTGCCCCTGAAGTTGACCGGGGATTCGCCGATGAACAGGTCGAAATCATTACCGGCCAACACCTGCGGTTCGCCGGGACTGCTGATTGCCCAGGCCGGCGTGCGCCATAACCCGAGGCCGCCGAAGAGCCCGCCGATGGCCAGGCCTTTGACGAAGGTGCGTCTTGAAGTGTGGGAGTGCATGCCGTGTGTTCCGCCCGTCAGCCTGTTGAACTTATCGACAAGCCTAGCAGGCGGTGCCTTTCAGCTGGCTGAGGCGAAGATTACAGTTTTGACAGGTTGGGTGTCGCTTACCGGCGTGAAGTGGACTTTTCCCTTGAGGCCACCGTGTCGCCGCTGCAGTTGATGTAGGAAGATGACTTCAGCCAGCGTTGGTCCGGGTAGTAGGAAAACAACAATTGCCCGTCCTTCATCGAATCAATCAGCCGATGGGCAATCGCCGGTCTGACGGCCGGGCAACCCAGGCTGCGGCCGATGCGGCCATTGGCGCGGGCCAGCACCGGGCTGACATAGGGTGCGCCGTGAATGACGATGGCCCGGTCAAAGGCGTTATCGTTGAAGCCGGGCTCCAGGCCTTCCATGCGCAACGAGTAACCGTTCTGGCCGAGGTAGCTTTGCTGGGTGCGGAACAGACCGATGCTGGTAGCGTGGCTTTCGTTGCGGTTGGAGAATAGCGTGGCCATGTTTTCACCGCTGTTGCGGCCATGGGCGACCAGTTCGTGAAATAGCAACTTGCGCCGTTTAAGGTCGAAGACCCAAAGGCGTTGTTCGGTCGAGGGCAGGGAGTAATCGATCACCGCCAGTCGTTGGGCGGGGGCGACACCTTGGGCACGGCTGCATTGAGTCGCACGAACGGCCAGGGCAATCACTTTGGCGTCGGCGCCGGGTGCTGCTTTGACCAGCGCGTTTTCAAGCGAATCGGCGTAGGCTGACGTTACTGAAAGGCACGTCAGTAAAATGGCAAATAAAAGGCCAAAGCGGTTTAGCGCCATAGTCGGGTCTCATCATGATAATTTCGAGTCTAGCAGCGAGCGGAAAACTAGCCGTTTGAAACGGGGGATTAAGGATTATCCATGGTGCAGTTAACAAGGTCATTCGTCATAAGCCGCATGTTTTTTATGGGCTTTCTGATCAGCGGTGCGGCGTTTGGGCAAGTTTCGCCGATTGAGCCGGTATCTGCGGCGAGCAGCACAATCGATGCCGCGGCGCCCGACGACGCGGTCGGCCAAGCGATTCAAGCGACGCTGGAACCGCTGCGATCGGCTTTTCCGCCGGTGCTCACGTCCAGGCGCCATCAGCGTGTGGATGTCAGTCGGGTGGTGCTGGATTTCTATATGCATCGCAACTATCGCGCCGCGTGGACGGATGATCGTGACGTGGCGCAATTACTCAAGAGCCTCGAAGACACCCGGATCGACGGCCTGAATCCGGCGGATTTCCGCATCACCGAACTGGCTCAGGCCCATGAGTCGCTGGTGGCTGCCATGCCTTCCACGGTGCAACGGGCGATGTTCGACATGGCGGCGACTCGCACGTTCATCACCGCGCTGCTGCAACTGCGTCGGGGTAAAGTCGATCCGTCGCGGCTGGACATTCACTGGAATTTCGATCCTGCCGGCGGTAATGCCCACGAGGACATGAGCAACCTGTTCGCCGCCCTCGATGCCCATGACGTTTCGCGTGCATTCGCCGGTGCGCCTCCTCAGGAAGAGATTTACCGCAATTTGCGTGAAGGCCTGGCCCGGTTGCGCCAGGTTCATGATGCGGGCGGCTGGCCGAAAGTCACTGAAGGGCAATCGCTCAAACCCGGCATGGACGGGGTGGCGGTGGCTCAATTGCGTGCGCGTCTGGTGGCGGGCGGTTACCTGGACGCGCACCTGTCGAAAAAAGCCGGTTACGACGACAAGGTAATCGCCGCGGTGAAGAAGTATCAGACCGAGCAATACCTGGGGGTCGATGGCGTGGCGGGGGCGGCGACGCTGGCGGCGCTGAACGTGCCGGTCGAGGCGCGGATCGATCAGGTGCGGGTCAACATGGAGCGCGCCCGGTGGCTGTTGTACAAACTGCAGGGCACGTTTGTGATCGTCGATATCGCCGGATACAAGGTGGCGATGTACCGTGACGGTCTGCCGATCTGGCGTTCGCGAGTGCAAGTCGGCAAGCCGGTGCGCAGCACGCCGGTATTCCAGGCCGAAATCACCTACATCACGTTCAACCCGACCTGGACCGTACCGCCGACCATTCTCAAGCAGGACGTGATTCCGAAAGTCCAGAACGATCCGGGTTATCTGGCAGCCAACCGGATCCGCGTGCTGGATCGCGAAGGCAATGTGCTTGATCCGTCGAGTGTCGACTGGAGCAACCCGCGAGGCATCCACCTGCGTCAGGATGCCGGCCCCGACAGTTCGCTGGGGCAGGTAGTGATCCGCTTCCCCAACGACTATGCGATTTACCTGCATGACACGCCACACCGCGAGCTATTCGCCAAGACAGTTCGGGCCACCAGTTCAGGCTGCATCCGCGTGGAAAACCCCTTGCAACTGGTCGAGTTGTTGTTTAACGACCCGGTGCGCTGGAACAGCGCAGGGATTCAAAAACAGTTGGCCAATGGCAGGACCGAGAACATTCCGCTACCGGTGAAAGTGCCGGTGTTGTTGGCTTACTGGACCGTGGACCTGAGTAATGACGGGCGGGTGACGTTCAAGCCCGACATTTATGATTACGATGCCAGGGTGCTGCAGGGCTTGAGTCAGCCTACGAAATTGCCAGCTCTGGATTTGCGTCGCGCAGAGATACCGCTGGTGGTGACGGGGCAGAACAAGCTGTAGCGAAAGACTGGAAACGGGCGGTCATGGGCTGATACTTGTAGGAGCGAGCTTGCTCGCGATGGTCGTTAACGATACCGCATGTTTACTGGTTAAACGCAGCGCCCTTGAGTCCATCGCGAGCAAGCTCGCTCCTACAGGTATTACCAGGCCGTTCGGCAAACTTCCTAAAGCGCCAGCCCTTGCTCGACCACGACAAGCAGATCGGTTTCAGTCAGCGCCACTGCGTCCAGCTGTGTGGTGGCCTGCTCGATCGTTTGTAGCCACCAGTGTGTTTCACCGTGTTCGTCCACGGTGCGCAACAGGGCGAGCTCGTTTTCTGTTGTGTGGATCTCGACCCGCCCCTCACCGTCGGCGGTGAAGCGTGCAACCGGGTCAAAGGTAATGCTGTGCTCGTTGCCGATGATCACCAACTGGTCGATGGCGTAGTCGTATTCGTTGCCATCGGGGTGGCTCTCGTAGACGTGGGTGGGGTTGCGCCGCAGGATCAGGCCCGCTTCGGTCAACGGCTGTAGCCAGGTCTCTATTCGTTGATACAGTTCGTAGACTTGGCCCGGCCAGCCATCGATCGCCTGATCCGCGCTGGTCAGCCGTGTCTGTTTCAATTTTGCGGCGAGTTCGTCTGCCTTGCTCATGTCGATTCCCTGTATTGAGGTTTGTCTAATCGTAGCTCGTTGGCGCACTGGCAGCGCTTGCCCTGGGTCATGTTTGCAGTGCAGTCAGGGTGCGGACGTTGTGTCCGGGCAGCACCGATGGGCGGTGTGTTACCGCTGGGCAAGTGGCCACCCATTTGTCCTGGATAACCCCGTAAACTACGCCCCCCCCGAAGACTGAGGGCTTTGGGTCGTTGCCCATGCCTTGCCCCGACAGGATGAACTTTTGCCCACGCGCTTTAACGACCCGGACCACACCCCTGGCATCGCATTGAAACGCATACCGCTGCGCAAGGCCGCGGTATTGTTCATTGCCACGGTGTGCCTGTGCCTGTGCGGTTTGCTCTACCTGCAACTGGAACAGTCCCGTCGCCACGACCTGAGCCTGGCGCAAGTGGCCTCTTCGAACCTGACGCGGGCCATGGCGCAGCAAGCCGAAGACACCTTCATGAAGGCCGACCTGGTATTGACCAGCCTGGTGGACTGGATTCAGGTCGACGGGTTCGGCCCGGACCAACGGCCACGCTTGCAGCAGACCTTCGCTCGGCGCGTGCTGGCGCTGGATCAGTTGCACGGCATCCTGCTGTTCGACCAGAAGGGCCAGTGGGTGGTGACCTCGTTTGAAAATCTGCCTCGGGGGCCCGGCGTCGCCGATCGCGAGTACTTCAAGTATCACCAGCAGAACGTATCGTCGGTGGCGCATATCGGCCCGGCCATTCACAGCCGGGAAAACGGTGAGTGGATCATTCCGGTTTCCAAACGGGTCAACGACAAGAACGGCCATTTCCAGGGCGTATTGCTGGCCGGGATCAAGATGTCGTACTTCGACCAGTTCTTCAAAAGCTTCAGCCTCGACGAAAACGGCTCGATGTTTCTCGGCTTGACCGATGGCACGCTGTTGGCGCGTCGACCTTTTGTAGAGGCGCAGATCGGCACGTCGCTGGCCCAGAGCGAGATTTTCCAGAAGTCCCTGCCACTGGCCAGCTCCGGCAATGCGATGTTTACATCCATCATCGATGGTGTGACACGCCTTTACGGTTACCGACAACTGGAGGCGTATCCGCTGGTGGTCACGGCGGCGGCGTCCACGGAATCCATTCTCGCGGGCTGGTACGACACGGCGTTTCGCTCCAGTCTCATTGTTGCCCTGGTATTGCTGGGTGTGGGGTTGTTCGGGTGGGTGTTCCTGCATCAGGTGCGTGTTGGCGAGCGGGTCGAGTCGGATTTGCGCAGGGCACAGCAAGCGCTGGAGCTGATTGCCACCCACGACAGCCTGACCGGATTGGCCAACCGCCGATTGTTCGAGCGGGCGCTGGACGTCGAGTTCGGGCGCGGCGCCCGGCAGGCGAGCCCTTTGAGCCTGATCATGGTCGATATCGATTACTTCAAGCGCTACAACGACACCTACGGCCACGTGGTGGGGGATCACTGCCTGGCCGAAGTGGCACGCGCGCTGAAGAGTTGCTGCCACCGCAAGGCCGATCTGGCGGTGCGTTACGGCGGCGAAGAGTTTGCAGTGCTGCTGCCGGACACCGATATCCACGGCGCCATGACGATTGCCGAGCAGATCCGCCGCAGCGTCATCGACAAGCACATCAGCCACACCGGCTCGCCCAATGGCTACGTGACGGTGAGTCTTGGTTGCTATTCGTTCGTGCCGTCGGGGCGTGACAGCATGGATGTGTTTGTCGAGCGGGCGGATGCGGCGTTGTATCAGGCCAAGCATTCGGGGAGAAACCGCGTGGCAACGTTGTCGATGGCCGGTGGCGTCGAGGCGTTGATGCGCTCCGACCGTTGAAGTGCTGTTGCCGCCGGTGGTCTGTCTCCCGTACCTGGCGGAATTGATCGTCTAGAGTTCCGATTGTTCTGTCGATCCCGGCAGACATCCACTCGCATGGACGATCGCCAACATGTTGATACCTCAAACGTTGACAGCCGTTGCTTTGACCGTCGCAGCCACTGCCATCTTTCCGCTGGCCAGCCACGCGCAATCGAAAATCACCGCCGAAGAAGCTCACTCGATCGGCGTGGATGCCTACATCTATTTTTACCCGCTGCTGAGCATGGACGTCACTCGCAAGCAGTTCACCAACATCGAGCCGGGCAAGGAGTTCGGCAAAGGCCCGATGAACATGTTTGTGAGTGTGCCGCAGTACCCGCCTGCCGATTTCAAAGGGGTGGTGCGCTCTAATTTCGACACGTTGTATTCGATTGCCTGGCTGGACTTGACCAAGGAACCGCTGGTGATCGCCGCGCCCGATACCGATGGGCGTTTCTACCTGTTACCGATGCTGGATATGTGGACCGACGTATTCGCTTCGCCGGGCTGGCGCACCACGGGCACTGAAGCCGGGCAATTTCTGGTGACGCCGCCGGGATGGACCGGGACGGTGCCCGCCGGGATGAGCCACCTGCCGGCGCCAACCCCGTTTGTCTGGGTCATCGGCCGTACCAAGACTGATGGCGCGGCGGATTACGCGGCGGTGCACAAGATCCAGGCCGGTTACACGGTTACGCCGTTGTCCCGGTTGGGCAAGGAACCTGAAGCCGTCACCGTGAAGATCGACCCGGCGGTGGACATGAAAACGCCACCGAAGATTCAGGTCGATTCCATGTCGGCTGCCAACTACTTCACTTACGCTGCCGAACTGCTGAAAGTGAATCCGCCGCACAGCACCGACCAGCCCATGCTGGCGCAGATCAAACGGATCGGCATCGAACCCGGCAAGCCGTTCGACATGGACACGCTGGATCCGCAAATCCAGGCTGCGTTGCAAAGCGTGCCCCAGGATGCGCAGGCCTTAATGACCTGGAAAGTGCCGACCCTGGCGCGGGAGGTCAATGGCTGGTCGATGAACACTGACACCATGGGTGTCTACGGCAACTACTACCTAAAGCGCGCCATCGTTACGCAGGTGGGGCTCGGTGCCAACCTGCCCGAGGACGCAATTTATCCGTTGAACATCGGAGACAGCAACGGCAAGCCGCTTGAGGGCGCAAACAAGTACGTGCTGCATTTCAACAAGGGCGAGGCGCCGCCAGTGAATGCCTTCTGGTCGATCACCCTGTATGACCCGGAAGGGTTTCAGGTCGCCAACTCACTCAATCGTTTTGCGGTCAGTAGCTGGATGCCGTTCAAGAACAACGCCGATGGCTCGCTGGATCTCTATTTCCAGAACGAAAGCCCTGGCAAGGATCTGGAGGCCAACTGGCTACCGGCACCCAAAGGGCCGTTCAACCTGACCATGCGTCTGTACGGCCCGAAAGCCGAGGCGCTGAATGGCAAGTGGAACCCGCCAGCGGTCAAGCCGATGTAGGCCTGCGGTGACAAAAAGCTGCCAATGACGGCATGTCATTGGCGGCTTTTGCCTGTCCAGCTGCCCGTTCCGCCGCCAGCACCGCCGGTTCCGCCACCGGGCGCACCGGTGCCGCCGCCCGCGCCACTGCCCGGACCATTGACTCCGGTGCTGCCGCTTGAAGAGCCGGGGCTCTGTCCGCGCCGGCTGTTACCCGAAGGATCGCTGGGCCTGTTGTTGTCTGGCAGCAGAATCGAATTGCGGGTTGCGCCGGGTGCCGTACCGGTCGCGCCAGGACTATCACCGGACGCCGCAAATGTGGCCAGGGACGTAGCCGACAACCATCCGGCCAGGAGCAGCGAAGTCATTTTTATGTTCATCATGGTCGTCTCCGGGGATGAGTCGTTACCTGATGTTAGTGTGAAGGGGCACGCGGTTGGTGCCGACCCGGTTGACGAGTGGCACGGGGCTTAGGGGTCACCGATCCATGGCCAAACGAGAACCTTGTGGGAGCGGGCTTACCCGCGAAAGCGACAGGTCAGGCAAATGGTTGGCCACTGATACGACGCCATCGCGAGCAAGCTCGTACACAGCTCTCAGCGTCAGCAAGGCCTATGATCGACCAGCTTGCGCTCAAGGTGCTACCGCCTCAGGGATCGCTGACGCAGCCTGCGAAACCTGTCGGTGTCACACGTCAGGCACCTCGTCATCAGGAGTGTCCGTTCATGAAAAAGTTGCGGATCGCCACGTTCAACGTCAATGGTCTGCGCGCACGCCTGCCAAATCTGTTGGCCTGGCTTGAGCGGGAAAAACCGGATATCGCCTGCCTGCAGGAATTGAAGGCAGTGGACAGCGCATTCCCGGCGGCTGAGCTTGAAGCGGCTGGCTACGGCGCCAGCTGGCAGGGGCAGGCGTCCTGGAACGGCGTGGCGATCCTGGCGCGGGATGCGCAGCCGCTGGAAAGCCGACGCGGGTTGCCCGGTGATGACAGCGACAACCAGAGTCGCTATCTGGAAGCCGCTGTCCACGGGGTTCTGGTGGGTTGCTTGTATTTGCCCAACGGCAACCCACAACCGGGGCCGAAATTCGATTACAAGCTGGCGTGGTTCGAACGGCTTATCCGTTACGCGCAGACGCTTGAAGGCAGCGAACATCCAGTTGTGCTGGCGGGGGACTACAACGTGGTGCCCACCGACCTGGACATCTACAACCCGCGCTCCTGGCTCAAGGACGCCTTGCTGCAACCGGAAAGTCGAGAGTGCTACCAGCGGTTGCTGGACCAGGGCTGGACCGATTCAGTGCGGCACCTGCATCCACAGGATCGGCTCTACACGTTCTGGGATTATTTTCGTCAGCACTGGCAGAAAAACTCGGGGCTGCGCATTGACCATCTGCTGCTCAACCCGGCCCTGAGTCCGTATCTGCAAGACGCCGGAGTGGATGCGTGGGTGCGCAACGAGCCCCATGCCAGCGACCACGCACCGACCTGGATTCAATTGGGCTCGCACAAGCGGCGTTGAGTTTTTTCATGCCGGGTGATTGGCTAAATCAATTGTCGGCGGCAGTGCTTGATCCCGTATACATAGCGACCACTGGCGGAGCAATCCGCCGCTTGCGTGCAAAAGGACTGAACGATGAGTGAGCCACGCCTGACCGACCGTGCTTTGTATCTGCAACGCCTGGGCTTCGATGCACCTCCAGCACCGACCCTGGAAACCTTGCGCCAGCTTCAGCTGCGCCATACCGGCGTTTTTCCGTTTGAAAACCTCACTACATTATCCGGCGAGCCGGTGCTGATCGACTTGCCGTCCATAGAGCAGAAGGTCTTGCACGATGGTCGTGGCGGATACTGCTACGAACTCAACAATCTGTTCCTGGCCTTGCTACAGGAATTGGGTTTCGACGCCCGGGCCATCAGCGGCCGGGTGGTGATGGGCCAGCCGGAGGGCTCCTGGACTGCCCGGACCCATCGCCTGAGCCTGGTCATCATCGATGACGTGCGCTACATCACCGACGTCGGCTTCGGCGGCATGGTACCGACCGCGCCCCTGTTGCTTGATACCCGCGCCGAACAACCCACCCCGCACGAGTCGTATCGCATCGATCTGCACGTCGACGGTTTTACTCTGCGCGCCAACGTTGCGGGCGAATGGCGAGCGATGTACATCTTCGACCTGCAACGTCAGGAAGATATCGATTTTGCTGTGGGCAACTGGTACGTCTCGACCCACCCCGAGTCGTCTTTCGTCAAACAGTTGATGGTGGCGCGCACCGGGGAGGGGTGGCGACGCACACTCAACAATGGCAGCTTCGCGATTCACCGGATTGGCCATGACAGCGAGCGGCGGGAGGTGACGGATGTTCAGGAACTGATTGGCCTGCTGGGCAGCGAGTTCGGCATTCGCGTGCCGGAACAGGCGCAATTGGCACGGACTCTGAAACGATTGATCGCTGCACCCCGGTAGCTCGCTGATCCTGGATATCACAAAGGGTTGGTCTTGATGATCGGCCCTTTGTGTTTCAGGGCTGGACTCCCGGCTCCATCACCCGTTGGATTTCGCGCAAGGCCTCTGCCAGTTTCTGCTCCAGACCCTTGAGTTCGGCAGGGGTGAGGGTTTGTTTCAGGTGTGCGCTCTTGCCTTCGTTGAGCAGGGCTCGGCGCAAGGTATTGTTGATCACCGTCTGGTAGCCGTACCCCTCGTGTTCTGCCAGTGCGCGGGCTGCTTCGATGACTGCGTCATCGAGCATGATGGTAATGCGGGTCTTGCCTTTGGCGGGCGCCACGGCCCCGCGCCTGGCGTTGCTGAAATCGTATTCGTCTTTCATCGGTCATGCCTCCAGGTACTGACGACGCTCGCTTTTGGTGGCGATGCGCGCGGAAATGATTCGAACGAAATTCGGATCGCGGTGGGTGTACACGACAACCAGCAATCGGCCTTTGGCGTCCAGCCCCAGGGTGATCCAGCGTTGTTCATCATGGTGGTTGTCCTCGGTGGTCAGCGCTCGCTCGTCATGGAATACCGGTTCAGTCTCTGCGAGGCTGATGCCTTGGTGCTTGAGTTTGTTGGCTGCGTTCTTGGCCTTGTGGAACTGAATTTCGAATGACTTAATTATGCATACTTTATATGTATAAAAAGAGGCGAGCCATACCGATGGTCGCCAGGAATTCAAAAGACTAGTCAGCACGCGGGTGTGGGCGGCGAGGGATGTATTTCAAGGTTTTTGGCGTGGCCAGGAGGGTGGGTGTCAGGCGGAAATGGACAAGTATCCATTTTGTGACTGATAAGTTGTATACAACTCTATAGACATTTGTCCTATGTCTTGCATACAGTGTGCGCATAACAAAAACCAGGGAACCCCCTCCATGAAAACGCCCCATGTTTCACACCAACGGCCCGAGGACGAAAATCTTGGGATCGGCGCGAATATGGCTTATGGCCTGCAACATGTTCTGACCATGTGCGGTGCCATTGATCATCGGCCAGGCGGCCGGGCTCTCGCCGGCGGACATCGGTTTGTTGATTGCTGCTTCATTGTTTGCGGGGGGGCTGGCAACACTGCTGCAAACCCTGGGTTTACCGTTTTTTGGTTGTCAATTGCCGCTGGTGCAGGGCGTATCCTTCTCCGGCGTCGCGACCATGGTGGCGATTGTCAGCAGTGGCGGGGAGGGCGGGTTTCAATCTGTGTTGGGGGCTGTGATAGCGGCGTCCCTGATCGGGTTGCTGATAACCCCGGTGTTCTCGCGTATCACCAAGTTCTTCCCGCCGCTGGTGACCGGCATCGTGATTACCACTATCGGCCTGACGCTGATGCCGGTAGCCGCGCGCTGGGCAATGGGCGGCAATAGCCATGCGCCGGACTTCGGCAGCATGGCGAACATCGGTCTGGCGGCGGTAACGCTGGTGTTGGTGCTGTTTCTGAGCAAAATCGGCAGTGCGACCATCTCCCGCCTGTCGATTCTGTTGGCCATGGTCATTGGTACGGTGATCGCGGTGTTCCTTGGCATGGCGGATTTCTCGTCCGTAACCCAGGGCCCGATGTTCGGCTTCCCGACGCCGTTCCACTTCGGCATGCCGACCTTCCACTTCGCTGCGATCCTGTCGATGTGCATCGTGGTGATGGTGACGCTGGTGGAGACGTCGGCGGACATTCTGGCCGTCGGTGAGATCATCGGCACCAAGGTTGACTCCAAGCGCCTGGGCAACGGTCTGCGCGCCGACATGCTGTCGAGCATGTTCGCGCCGATCTTCGGTTCCTTCACCCAGAGTGCCTTTGCCCAGAACGTCGGGCTGGTGGCGGTCACCGGCATCAAGAGCCGCTATGTAGTGGCCACTGGCGGCCTGTTCCTGGTGATCCTCGGTCTGCTGCCCTTCATGGGCCGGGTCATCGCCGCCGTGCCGACCTCGGTACTGGGTGGCGCCGGCATCGTGCTGTTCGGTACCGTCGCCGCCAGCGGTATTCGCACCTTGTCCAAGGTCGACTACCGCAACAACGTCAACCTGATCATCGTTGCCACCTCGATTGGCTTCGGCATGATCCCGATCGCGGCACCAAGCTTCTACGATCACTTCCCAAGCTGGTTCGCGACCATTTTCCATTCGGGCATCAGTTCCTCGGCGATCATGGCCATCGTGCTGAACCTGACCTTCAACCACCTCACCGCCGGTAACTCCGACCAGCAATCGGTGTTTGCGGCCGGTACCGAGCGAGTGCTGCGTTATCAGGATCTGGCGGCGTTGCGCGAAGGGGACTACTTCAGCGACGGTAAACTGCATGATTGCGACGGCAAGGAAATTCCGGTGGTTGAGGTGGACCACGGGCATGGCGAACCACATGCGGTGCATGCGAAAAGCAGTGAGCATGTCTGACAACAAGGCTTGATGAACGAGGCCGATTTACCAACAGGTAGATCGGCCTTTTTTTTGTATCCGGGAAATGCAGCGGTATGGCTTGTTGTTAGCGAGAATAAGGATAACGCTTGGGTATGCCAAGTGTTTCGCAGGCTGACTTGGTTTAATGCTATTTGTATTAATGTGTTGCTTCGAATTGTGTAAAAAGTTGCTGTTATAAAGTCTGATTTCCTACGCGCGGAAGTGAAGAATTACATTTCGCTGTTTTTTTTAAATGGCTACCATTGTCTGGTAGTTTTCAAGGTCTGCTCTCACAAATTGATAGCTCCTCTAGAAATTGAATGTAATAACTTGGGCGTGGAGTAATCATGGAAGATATCGAGATTTATAGTCCGGCCAGTCATGAGGGGGCTCAACCTTCGATTGACGTGAGTTCAGGGAGGCGTGATGAGTCGGTTTATCAACCAAGGCTGGTGGTCACACCAGAGCAGTTGCTGGAAATAAAGCAGTATGTACGATTTGGTCGAACGCTGCCGACTGAGCGTGGAGAGATAGAAAAAAACCTGGGAGGGGTCATTGATCATCCGAATTTTGGGTGGTTGGAAATTCAGGATTTGAATGTAAAAGTAAAAGATCACGCTGCTGGGTGGCCTTCCATAGAAAGTGGATTGGTTCAGGTCGGTAGTGGATTGAGCGGGTTGGCAAAGGATCTGGTTGAGTTCAGTCAGAATCTGGTCAGCGATATTGATCAAATGCCCATAGTCGAGCGCCTCAAGCCATATAATGATCTGGAGGTCGAGAACGCGCCATTCATGGAGCTTGACCAGAGCGATGTGGCTATTCACACCCAGCTTGGGTTGGTGTTCGAAGACCTTAAAAAAAGTGTAGTTGCTGCCAGTAAGCCAGCATTGGGATTGAAAGTTGAAATAGAAAACTTCAACAGGATATTGAATGATAAGCTCATTCCATTGATAAGTGAGAAGGTAGCCAAGCTCGATACCGTTGATTTTGCGATTGATCTTGACAAATTTCGTGCGGAACTTGAGTGGATTGAAAAAAATATCGATCAGACAAACAAGGAGTTAGTTAAGCATAGTGCGATGCAGATTGTGAGGGGTATCGATGGTCTTGGGGTGCTTTTGAATGCGCTTTTCTCCAGTCCTGAAGAGGCACTCCTGGGTAAGGCGTTCCTTGAGGCCCAGGAAAAGCTCTACAGCTTCATCATGGAAAAGCGGAGGCTGTTGAGCCTGATTGACGGGCAGGAGAAGTTGCCTGGGTTGATTCTTTCTCACAGCAAGTCGCTGGACAATCTATCCGCTCACATGGCGGCTGCCGCAAGGGCGTCGAACGCATTGTTGTTAGTTTGGAACTCCGTCGTGGCCGAGATCGACAGGTCTGCCACTGAGTTTTCACTGATAGAGGATGGCGTAAGCCTGATCCGATTTAAGCAGAGTTTTAATCGCGGTATTTCCCCTTGGAGTGAAGTTCAGAATGTGGCTGATACGCTGCTGAGTTCCCTGAGGAAGGCGATCAAGGATTTTAATGAACAGAGTGCTCTTCAGGAAGAGGGGGTGGTATGAATACGGACGGTGCAGTAATGGTTCATGAGCAGCGTATGCCAAATTATTCGTTGATGAAATTTAATAAAAAGGCTATCAATAAAATTGTTGCTCAATTGAATCTGGATTTTTCCGATTATTTGAAAGCAAAGTTTGGGCGGCTTGATGGAGCACTCAATGATGCGCATGCGAGTATCGTTGGGGTGGCAGTGGCTGTAATGCCTATGTTGAGGGAGGCTAATTTCAAGAGTTTCATGACCGAATTTCAGCGGTTGAGCCATGAGCCGGATTTGTCGGGTGATGTGCGAATGAAGACCCTGGAAGGTCTTAAGGCTGATTATATAAAAAGTATTAATGCCGATGCGGGGAAGATTCGAGGGGGCATGCTTGCACTGAATGCTCATCTCAATAGTCTGGGCGATATCGATGTGCAGGGGGAGGGGCAAGGTGATTCAAATATTTTGCCTGGGTTCGATGAGGATATTGTGAAGGCGCTCAGTGATCTGGACAGGCGGATTGAAGAGGTTGAGGTGCAATGCAGGATTCTAGATGATTTGATCCGTGTGATAGATGATAAAAACCTGATCGATCACCTGTTGCCATGGATTCCGGATGCCAATTTTTTCAAGAGTTTTGAGATATCTACTCCGCAGGCTGAGCTAGTGAAAAAAGGATTGGAACTGCTGCGCAAGATTCTTGAACAGGCTTCTGAGTATATAAAATACACTGAGATGGTAAGGGCCCGAGACGGTTTGCGGATTAAGCGTGCACATTATTTTGAACAAAAAAATGAGTACCAGAAACTGCAGGCAGATCAAGAAACCAGAGTTGATATCTTGCGGCAGGTAAAATCGGTAGAAGGCTTGAAGGTCGATTATTTGCATGAAGCCAATACGCTGCTTCGTAACATCAACAACTATGCAAGACTCTTTGATCTTGCTCCACAGACCACGATCGACGATTTGAAGGCGATTACCGACGCGGCTGTCAGCCTGTCCAAAACCCTTGAGCCAATTGCCTCGGTCTGGCGAACCTAAGAGGCGCCGTAGCGATTGCCGAACCGGATGGTCGGAATGCGTGAATAACCCGGCGAGTCATCGGCCACAAAAAAGCCCCTGGATCTTTCGATTCAGGGGCTTTTCGATGCTTCTGTCTGGCTCCACGACCTGGACTCGAACCAGGGACCCAGTGATTAACAGTCACTTGCTCTACCAACTGAGCTATCGCGGAATGGCGCCTATGTTACTG
>LNAP01007677.1_pt1 | contig 19616 bp, 17 predicted proteins | sample 602601 | NCBI WGS metagenome assembly LNAP01 (sample SAMN02440304, study PRJNA202911) | soil metagenome | biome: Subtropical and temperate rainforests or woodlands; isolation source: soil samples (1 kg each in a 20% v/v slurry with milli Q water) were... ...
GCTTTCTGGAGTACTGCCTTTGAATGCGACGACCATCAACAGCCTGTTCTTGATCGGCGCGTTGCTGGTAGGTGCGAGCATTCTGGTGAGCTCACTTTCATCGCGCCTCGGTATCCCGATTCTGGTGATCATCCTCGCGGTGGGCATGTCGGCCGGTGTCGACGGTGCCGGCATTATTTTCGATAACTACCCAACGGCTTATCTGGTCGGCAACCTCGCCCTGGCAGTGATCCTGCTCGACGGCGGCTTGCGCACCCGGGTGGCGAGTTTCCGCGTGGCGTTATGGCCGGCGCTGTCGCTGGCCACGGTCGGGGTGTTGATTACCACCGGACTGACCGGAATGGCGGCGGCGTGGTTGTTCGACCTCAATATGATTCAGGGCCTGCTGATCGGCGCCATCGTCGGCTCCACCGACGCCGCGGCCGTGTTCTCGCTGCTTGGCGGCAAGGGCCTGAACGAACGGGTGAGCGCGAGCCTGGAAATCGAATCCGGCAGCAACGATCCGATGGCGGTGTTTCTCACCGTGACCCTGATCGACATGCTCGCCAGCGGCGAAACCGGCCTGCACTGGAGTCTGCTGGGGCATTTGGTGCGTGAGTTCGGCATCGGCGGTGTGATCGGCCTCGGCGGTGGCTGGCTGATGCTGCAACTGGTCAACCGTATCAATCTGGCCACCGGCCTTTATCCGATTCTAGTGATTGCTGGCGGTCTGGTGGTGTTTGCCCTGACCAACGCCCTGCACGGCAGCGGCTTTTTGGCGGTGTACCTGTGTGGCCTGGTGATCGGCAACCGCCCGGTGCGCAGTCGCCACGGCATTTTGCACATGCTCGACGGCATGGCCTGGCTGGCGCAGATCGGCATGTTCCTGGTGCTGGGGCTGTTGGTTACGCCCCATGACCTGCTGCCGATTGCCTTGCCTGCACTGGGCCTGGCGCTGTGGATGATTCTGTTTGCCCGCCCGCTGTCAGTGCTGGTCGGCCTGTTGCCCTTCAAGGCATTCCATGGCCGCGAAAAGGCATTCATTTCCTGGGTTGGCCTGCGCGGTGCCGTACCGATCATTCTGGCGGTGTTCCCGCTGATGGCGGGGCTACCCAATGCTCAGCTCTACTTCAATCTGGCGTTCTTTATCGTCCTGGTGTCGCTGCTGGTGCAAGGCACGAGCCTGCCCTGGGTTGCCAAGCTTTTGAAAGTGACCGTCCCGCCAGAGCCTTTGCCGATCTCCCGATCGGCGCTGGAAGTGCATGTCACCAGTGAATGGGAGCTGTTCGTGTATCGCCTTGGTGCCGAGAAATGGTGCATTGGATCCCCTCTTCGCGAGCTGAAAATGCCCGAAGGTACCCGTATCGCGGCCCTGTTTCGTGGCCAACAACTGCTCCATCCGTCGGGTAGTACGGTGCTCGAAGTCGATGATTTGCTCTGCGTCATCGGCCATGAACACAACCTTCCGGCCCTCGGAAAACTCTTCAGTCAGGCCCCGCAACGGGGGCTGGATTTGCGCTTCTTCGGCGACTTCGTACTCGAAGGAGACGCCCAGTTGGGCGCGGTTGCTGCCCTGTACGGGTTGAAAGTCGAAGGCATCGATCCGAACATGTCCCTGGGCCACTTCATTGCCCAGAAAGTAGGCGGTGCGCCGGTAGTCGGTGACCAGGTGGAATGGAACAACACCCTCTGGACCGTCGCTGTCATGGAAGGGAACAAGATTGGTAAGGTAGGCGTCAGATTCCCCGAAGGAAGTCGCCCCGGCCCCGGCCTGTTCCTCTAAACTCCACACTTCGTCTCGTTTTCGATCGGTCTTTATGTCAACTCTGCGCACCTTTTTCATCATGGCCCTGCTGGGCTTGAGTCTTTCCATCAGCACGCTGCAAGCCGCCGAACCGCCGTCCAGCGAAGCCGTGCAGGCGAGCCTGGACAAGATCGCCGAGCGCAAACTGCCGGAAGCCGATCAAAAGGCCCTGCAAGCGGTCTTGCAGAGCACGCTCACCCAACTCAACAACCAGCGCGATTACGATCAGAAGCTGATTGATCTCAAGCAGCAGCTGACCAATGCGCCAAAGCAGAACATCGAGAACCAGCGCGAACTGACCCGCCTCAAGGCCACCAAAGTGGTGCCGGTGGCGCAACGCTATACCAAAGAGACCATTCAGCAGCTTGAGCAATTGCTGACCGAGCGCTCCACCCAGCAAAGCGATCTGCAGAAAGCCCTGGCCGAAGCGAATAGCCTGATCATCACCGCCCAGACTCGCCCCGAGCGCGCCCAGGCCGAAATATCTGCCAGCCAGACACGCATCCAGCAGATCAACAACATCCTCAAGCTCGGCAAGGACAGCGGCAAGACCTTGACCGCCGAGCAACGCGATCAGCTCAACGCCGAACTCGCGGCGCTGAACGCCTTGATCCCGCTGCGTCGCCAGGAACTCGCCGGCAACAGCCTGTTGCAGGATTTGGGCAACAGCCAGCATGACCTGCTCACGGAAAAATCCAATCGCCTGGATCAAGAGATCCAGGAGCTGCAAACCCTGATCAACCAGAAGCGCCTGGCCCAGTCTCAAGAGACCGTCACCCAGCAGTCCATCGAAGCGCAGAAGGCCGGCGGCAGCAGCCTGCTGGCCACCGAAAGCGCGGCCAACCTGAAGCTCTCCGACTACCTGCTCAAAAGCACCGACCGCCTCAATGAAGTCACTCAACAGAACCTGCAGACCAAGCAGCAACTGGACAGCGTGACCCAGAGCGACTCGGCGCTGGACGAACAGATCAACGTACTCAAGGGCAGCCTGCTGCTCTCCAAGATTCTGTACAAACAGAAACAGGCCCTGCCGCGTCTCAGGCTCGACCGCGACCTGGCGGATCAGATTGCCGACATTCGCCTGTACCAGTTTGAGGTCAGCCAGCAGCGGGAGTTGCTCAGCAACCCGACAACCTATGTCGACAACCTGCTGGCGACTCAACCGCCCGAGCAAGTCACCCCGCAACTGCGCAAGAGCCTGCTGGAACTGGCCACCACCCGCGCAGACCTGTTGGAGCGTTTGAATCGCGAATTGAGCGCGGTGCTCAACGAATCCATCACGTTGCAACTCAATCAGAAACAACTGCTCAGCACCGCGCAAAGCCTAAGGGCGACGCTGGATGAGCAAATGTTCTGGATTCCCAGCAACAAGCCGCTGGATCTTGAGTGGATATACGCCGTGCCGGAACGCCTGGAACGTCAGGTCACCACCCTGCCGTGGGCCTCGAGCGTGAGCGAGCTGACCGATGGCCTGACCCAGCGGCCGCTGCTGTTCCTGCCGCTGGCCTTTCTGATCGGGGCGCTGCTGTGGCGCCGAAGAAATCTGTATGCCCGCCTGAACAAAGTTCACCTGGACATCGGCCATTTCAAGCGCGACAGCCAGTGGCACACACCGCAAGCGATTCTGATCAACATCCTGCTGGCGATGCCGGTATCCCTGGGTTTGGCCTTGTGCGGCCTGGCGTTGCAGATCGACGCTCGCGGACAGAACGCCAATATGGGCGCGGCGCTGCTGCAAATGGCCCAGGCCTGGCTGGTGTTCTACACCGCCTACCGCATCCTCGCGCCGGGCGGCGTCGCCGAATTGCATTTCCGCTGGGAAAAACCGCAAGTCGAATTCCTTCAAGGCTGGATACGCCGACTCGGCCTGGTAGTGATGGCCCTGGTGGCGGTGGTGGCGGTCGCCGAGTTGCAACCGGCGATACTGGCCGATGACGTGCTCGGCATGCCGGTGGTGCTGACTTGCTACGCCTTGATGGCCTGGCTACTCAGTCGCCTGCTGGTTAGCAGCCCGACTCACCAGAACGCTTCACTGTTCCGCAAGGCCGTGGGGGTTCTGTTCACAGCCCTGCCAATCGCGTTGTTCGTCGCCGTGTGCTTTGGCTACTACTACACCGCGCTGAAACTCAGCGACCGGTTGATCAACACGCTGTACTTGCTGATGTTCTGGCTGGTGATCGAAGCGACCTTCGTCCGTGGTCTCAGCGTTGCGGCACGGCGCCTGGCCTATCAACGCGCACTGGCCAAACGTCAGGCCGCCAAAGAGGCTGGCGACGGCGAAGCGGTGATCGAAGAGCCGACTCTGGACATCGAGAAGGTCAACGAGCAGTCCCTGCGCCTGATCCGCCTGGCCCTGCTCGGCGGTTTCATCGCGGCGCTGTATTGGGTCTGGTCGGACCTGATCTCGGTGTTCTCGTACCTGGACAACATCACCCTCTACGAATACACCAGCGGCACCGGCGCCAACATGAGCATGGTGCCGATCAGTATCGGCGACATGCTTGGCGCATTGATCATCATCGGCATCACCTTTGCGCTGGCGCGCAACCTGCCGGGCTTGCTGGAAGTGTTTGTGCTGTCGAAGCTGAACCTGGCCCAAGGCAGTTCCTACGCCACGACCACGCTGCTGTCCTATGTGATTGCCGGCGTCGGTTTCGTCTCGACCCTGTCCACGCTCGGCGTGAGTTGGGACAAATTGCAATGGCTGGTGGCCGCACTGTCGGTCGGCCTCGGTTTCGGGATGCAGGAGATCTTCGCCAACTTCATCTCCGGCATCATGATCCTGTTCGAACGCCCGGTGCGGATCGGCGACACCATCACCATCGGCAACCTGTCGGGCACGGTGAGCAAGATCCGCATCCGCGCCACGACCATCACCGACTTCGACCGCAAGGACATCATCGTCCCGAACAAGACGTTCATCACCGGGCAACTGATCAACTGGTCCCTGACCGACACCATCACCCGGGTAACCCTCAAGCTCGGCGTCGACTACGGCTCGGACCTGGACCTGGTGAAAGAGCTGCTGCTCAAGGCTGCCCGGGATAACCCGCGCGTGCTGAAGGATCCGGAACCCCACGTGTATTTCCTGAACTTCGGCGAAAGCACCCTCGACCACGAGTTGCGTATGCATGTGCGCGACCTCGGCGACCGCAACCCGGTGCTCGATGAGGTCAACCGCTTCATCAATCGCGAGTTCAAGAAGCAGCACATCAACATCTCGTTCCGGCAGATGGAGGTCTACCTCAAGAACCTTCACGGCCAGGAATACAAGATGGTGCCGATCGAGCCGGAAGCCAAAACCATCGTGCCGGTGGTCGACAGCAAACCGCGGCGCGAACCGCCACCTGTCGAACTCGACTAACCGCGCTATCCCTAGCAGAATGCTCGGACATTCTGCTGGAGATGGCCGTTGAAAGCCCTCGACGAACTGACCTTCGACAATCGCTTCGCCCGCCTGGGCGATGCGTTCTCAACCCATGTGCTGCCCGAGCCCATCGCCGCTCCGCGACTGGTGGTCGCCAGCCCCGCCGCCATGGCGTTGCTGGACCTGGACCCGGCCGTGGCCGAGACGCCGGTATTCGCCGAACTCTTCGGCGGCCACAAGCTCTGGGCCGAGGCCGAGCCGCGGGCAATGGTCTATTCCGGGCATCAGTTCGGCTCCTACAACCCGCAGTTGGGCGACGGTCGCGGCCTGTTACTGGGCGAGGTCTATAACAACGCCGGCGAGCATTGGGACCTGCACCTCAAGGGCGCCGGTCAGACGCCTTATTCGCGCATGGGCGATGGACGGGCGGTGCTGCGTTCGTCGATCCGCGAATTTCTCGCCTCCGAAGCCCTGCATGCCCTGAACATTCCCACCACTCGCGCGCTATGCGTGATCGGCTCCGACACGCCGGTCTGGCGTGAGAAACAGGAACGCGCGGCCATGGTCCTGCGCCTGGCGCCGAGCCATGTACGTTTCGGGCATTTCGAATTTTTCTACTACACCAAGCGCCCCGAGCAACAGAAAGAACTCGGCGAGCACGTGCTGGCCATGCATTTCCCGCACTGCCTGGAACAGCCGGAACCGTACCTGGCGATGTTCCGCGAAATCGTCGAGCGCAACGCCGAGCTGATCGCCAAATGGCAGGCCTATGGTTTCTGCCACGGCGTGATGAACACTGACAACATGTCGATCCTGGGCATCACCTTCGACTTCGGCCCGTTCGCCTTCCTCGACGACTTCGACGCCCACTTCATCTGCAACCACTCCGATGACCAGGGCCGTTACTCCTTCAGCAACCAGGTGCCGATCGGCCAGTGGAACCTCAGCGCCCTCGCCCAAGCCCTGACGCCGTTCATCAGCGTCGAAGCCCTGCGCGAAACCCTCGGCCTGTACCTGCCACTGTTCCAGGCCCACTACCTGGACCTGATGCGCCGCCGTCTCGGTCTAACCACTGCCGAAGACGACGACCAGAAACTGCTGGAACACCTGCTGCAACTGATGCAGAACAGCGGCGTCGACTACAGCCTGTTCTTCCGCCGCCTCGGCGACGAATCACCGGAGCAGGCCCTCGCCCGTTTACGCGATGACTTCGTCGACCTCAAGGGTTTCGATGCGTGGGGCGAACTTTACATCGCCAGGGTTGCCCGTGAAGGCGTGGTTGACCAGGAACAGCGCCGCACGCGCATGCATGCGGTCAATCCGCTGTACATCCTGCGCAATTATTTGGCACAGAAAGCCATCGATGCGGCGGAAAGTGGCGACTACTCAGAAGCTCGTCGTTTGCACGCGGTATTGAGCAATCCGTTCGAGGAGCAGCCTGGAATGGAGCGCTACGCCGAACGGCCGCCGGAGTGGGGCAAGCATCTGGAGATCAGTTGTTCGTCGTGAGGCGGGTCAGATAAACGTCTCCACTGACACCCCAAATCGTTCGGCTAACCAGCGGATCTGCCGCAGGTTGAGCTGACGCTTGCCACTCAATATCTCGGAAACTACCGACTGAGTGCCAACGCCGGGCAAGTCGCTCTGGCTGAGGTTGTGTTCGCGCATCATATAGCCGAGAACCTCTGCACCTGAGGCCTCGCGCATGGGGTGATGCTTGCGATCCCACTCCGCAATCCAGTCACCGATGATGTCCACCAAGCTCATCAACGGGTGCGACTCATCATCCCCGGTCATTTCAAGCAGTTCATCGAGTGCTTGCGCCAACCTGTCGTAGTCGTCTTCGTTTTTCGGTTTTCGAAGCAATGGCGAAACGAACTCCCAATGCTCGGCGGCCTTTTTGATCAGAACACTCATGACCTTCCCTCCTTCCATTCACCGCGATCATATTCGCGGTGATCCAGCACATACTTGATATAAAGCTTTTGAGACCGATACCTGACGAAAGCGATCAGCCGCAACTTGTTGCCACCGATGTCGAACACATGAAACTCGCCGACTTTGTCAGTCGCGGGGAAAATCGACTTCATCGCCGTGAAGTCTCTTGGGTTACTCCCTTTGGCAAGTCGATACCACTGCTCCAGTGCATTAGCTGCCCGCAGCCACTTTTCCTTGGTCTCACGGACTGGTTTCTTGGTGAATACATGCATGCAACATCCTTATCGCATTCTGCTATGGCAGGTTAATCACAGACCAAAAATATCGCAAGTTGCGATAATCCTGAGTAGACCAACGGTGTCGCTCAGTACGACCCCAGCCTAGTTACATCACAGGACGCTGCGCGATTGAAAATATGAGCAAACGTCTCCAAATAGAGGTAATCGGCTTCTTAACAGGACCATCCTCATGACCGACCCACTCCTCATCCCCTGCCCCCACTGCAACGGTCTGAACCGCATCCCCGCCGAGCGCCTCAACGATCATCCCAAATGCGGTCGCTGCAAGGCCGAGGTCTTGCTGAACAAACCGTTCGAATTGAAACAAGGCGATTACGCCAGTCAGATCAAGGGCGACCTGCCATTGCTGGTGGATGTGTGGGCGGACTGGTGCGGGCCATGCAAGTCGTTTGCGCCGGTGTTCGCGCAGGCGGCGGGGCAGTTGGCGGGCAAGTGTCGGCTGGCCAAGCTGGACAGCGAGGCGAATCAGCAATTGTCGGCGCAGTTGGGGATTCGCTCGATCCCGAGCCTGATTCTGTTCAAGAACGGCCGGGAAGTGGCTCGTCAGAGCGGGGCCTTCCCGTTACCGCAGTTGATGAGCTGGTTGCGTAGTCAGGGGATTTGAATACAACACGATGCCAAATGTGGGAGCGGGCTTGCTCGCGAAAGCGGTCTATCAATCAGCGATGACGTTGACTGTTATGACCTCTTCGCGAGCAAGCCCGCTCCCACATGGTTTCCGCGCCAACAACAGCGATTCAGGCATTTTCCAGCAGGTTGTGCAGGTCGACGAACTGTTGGGTCAGTTTGTGCCGCGGGTCGAGGTGGATCAGCGGCGTGTTGGCCTGATGGGATTCGCGCATCCGCACCGAACTGGCCAGGTACACCGGCAACACCGGTAGCCCTTCGGCGATCAATTCATCGAGGATTTGCTGAGGCAAACTGGCGCGGGCCTGGAACTGGTTGACGACAATGCCTTCAACCTCCAGCCCTTCGTTGTGGTCCTCCTTCAATTCTTCGATTTCCGCCAGCAGGCCATATAGCGCCTGACGCGAGAAACTGTCGCAATCGAAGGGAATCAGCACACGATCAGCGGCGATCAACGCCGACACAGCATAGAAATTCAGCGCTGGCGGTGTATCGAGGTAGATTCGGTCGTAATCGCCGTCCAGTTCCTCGAGCAATTTTCGCAGCTTGTTGATCTTGTGCTTGGCCTCAAGCTTGGGCTGCAAGTCAGCCAGCTCGGCGGTGGCGGTAACGACGTGAAGGTTGTCGAATGGAGTTTCGTAAATATCGACCTGGTTTTTCTTCGAGAACGGCCCGGAAGACAGAGTCTGCTTGAAGAAGTCAGCGATCCCCATCGGGATATCGTCACCGGTGAGTCCCGTCAGGTATTGAGTGGAGTTGGCCTGGGCATCGAGATCCACCAACAGCGTGCGATAGCCTTCGCTGGCGCTGACCGCCGCCAGATTGCAGGCAATACTTGACTTGCCCACGCCACCTTTCTGATTGAACACCACGCGCCGCATGTCAAAACCTCCGTGTATCAAAGAATGACCGAGTGTAGTAGTCCACGGCGCTGCTTAGCTACCTCTACACAGTCATGGGTAATTTCCATCGGAAAACGCCGCCAACTCGCCCATCGACAGTAGATAGAGCTGACAGACATGTCCGGCGCAACGTGGATAATGGCCAAACGACAGCTTTTTCGCGAACCAGACGGTACATTTCGTTGCACAAAATGTAACCAGCATTTGCTACACGCCCGCCGCACCGGGATAATGCGCGCCACTCGGCGTTAAGCGCCACGTAAGGTCTGCCGTGATTTTTTGCGGTTCACCGCGTCAAAAGGAAGCCCGCAGGGGCGGGATGAATGTCTGTGATCAACTTCAACATCGCCCAATGGCGCGCGTGGGCCCCCGGGCTTGAAAGCGTGGATGATTGGCAGGCCTGGAGCCGGCAACCGATCGTGCTCGAGCGCAGTGATGCCGCCCCCGATGTGTCGTTTCTGCCGGCCATGCAGCGTCGGCGACTCAGCCGTCTCGCGCGGATGGCGTTCAGCGTCGGCTGGCCTTTGGCCGATGGTCGCCAGGACCTACCGTTGGTCTTTATTTCCCGCCATGGCGAAACCCCGCGCACCTTCGACATTCTCAGCGATCTGGCGACTGATCAACCGTTGTCGCCCACTCAGTTCAGCTTGTCGGTGCATAACGCGGTGATCGGCCTGTGGTCGATCATGCGTGGCGAAACCAGCGAAATGACCGCCCTCGCCGCGGCTGGCGATGGCCTTGAACACGGCATGCTAGAGGCGGCGGCGCTGCTTGAGGAAGGCGCGCCCGCGGTACTGCTGGTGGTGACAGAAGAGCAGCCGCCCGCAGCCTACTCGGCCTGGATCGACGATGTGCCATTCCCCTACGCGGTGGGCCTGTTGATTACGCCTGGCAATGAGTGGCAGCTGTCGCTGAACAGCACCTCGCAAGCGTTGTCCAAAACCCACTGGCCCCATGCCCTGAATCTGTTGCGTACCCTGCTCGGCCAGCAAACGACCTGCCAACATGCCTGGAAAAATCGTGTATGGACCTGGCAACGCAACCTGTGACCGATAAAAACCGCGACGCCTATTACTGGCGCCTGCTGGCCACTGCCGCAAGCTTCACCCTGTTCGGGTTGGGCGGGCTATGCCTGCGACTGGTGGTATTCCCGCTGCTGAGTTGCCTGCCGGGAGACGCTCAGGCCCATCGTCAGCGTGCCCGACAGACAGTGAGCCGCTGTTTCTGGTTTTTCATTCGGTTCATGGCTCGTACTGGCGTGCTGACTTATGACATCCAGGGCGCGGAAAAACTCGGACGGCCAGGGCAAATGATCGTTGCCAATCACCCCTCGTTGATCGATGTGGTGTTTTTGATCGGCCTGGTGGGCCACTCCAACTGTGTGGTCAAGAAAAGCCTCTGGGAAAACCCGTTCACCCGCGCCCCGCTACGCCGCACCGATTACATCAGCAACGATGGCAGCATGGATATGCTCGACGCCGCTGCCGACGCGTTGAAAAGCGGTCAGACCCTGATCATCTTTCCCGAGGGCACCCGCACCCAACCCGGTAAACCGCCGGCCTTTCATCGGGGGGGCGCGGCAATCGCCCTGCGCGGTGCGAGAATCCTCACCCCGGTGATCATCAAGGTCAGCCCGACCACATTGACCAAGGCCGAACCCTGGTATCGGATTCCCAAACGCCGCGTGCACTTCAGTTTTCGCGTCGGGGCCGATATAGACCCACAGGCCTTCGCTACGCAAGGGCCTGCGCCTCAGGCCTCGCGCAAGCTCAATGATTATTTGCACCATTACTTTATTAAGGAGCTCGCCGAAGATGAGCGATCTGCACCGTGAGATAAAAGAACTGATCATCGAAGCCCTGGGCCTCGAAGACATCAGCGTCGATGATATCGGCGATGAACAAACGCTGTTCGGCGAAGGCTTGGGCCTGGACTCGGTAGACGCCCTGGAACTCGGCTTGGCCATCCAGAAAAAGTACGGCATCAAAATCGATGCCGACGCCAAGGACACCCGTAATCACTTCACCAACGTGGCGAGCCTTGCGGCGTTCGTCACTGCAAAACAGGCAGCTTGAGACCGGACCATGCAAACTCGTGACGATATTTTCAATACCCTGCGCGATGCTCTGGTCGAACTCTTCGAGCTGGAGCCCGAGCGCATCAGTCTGGGGTCCAACCTGTATCAGGATCTGGAAATCGACAGCATCGATGCAGTCGACCTGATCGATCACATCAAACGCCAGACCGGCAAGAAAATCGCTGCCGAAGAATTCAAATCGGTGCGTACCGTCAGCGACGTGGTCGAGGCGGTCTACCGCCTGGTTCAACCCGCCGCATGAGCCGACTGATCGGCCTCGGCCTGCTGCTGGCAGGCCTGTTGTACCCCTTTGCGGTGTATTTCGGCATGGAGCATTTTGCCCCGTGGCAGTTCGGTCTGCTGCTGGGTAGCCTGTGGCTGGCGCGGGCGCTGACTGGCGAGCGGCGGCCTGGCAGCCTGTGGATGGCCGTGGTCGCTATCGCGTTCTGCCTGTTGCTGGCGCTGTTCGACAGCCCGGTGCTGCTGCGCTGGTACCCGGTGCTGATCAGCGCATTCATGCTGGCGCTGTTCGGCCTGAGCCTGAAATATGGCCCGCCGATGATTGAACGTCTGGCCCGTCTGCGAGAGCCGGAGTTGCCGGCCAGGGCCATTCGCTACACCCGCCAGGTGACGATTGCCTGGAGCGTGTTTTTTCTCTGCAACGGCTTGTGCGCCGCTGCCCTGACCCTTTGGGCGCCGCTGAGTTGGTGGATGTTGTACACCGGCCTGATCTCCTATGGATTGATCGGCCTGATGTTTGCCATTGAATGGCTGATACGACAACGGGTAAGAGGCCGCCCATGAATTGGATAACACTTGAGCAACTGTTGCTCAAGGCTCAGCCAGACCGTGCCGTGACGGTCGAACCTGCGTTGAATCATGCGCAATTGTGCGAACAGGCCCTGAGCCTGGCTGCCGGCCTGCAAGTGCAAGGCGTACAGCGCATCGCCGTGCACCTTGAAGACGCCGCCGACCTGGCCATTGCCCTGCTCGGCGCCTGGCGTGCCGGGGTCAGCGTACTGCTGCCCGCCGACCTGCAAGCGCAGACGCGCCAGCGCTGGTCGACCGAGGTCGATCTGTGGCTGACCGATCAGGCTACCGACGCGCACCTGAGCGATTATCGGCATCCACCGCTGCCGGCCAGCCCGCTGGATCTGGATTGCTGTCAACTGAGCCTGTGCACTTCCGGTTCCAGTGGTGAACCCAAGCGTATCGACAAAACCCTGCGCCAATTGGCCAATGAAGTCGAAACGCTGGAGCACCTGTGGGGCGCAGATCTGGGCGAGGCCTGCATCATCGGCAGCGTTGCCACGCAGCACATCTACGGGTTGCTGTTTCGGGTGCTGTGGCCGTTGTGCGCCGGGCGCTCGTTCGTCCGCAAGCAATTGGCCTTCCCGGAAGACTTGCAGCGCGCCAGCCGCGAACACCCGGCCTTCGCCTGGGTCGCCAGCCCGGCGCTGCTCAAGCGCATGGGCGACAACCTCGACTGGTCAGCGCTGAGCGCGGTGCGCCGAGTGTTTTCCTCTGGTGGCGCGTTACCCGCCGAAGCAGCGCAAAGCCTGCATGAGCGCCTGCAACAATGGCCGACAGAAATCTTCGGCAGTTCGGAAACCGGCGGCATCGCCTGGCGTCAGGGCCAGCATCTCTGGCAGCCCTTCGCCGATGTTGCGCTGAGCCAGGACAGCGATGGCGCCCTGCTTATCGCCTCACCGTACTTGCCGGCCGGCCATATTGAACACACCGCCGATGCCGCGCGCATCGCCGTCGACGGCCGTTTCGAGCTGTTGGGTCGGCTGGACCGAATCGTCAAACTGGAAGAAAAACGTATTTCGCTACCGATGCTTGAACAAGCACTGATGGCTCACGACTGGGTCGCCGAAGCGCGCCTCGGTGTGGTTCAGGAAAACCGCGCTTCATTAGGGGCGCTGCTGGTACTCAGCGAGCGAGGCCTGCGTGCCTTGCGCAATCAGGGTCGACGCAGCCTGACTCAAGCCTTGCGTCAGCATCTGAGTCAACATTGTGAAACGCTGGCCCTGCCACGCCGCTGGCGCTTGTTGCGGCAGCTACCGCTGAACGCGCAAGGCAAACTGCCCCAGGCCGAGGTGGAAGCCTTGCTGCTGGCACCCCGTCCAACAGCGCCGGAAGTGCTGGAGCAGCTCGAAGTCGATGGCGAGTGGAGCCTGCAACTGGCAGTCCCGCCGGACCTGGCGTATTTCAGCGGCCACTTTCCCCGAGCGCCGGTATTGCCCGGCGTGGTGCAGGTGGATTGGGCATTGAGCCTGGGCCAGCAACTGATGGATCTGCCGGCAAAATTTTCCGGTATGGAAGTGCTGAAATTCCAGCAACTGGTACGCCCCGGTGATGAAATCCAGTTGCACCTGCGCTTCGACTCGGCGCGCAGCAAATTGTATTTCGCCTATCGCAATGAAACCGCCACCTGCTCCAGTGGGCGGATTTTGCTGGAGGCTGCCAGCGATGCATAACCCCTGCGCCGTAATCCCGGTCTACAACCACGAAACCGCAATCACCGCCGTGGTCGATGCGCTGCTTGCCAGCGGCCTGCCCTGCATTCTGGTGGACGATGCCAGCAGTCCTGTCTGCGCCAAGGTGCTTGACCAACTGGCCCGGCGGGACCGGGTTTACCTGATCAGGCTCACCGTCAATCAAGGCAAGGGCGGCGCGGTGATGACCGGCTTGCGCGAAGCGTCGCGCCTGGGCTTCAGCCACGCCTTGCAGGTGGACGCCGACGGCCAGCACGACCTGCAAGACGTTAAAGTCTTCATCGAACATTCACGCGCCCACCCCGACGCGGTGATTTGCGGTTATCCGCAATACGACGCCAGCGTGCCGAAGGGCCGTTTATACGCCCGCTACCTGACCCATGTGATGGTCTGGATCAACACCCTGTCATTGCAGATTCGCGACTCCATGTGCGGCTTCCGTGTTTACCCATTGCCACCGACCCTGGCACTGATCGACTCAGCCAGGATCGGCAAGCGCATGGACTTCGACTCCGACATCCTGGTGCGCCTGGCCTGGCGCAATCAGCCGATGCAGTGGCTGAAAACCAGGGTTCATTACCCTCTGGACGGCGTCTCGCATTTCCGACTGTTCCACGACAACGTACTGATTTCGAGCATGCACACCCGGCTGTTCTTCGGCATGTTGTTGCGCGCACCGGTGATCCTCTGGCGACGGTGGCGAGCATGAGCGACAACGCAGACAAACAGCACTGGGCCGACCGCCAGGAGCGCGGCAGCTTCTGGTTGATGAAGTTCACTGCGCTTTGCGCAAAAGTCTTGGGTCGCCGACTGCTGAGCCCGCTGCTGTACGGCATCGTGCTGTACTTTTTCCTGTTCGGACGCAGCGCCCGCCAAAGCGCCTGGCAATACCAGCAGCGGCTTGCCGACTGGAGCGGTCGCAGCGAATTGCGCCCGACCCATTGGCGGGTGTTTGGCCAGTTCATGGCCTTCGCCGATTCCATGCTCGACAAACTCGATGTGTGGAACGGCAAGCTGAGCATCGACCAAATCGAAATCATCGACCCGGCGCTGCTGCGCAATAAACTGCGCGGCACACGCGGGCAAATGCTGGTAGGCGCGCACTTGGGCAATCTAGAAGTCTGCCGGGCGCTGGCCGAGATCGGTGAGAAAGTCACCATGAACGTGCTGGTGCACACCAAGCACGCCGAACAATTCAACCGTCTGCTGGGTGAAGCCGGAGCGACCAATCTGCGGCTGATCCAGGTCAGCGAGCTGGACCCGGTGATCATGCTGCAATTGCATGAACGCCTGGAGCGCGGCGAATGGCTGGCGATTGCCGGCGACCGCGTGCCGCTGCATGGCGGACGCAGCGTGAGCGTGGATTTCCTCGGTCATCAAGCCGCGTTCCCTCAGGGCCCATGGTTGCTGGCCGGTCTGCTCAAATGCCCGATCAACCTGATGCTGTGCCTGAAGAAACCCACTGGCGACTATCGACTGACCCTCGAACCGTTCGCCGACGCCATCGTGTGGAAACGCAGCGACCGCGAACAGGTCATTCATCAGTGGGCCTCCCGCTACGCCGAACGCCTGGGTCACTATTGCCTCGAAGCACCCCAACAATGGTTCAACTTTTACCCTTTCTGGAAGACCGATGACGACGCCAACGCTTGAGCCGGTAACCTTCGGCGAACTCCCTTTGCGCATCGAAGACCTGGCCAACCGTCAGGTGCCGACGCAGTTGCAGGGCGACCCCGAGTTTCGCCAGCGCATCGCCAAGGGCCCGCAATTCCTTGATTCCCTGTTGGACAAGGAAGGCGTGATCTATGGCGTGACCACCGGTTATGGCGATTCCTGTGTGGTGGCGGTGCCGCTGCACCACGTCGAAGCCCTGCCCCGTCATCTGTATACCTTCCACGGTTGCGGCCTGGGCAAACTGCTCGACGCCCAAGCCACCCGCGCGGTGCTGGCGGCGCGTTTGCAATCGCTTTGCCAAGGCGTTTCCGGAGTACGCGTAGAACTGCTGGAGCGCCTGCAAGCCTTCCTCGAATACGACATTCTGCCGCTGATCCCGGAAGAAGGTTCGGTGGGCGCCAGCGGTGACCTGACGCCGTTGTCCTACGTTGCCGCGACCTTGTCCGGCGAGCGCGAAGTGATGTTCCGTGGTGAGCGGCGACAAGCCGCCGATGTGCACAGCGAACTCGGCTGGGAACCGCTGGTATTGCGCCCCAAAGAAGCGCTGGCGCTGATGAACGGCACCGCCGTGATGACCGGCCTCGCTTGCCTGGCTTACGCCCGCGCCGATTACCTGTTGCAACTGGCCACGCGCATCACCGCGCTGAACGTGGTCGCGTTGCAGGGCAACCCGGAGCACTTCGACGAGCGTCTGTTCGCCGCCAAACCCCATCCCGGGCAGATGCAAGTCGCGGCGTGGTTGCGCAAGGATCTGGCGATCGATGCGCCGACCGCGCCGCTGCATCGCCTGCAAGATCGCTATTCCCTGCGTTGTGCGCCGCACGTGCTCGGGGTGCTGGCCGACAGCCTGAACTGGCTGCGCTCGTTCATCGAGATCGAGCTCAACAGCGCCAACGACAACCCGATCATCGACGCCGAAGCCGAACGCGTGCTGCACGGCGGGCACTTCTACGGCGGCCACATTGCCTTCGCCATGGACAGTCTGAAAACCCTGGTGGCGAACGTCGCCGACTTGCTCGACCGCCAGCTCGCGCTGCTGGTGGACGAGCGTTACAACCATGGCTTGCCGAGCAACCTGTCCGGCGCCACCGCCGACCGTGCGATGCTTAACCATGGCTTCAAGGCGGTGCAGATCGGCACCAGCGCCTGGACCGCCGAAGCCCTGAAAAACACCATGCCGGCCAGCGTCTTCTCGCGCTCCACCGAGTGCCACAACCAGGACAAAGTCAGCATGGGCACCATCTCTGCCCGCGACGCCATCCGCGTGCTGGAGCTGACCGAACAGGTCGCCGCCGCCACGCTGCTGGCCGCCAATCAGGGCGTCTGGCTGCGCGGCCAGGCTGAAGACGCGCGGCCACTGCCACCGGCCCTGGCCGCGATGCACGAAGAATTGGCCAAGGACTTCCCGCCGGTCATCGAAGACCGTGCCCTGGAAGGCGAATTGCGCCTGTGCCTGCAGCGCATCGCCGAACAACACTGGAGGCTGCATGCGTAGCAAGGGAGTGCTGCACACCGACACGGAAATCCTCGTACCGTTCTTTGACGTCGACACCATGAACGTGGTCTGGCACGGCCATTACGTCAAATACCTGGAAGTCGCCCGCTGTGCGCTGCCACAACTACGACGCCATGGTGGCATCGGGTTACGCGTGGCCGGTGATCGACTTGCAGCTGCGCTATGTGCGCGGTGCGGTGTTCGGCCAGAAGCTGAATGTGCGCGCCAGCCTGGTGGAGTGGGAAAACCGCCTGAAGATCAATTACCTGATCAGCGATCTGGCCACCGGCGAGCGCCTGACCCGCGCCTGTTCCGTGCAGGTCGCCGTCGACATGAGCAGCCGTGAAATGCAGCTGGCGTCACCGAAGGTGTTCACCGATGCGGTTGAAAGGATGCTGCCATGAATTCGCTGTTCAAATGCCTTGGCGCTTTAGCGTTGCTCGGGCTCTCATCATTGGCGCAGGCCTTCGATCTGCAACAGCTCAGCGATCAACTGGCCAAGCCCGATGTGATCCACGGCAGCTTCATCCAGGAAAAACACCTGCGCGCCCTGCCCCAGCCGCTGACCAGCAAGGGCACCTTCGTTCTGGCAAAAAACCATGGCCTGCTCTGGCTGCTGAAAACCCCGCTGCAACAGGACTACCGCATCAGCGACAAGGGCATTGCCCGGCGTGATGCCAGCGGCTGGCAAATGCTGCCGAACAAGAGCGCCGGTGCCGAACAGAACCGCTTGTTCCTCGCGGTGCTGCAAGGCGACAGCAGCGGCCTGCAACGGGATTTCGAGCTTTCGCTGAGCGGCGATGCACAGCGCTGGATCCCACGTTCGATGCTGCTCAAGCAGGTGTTCAATCAGATCAACATTGACGGCGGCGAACTGGTGCACAGCATCGAGCTGCTCGAAACCCAGGGTGACCGAACCCTGTTGCGCATGCAGGACAGCACCAGCGCACAACCTTTGAGCGATGCGGAGCAACATGACTTTGCCGAGTGAACGGATGCTCCCGCGGCTGTTTCTGATCCTGCTGCTGGCGGTGCTCGCACTCGCCGGCTGGCAATGGCGTGACGGTGCACCGCTGTCGGCGAACCTTATGGAACTGGTGCCAGGCACCGCGCCGGACGCGCTGGAACTGCGCGCCGAACAACGCATGCAAGAACCGCTGAACCGGGAAATGCTGGTGCTGGTCGGCCATAAAGACCGCCAGCAAGCCATCGCCATGGCGCAAAAACTCGGCGAGCAATGGCAGGCCAGCGGCGTCTTCGAAAAGGTCCAGTGGAACCTGCAAGCCGACTTGCCTGCATTGCGCAGCCAATTGCTGCAAGGCCGACTGGCGATGCTGTCCGCGGCCGACCGGCAGCAACTCATCGAGCACCCTGACGCCTTTATCCAGCAACGGGTACAAGCCCTGTTCGACCCGTTCACCGGCTTCAGCCTGGTACCGAGTCAGGACGACTGGCTCGGCCTGACCGGGCGCATCCAGAACAGCCAGCCACAACACGGCTCGGTGCAACTGGACATCGGCAGCGGTACGCTGGTTGCCGATGCCGACGGCAAGAGTTGGGTGATGCTGCGGGCGCGAACCGCCGGCAACGCATTCGACATGAACCTGCCGCTGCAAGTGGCTGACCTGCTCCAACACAGTCGCGAAGAAGCCGCCCGATCGGATGTGCAACTGCTCGCCGCCAGTGGCTTGCTGTATGCCGCCAGCGGTCAACGGCAAGCCGCGCGGGAAATGACCTGGGTCGGCGGCGGCGCCACGGTCGGGATTCTGTTGCTGCTGTTGCTGGCCTTCCGGCGTTGGCGGGTGTTGTTGGCGTTCGTCCCGGTGCTGGTGGGCATGTTGTTCGGTGCGGTGGCCTGCGTGGCGCTGTTCGGCCACATGCATGTGATGACGCTGGTGCTGGGCTCAAGCCTGATCGGCGTGGCGGTGGATTACCCGCTGCATTACCTCTCGAAAAGCTGGAGCCTGAAACCCTGGCACAGCTGGCCGGCGTTACGCCTGACCCTGCCGGGGCTGACCCTGAGCCTGATCACCAGTTGCATCGGCTACCTGGCCCTGGCCTGGACACCGTTCCCGGCCCTGACCCAAATTGCCGTGTTCTCCGCCGCAGGCCTGCTTGGCGCTTATCTGTCGGCAGTGTGCCTGTTGCCGGCGCTGCTCAAGGGCGTGGATCTGCGGCCGGCGCAATGGCCGATGCGCGTCGCCGAGAAGTTGCTGGAGCTGCGAGAATCGCTGCTGAAATACTTGCGCACGCCAGTGCTGCTGGCATTGCTGATCGCCTTCTGTGTCGGCGGTCTGTTGCAGTTGCAGAGCAAAAACGACATTCGCCAATGGGTCGGCACACCGCAGCAACTGACTGACGAAGCCCAGACCATCGCACGCATCACCGGCTATCAACCTACCAGCCAGTTTTTCCTGGTGCGCGCGGCCAATCAGCAGGCGTTGCTCGAACGCCTGACGGCACTGAGCGAGCGTCTGGATCAACTGGTCAATCTGGAAAAACTTCAGGGCTATCTATCGCTCAATCAACTGGTCAGCCAGCCGAGCGAACAGCGCAAAGTGCGTGAAGCACTGAGCAAGCTGCCGCAGTTCTGGCAACCGTTGCTCGCCCTCGGCGTGCCGGCCACCGCGTTGCAAGCCGAGCTGGCAACGTTGCAGGCGCTGCCCACCGAAGACATCGACACTGCGCTGGCCGGCCCATTGGCCGAGCCCTACCGCACCCTGTGGCTTGGGCCGACTGAGGACGGCGTGGCCGCAATGGTCAGCCTGCAAGGCTTGAACAATCCCACGCTGTTGCGGGTTCAGGCGCTGGACTTGCCGGGTGTGGAACTGGTGGATCGCCTCGGCGAACTGAACCAGGTTTTCGCCGCCACTCAAATCAGCGCCGCTGAATTGAAACTCGCCTCCTGCGTGTTGATCGTGCTGGTGCTGATCCTGCCATTCGGTTTCGGTGG
>LNAP01002239.1_pt1 | contig 19604 bp, 19 predicted proteins | sample 602601 | NCBI WGS metagenome assembly LNAP01 (sample SAMN02440304, study PRJNA202911) | soil metagenome | biome: Subtropical and temperate rainforests or woodlands; isolation source: soil samples (1 kg each in a 20% v/v slurry with milli Q water) were... ...
GGGCACCGATGCCGCCCATGCCGCAGCGGTAGTAGGCGTCCGCTCGCGCCAGCAGGTCGCGCACCTGCGCCGGCAGGCGGCCAGCAAGGTCGGCGTCGATCGGCCCGGCCAGCGCGGTACGCACGGCCGCTTCATCGGCAAAACCCAGCGCCCGGTACGGCAGGTACAGGCGCCCGCGCTGCCAGTCCTCGGCCACGTCGCGGCAGATGTTGGTCAGTTGCATGGCCATGCCCAGCTGCGCCGCCTGCTCGAGTGCGGCATCGTCGGCCACGCCCATCACGTGACACATCATCAGACCCACCACGCCGGCCACCCGATAGCAGTACAGGGCCAGGGCGGCATGATCGGCATACAGCGCCGGCTCGAGGTCCATGGCCATGCCGGCCAGCAGTTCCTGCGGGTAGTGGCGCGGCAGGGCGCGGCGGCGCACCACCTGCGCGAAGGCGTCCAGCAGCGGGTCGCCAGCCGGGCGGCCTGCGTAGACGGCATCCAGCTCGGCTTGCAGACGCGCCAGGCCGACCGCCGGATCGGCCGCCAGGTCCACCGTGTCGTCGGCGCGCCGGCACCAGGCGTACAGCACCAGCACGTCGGCCCGCACCGCCGGCGGCAACAGCCGCGACGCCAGCGCGAAGCTCTTGGAGTGGTGCTGGATGAAGGCGGCCAGCGGCGCGTTCATCGCGGGAAATCCTCGTCCACCAGCGTCATGGCGGCCTTGGCCGAGTTGATCACGCCCGGCATGCCGGCGCCCGGATGCGTGCCGGCGCCGACCAGATACAGGCCTGGAATGTGCCGGTCGCGGTTGTGCGGACGCAGATACGCGCTTTGCCACAGCACCGGCGCCAGCGAGAAGCCGTTGCCGTGGTAGGCGCCCAGCTCGCGCTCGAAATCGCGCGGCGTCATCCAGCGCTTGACCGTGACGTGGGCACGCAGGCCCGGCATGGCATGCGCCTCCAGATAGGCCAGGATGCGCTCGGCGTACTCGGCGCCGACACGGTCCCAGTCGATGTCGGCATTGCCCAGGTGCGGCACCGGCGACAGGGCGTAGAAGGTGTCGCCGCCGGGCGGCGCCAGCTGCGGGTCGGTCACGGTCGGCGCGTGCAGGTACAGGCTGAAATCGTCCGGCAGGTGATGCCCGTTGAAGATCTCGCGCACCAGGTCGCGGTAGCGCGGCCCGAACAGGATGGTGTGGTGGCGCACCTGGTCGCGGTACAGGCGGTCGGTGCCGAAATAGAGCACGAACAGGCCCATCGACCAGCGCGAGCGGGCCAGCCGCCGGGCCATGCGCTGGCCGCGCGGCAGCTGCCCGTACAGCCGGCTGTAGGTGTGCATCACGTCGGCATTCGAGACCACCAGGTCGAAGTGCTGCTCGCCGCCGGCGTGCGTCAGGCAGTGCCGATCACCTTCCAGCCGCGCACTGTGCACCGGGCAGGACAGGCGCATCTGCCCGCCAAGCTCCTCGAACAGCGCCACCATGGCGCGCACCAGCGCGTGCGTGCCGCCGCGCACGAACCACACGCCGTGCGTGCGTTCCAGATGATTGATGAGGGCGTAGATGGCCGAGGTGACGAACGGGTCACCGCCGACGAACAGCGGGTGAAACGACAGCGCCTGGCGCAGCTTGTCCGAGCCCACGTAGCGGCGCACCGCCCCGTACACGGAGCGTTCGGCACGCAGGCCGACCAGCTTGGGCAGCGACCGCAGCATGCTGGTCAGAGTGACGAATGGCGCGCCGGCGAGATTCTCGTAACCCTCGCGGTACACCGCCTCGCTGTAGCGGGCAAAACGCGCGTAGCCGGGCCCGTCGCCGGGGGCGATGCGCTCGATCTCCTGCGCCAGCTGCTCGGCGCCGGCAAAGGCCTCGAAATGTGTGCCGTCCTCCCATTGCAGGCGATAGAACGGATCGAGCGGCAGCAGCTCGACCCGCTCGTGCAGGCGCGCGCCGGCCAGCGCGAACAGTTCTTCCAGGCACTGCGGCGCGGTGACCAGGGTCGGGCCCATGTCGAACACGTGGCCGTTTTCGCGAAACGCATAGGCGCGACCGCCGGGCAGGTCGCGGGCCTCGAACAAGGTGGTGTGGATGCCGCGCGCCTGCAGACGGATGGCTGCCGCCAGTCCGCCGAAGCCGCTGCCGATGACCGCCGCGTGCCGCTCAGCCATATGCGCGCTCCAGACCGGCCAGCTCGCTCAGCACCTCGCGCACCGCCGCCTCCGGCAGCGAGGCGGCGGCCAGCACATCGCCGGCCTTGGCCAAGGCTTCGTGCGCGGCGGCCCGGCCGGCCTCGCCGACCACCTCGGCCAGCAGCGCGCACAGCGGTCGCCAGTCGGCGCCCGCGGCGGCGGCGCGGGCCTGTTGCGTCAACATCAGGTACTCCCCCTCGTTGCAACGCTGGGCGGCCAGCGCCCACACCCAGGTCGGGCGGCCGAAGCGCAGATCCTCGCCGGCCTTGTCGTGCCGGGACGGCAGCACGGCGGTGAGGTCGTCCAGCATCTGCAGCGCCACACCCACCTGCTCGCCAAACCGCATGAGCAGCGCCACGCGCCGCGCGCTGCCGCCGGCGGTGAGCGCGCCAAGCCCAGTGCACAGCGCGGTGAGGCAGCCGGTCTTGAGGCGGCTTTGTTCCGCCACCAGCGAAGCCACCGAATGCTGCGGCAGCGTCCATACCTGAACGCCAAGGTCGAGCGCCTGGCCACGGTGGCAATCCAGCAGCGCCGCGGTGATCAGCTGCGCAGCGCGGCGGCGCCGCGACGCCGGCAGGCGCATTTCCTCCAGCAGCGCGTAGGGCCAGAAATACAGCCAATTGGCGGCATTCAGCGCCCGCTCGGGGCCGATCAGGCGGTGCAGCGCCGGACCGCCGCGACGGCACTCGGCGCCGTCCTGGATGTCGTCCACGATCAGCGAGGCGCTGTGCAGGATCTCCGGCAGCAGGCACAGCGCCGGCGGCGGGTCGCCGCACCCGTCGACCAGGCGCCAGCCATGACGCAGAAGGCGCGCCCGCAGCAGCTTGCCCGGCCGGGACAGGAACTGCGCCAACGGCCGGTACAAGGTCTCCTGCCAGACCATGCCAGACACCCCTTCTGCGCCCGGCAGCTCACTTACCCGGTGCTCGAAGAACGCGCCCAGATCGAGATCGGCGAGCGCATCGGCGGCGCCCGCGGTACGACGCTGCCGCGGCCCGACGGCAAGGGGCCGTTCCGAGCCTGCCGAAGGCGCGGACGCCGAGACTGCCAGGGCTTTCATGATCCGGCCTCCGAAGTATGCTGCCCGGCCCGCCAGGCACTGCCAAAACCGCGCGGCGGGCGCCCGACCAGCAGACGCGCCACATCCAGCGCCGTGCTCTGCAGGCTGCAGAAGCGGCCGATCACCGGCAACGGCAGGTGGTAGAAGCGCGCGAACGGATGCCACATCAGATCCGGCCGGAAGCCGCGAAACGCCAGCCAGTTCAGCACCAGCCCCAGACGAAAGCGCCGCCGGTGACGCCGCCATTCGGCCTGCAGTGCGGCCAGCGGCTGGCGCCGGTGACGTGCCAGCAGCGCCGCCAGACGCAGCGCGCTGGAAGCGGAATAGCCGGTGGCCGGATGAAACCAGCCACCGGCATAGCCAACCGTGAGCGGCATCCGCGGTGCCGGAGGCATGCCCCGCCAGGGCATCGGCAGCAGGCCGCTTTCCTCGCGCACCACCGCGCGGATGCGCCAGCCGCTGGCCGCCGCGTAGGCGTGGATCGCGGCGCGTCGCTGCGCGGGGTCCAGCTCGGGTGTGCGGGCAAAGGCGGTGTCCTCGATCAGCAGCCGCCGCGGCGCCAGCGGCAACACATACATGAAACGGAACTGCTGCCCCTGCGCCACGCGGGCATCCATCAGCACCGGCCGGTCCAGACCGCTGTCGGCATCGAGTTCAACCTCCAGGCCCAGGAATTTCTGATACCCCCCGCCCTCGCCACGGCCCGCGCCAGCCCGGGCGTCGATCACCAGCGGCGCGCGCAGCCGGCGACCGTCGGCCAACGTCACGCTGTGCCCGTCCAACGCCGTCACCGCGCAGCCTGTAAGCAGGCACGCCGTCGCCTGCGCGGCGAAGGCGTCCTGCAGTGCCGTGGCGAGCGCCGCGGACGTGAGGCAGCAGTAAGGCAGGTCCAGTGTGCGCTCGAAGCCCGGAAATGCCACCCGATAGCCGGGCCAGCCGATCAACGGCAGGCGCACAAACCAGGAACCGATGTCCGGCGGCACGTCGGCGCGGTGAAAGCACCAGGTGTGATTGCCGGCCGGCCGATCGGCGCGCTCGACCAGTGCCAGACGCAGGGTCGGCTCGGCGTCCAGCAAGGCCAGCGCGATCAATCCGCCGTGCAGCCCGGCACCGGCGATCACCACGTCGTACTGCATCGGCTCGGCGGCGCAGCGTGGCGCTGGCGCGGTATCGGTTGAAGTCATGGAAGCCTTGGATCGCATCGGGCCGGCGGCCGGCATTTATTGATTTGTCATGGACAAAATACGTTTTTTGGTCAAAAGTAGGGGCCGATTCTTGCTTTGTCAACCGTTTGACTTGGACAAATGGACATTTCGCACTTGTCGATCGCCGCTCTCGCTCAGGAGACAGGCATCGCCAAAGACACGCTGCGCGTCTGGGAGCGGCGCTATGGCTTCCCGCAGCCGGTGCGCAATGGGCGCGGGCAACGCCTGTATCCGGTGCAGCAGGTGGCGCGGTTGCGGCACGTGCGTCGCCTGCTCGATCAGGGTCTGCGCCCCGGCCAGGTGCTGACGCTCAGCGCCGAGGAACTGGCGCAGGCGGTCGAACGGCAGCCGCCGTCCGGCGAGCCGGAGCCGGCGGTGATCGAGCTCCTCAAGCGTCACGACGACGATGCCCTGCGGCAGGAACTGCGCGCCCGCCTGCTGCGGGACGGGCTGCGCCAGTTCGTCACCCGCGCCGCGCCGGCCATGCTCGCCGCGGTCGGCAACGGCTGGGCACGGGGCGAGGTCGAGGTGTTCGAGGAGCACCACTTCTCGACGCAACTGGACACCCTTCTGCGCGAAGCCATGATGCAGCTGCCAGCAGCCAACAGCGGCCCGCGCGTGCTGCTGACCACGCTGCCGGGCGAACCGCACACGCTCGGTCTGTTGCTGACGCTGGCGCTGCTGCGCCTCGAAGGGGCGGCCTGCATCTGGCTGGGCGCGCAGACTCCGCAGAGCCAGATCGTGGCCGGCGCACGCGCTTTCGGGGCGCAGGTCGTGGCGCTGTCATTCTCGGAGTACGTCGACCCGGGCGCGGTGCGCCGCGGCGTATCGCAGCTGCGCCAGCGACTGCCGCCGAACACCGAACTGTGGTGCGGCGGCCGCTCGGCCGCGCGCCTGAAGCGCCCACCCGCCGGGGTGGCCATCTTCAGCGATCTGGATCAGCTGGCGCAGCGGCTGCAGGGCCGGTCCGCGAAGGCCGACTGAGCATGCGCCTGTGGTCGGTACATCCGCGTTGCCTGGATGCCACCGGACTGGTGGCGCTGTGGCGCGAGGCGCTTCTGGCGCAGGCCGTGCTGCGCGGCGAAACGCGCGGCTATCGCCATCATCCGCAGCTGCGGCGCTTCCAGGAGTGCGCCGATCCGTGCCAAAGCATCGCGGCGTACCTGTGGCCGGTACAGGCCGAAGCTGTCCGCCGCGGCTACCGGTTCGATGCCGGCAAGATACGGGGTCCGGCGGGTGCGCCGATGCTGACGGTCAGCGTTGGCCAGCTCGACTACGAGTGGCAGCACCTGACCGCCAAACTGAGCCTGCGCGCCCCCGATTGGCTTGCGCAGCTCGACCGCGATCCGCAGCCACACCCGCTGTTCACCGTGGTGCCGGGCACCGTCGCGCCATGGGAGGTCATGCGCGCGACAAGGTGACCAGCTTCATCCTGCCCGTGCCGGGCGCTTCACGGGCGGCAGCCGCCCGGCGGGCTCAGAAAAAGCGGTTGGCCGGCCGCGGCAGGCCCAGGTGCTCACGCAGCGTTGCGCCTTCGTAGTCGCGCCGGAACAGGCCGCGCCGCTGCAACTCCGGCACCACCCGGTCGACGAAGTCGTCCAGGCCCCCGGGCAGGTAGGGGAACATCACATTGAAGCCATCACAGGCGCGGCTTTCCAGCCATTCCTGCATCTGGTCGGCGATCATGGCCGGGGTGCCGATCATCTCCAGCGTACCGAAGGCGCCGCCCACGTACTGCGCCAGCTGGCGCACGGTCAGCTTGTCGTTGCGGGCCATGTCGACCAGCTTCTGGCGCGAGGTGTGGCTGGCGTTGGTGGGCGGCAACTCCTCCGGCAGCGGGCCGTCCAGGTCGAGCTTCGACACGTCGAAGCCCAGCTGCACGGACAGGGTGCCGATGCCGCTGGCCGGATGGACCAGGCTGTCGAGTTTGGCCTTCTTGGCGCGCGCCTCGGCGGCCGTGTCACCGACCACCGCGAACGCGCCCGGCATGATGACCAGATGGTCCGGATTGCGGCCGGCCGCCTGCGCGCGGCCCTTGATGTCGGCATACACGCGCTGGGCCTGCGCCAGGTCGCTGACGCCCGAGAACACCATCTCGGCGGTTTCGCCCGCCAGTTGCCGGCCGGCATCGGACTGGCCGGCCTGCACGATGACCGGCCAGCCCTGCACCGGCCGGGCCACGTTCAGCGGCCCGCGGCACTCGAAGAACTCGCCGTGGAAGTCCAGCACGTGCAGCTTGTCGGGGTCGAAGTAGACGCCGCTGTCGACATCGCGGATGAAGGCGTCGTCGGCCCAGCTGTCCCACAGGCCGGTGACCACGTCGTAGAACTCGCGCGCGCGCCGATAGCGCTGGTCGTGTTCCAGGTGCTCCTTGAGGCCGAAGTTGAGCGCCTCGAAAGGGTTGGTGGAGGTAACGATGTTCCAGCCCGCGCGCCCGCCGCTCAAGTGATCCAGCGAGGCGAACAAACGCGCCACGTGGTAGGGCGCGTTGTAGGTGGTGGACATGGTGGCGATCAGGCCGATGCGCTCGGTCACCGCCGCCAGCGCCGGCAGCAGTGTCATGGGCGCGAACGAGGTCACGGTGGCGCTGCGCTTGAGCGCCTCCATCGGCATGTTGGGCACGGCCAGGTGGTCGGCCATGAAAAAGGCGTCGAACTTGCCGTGTTCGAGCTTTTGCGTGAGGCGCTTGATCAGCGGCCAGTTGAAGTTGGCATCCGGCGTGCCGCCCGGGTAGCGCCAGGCGGCGGTGTGGATGCTGATCGGGCGCATGAAGGCGCCCAGGCGCAGCATTCGGGATTCGCTCATGGCCGGTCTCCGTCAGGGTGAGGGCGGCGGCTGCAGGGTCACGCCGGCCGCCAGCTGCGCCAGGGCCGCCAGGTAAATGGCCATGCCGCGGCGCAGGTGGTCCACTTCGAGTCGTTCGTTCTCGGCGTGGGCCAGCATCGGCCCGCCAGGAAAGCCCATGCCGAAGGCCACGAATCCAGGAAAGGCCTTGGCGTAGGTGGTGCCGCCGATGGCCATCGGCGCCGTCTGATCGCCGGTGAACTGCCGGTAGATGCCAAGCAGGGTCTGCACCAGCGGCGTTTGCGGATCGACCCACAGCGCCTCCTTGCCTTCGATCACCTCGAGCCGGGCCTGGTAGGGCGCCAGCGCGGACGTCAGGCGCGCGCGCTGGGTGGCCAGATCGAGACCCGTTGGCACGCGGATGTTCAGCTGCGCGCGCAGACCATCGTCACTGCCCGACAGCAGGCCCAGATTGACCGTGGAGGCACCAAGGTTCGCCACGCTGTGGCGCAGGCCAAGCGTACCGCCATCGGTTTCAAGACCGAGCTGCTCGGCAATGAAGGCAACCGCCCGGCCCTGCGCCGATGCCGTGTCGATACCCAGCGCCTGGCGCGCACCGTGCAGCAGGCGGGCAAGGTGGGTGACGGCATTGATGCCGGCTTCGGGCTTGGCGCCGTGGGCCGCCTTGCCGCGGGTGGTGATCTCGACCCCGGTGGCGGTCTCGCGCAGCGCAAAGCTGGCCGGCGTGGCGCCGCCCTGGTAGGCGCCGATGGCGGCCTTGAGGGCAGCGGCGAGTTTGGGCGGCTCGCCGGCAAGGGACGCGGTGGCCGCTTCCGGCACCGCATTGGGCGCCGTGCCGCCCGAGAACTGCCGCAGCACCGGGTCGGCCGCACCGTCGAACCGAACAGCCACATCCAGATAGCTCTTCTCGGCGTAAATGACCGGGAATCCGGCATCCGCGGTCCAGCCCTCGGCCGGCACCAGGCCGGCGGCACGCACGGCGTCCAGATCACGCCAGTCCATGTTCTCTTCGCTGCTGCCGACGATCAGGCGCACCGGCCGGGTGAGCGGCAGGCCGGAATCCTTGAGCGCCGCCATGGCGTACAGGCTCGCCGCCAGCGGCCCCTTGTCGTCCAGGCTGCCGCGGCCCCACACGGCGCCGTCGACCAGTTCCCCGCCAAAGGGCGGGTGCGCCCAGCGCGCGGCGTCACCGGCCGGCACCACGTCCGCATGCACCAGGATGCCGAGCGCGTCTGGACCCTGACCCAGCTCCACCACGGCCACCTGCTGACCCGACAACAGCCGGGCCGCCAGACCCAGGGCCTGCGCACGGGCCACCACGGCATTCAGCAGCGCGGTCTTGTCGGCGCGATGCGGGTCGCCGGCGGCGGTGATGCTCGGGATGCGCACCCAGGCCTGCAGGTCGGCCACCGCGGCATCCAGGCGCGCGGCGACGGCGCTGTCGAGTTCGGCTCGATCGAACGCATGCGCCGACGCTGCCGCGGCCAGCAGCAGCGCGGCGCCAAGCAGTGATCTAGACCACGATCTGCAGTTCATCGCGGGCCGCCACGGCACGCAGCTGCTTGGCGCCGTCGCTGCGAGTCTGGCCGATGTGGTCCAGGTACGGCTGATCCACGTCGCCGGTCACGTAGCGGCCATCGAAGCAGGAGGCGTCGAATTCGGTGATTCCGGGGTTGCCCTCGCGCGCTGCGTCCTTCAGATCCTCCAGATCCTGGTAGATCAGCCAGTCGGCGCCGATCAGCTCGCACACTTCCTGCTCGCTGCGGCCGTGGGCGATCAGCTCCTGCGGGTTCGGGATGTCGATGCCGTAGACGTTGGGGTAACGCACCGGCGGCGCGGCGGAGGCGAAGTAAACCTTGCGCGCGCCGGCCTCGCGGGCCAGCTGCACGATCTGCTGCGAGGTGGTGCCGCGCACGATCGAGTCGTCCACCAGCAGCACGTTCTTGCCGTCGAATTCGAGCTCGATCGGGTTCAGCTTCTGGCGCACCGAGCGCTTGCGCTCACCCTGGCCGGGCATGATGAAGGTGCGCGCGATGTAGCGGTTCTTGATGAAGCCCTCGCGGTACTTGATGCCCAGTTCGGTGGCCATCTGCATGGCGGCGGTGCGGCTGGTGTCCGGAATCGGGATCACCACGTCGATGTCGTGGTCGGGCCATACCCGGTGCAGCTTGTGGGCCAGTTTCTCGCCCATGCGCATGCGGCACTTGTGGACCGAGATGTCGTCCAGGATCGAATCCGGCCGGGCGAAGTAGACCAGCTCGAACAGGCACGGCGTCAGCTGCGGCGCCTCGGCGCACTGGCGGGCATGCAAACGGCCGTCACGGTCGATGATCACCGCCTCCCCGGGCGCCACGTCGCGCAGCAGGCGAAAACCCAGACTCGACACCGCCACGCTTTCCGAGGCCAGCACGTACTCGGTGCCGAGCAGGCTCTCGCGCACGCCGATCACCAGCGGGCGAATGCCGTAGGGATCGCGAAAGCCGACCACGCCGAAGTCAGTGATCATGGCCACCACCGCATAGGCGCCGCGGCAGCGCCTGTGCACCGCGCGCACGGCGGCGAACACGTCCTCGTTCGCGGCGCGCACGCGGCCGATGCGCTGCAGCTCGCCGGCAAACACGTTCAGCAGAACCTCGGAGTCCGAGTCGGTGTTCAGGTGCCGCAGCTCGTCCTCGGTCAGCGCCTGGCGCAGCAGGTCGGCGTTGGTCAGGTTGCCGTTGTGGGCCAGGGTGATGCCGTACGGGGAATTGACGTAGAACGGCTGCGCCTCGGCCGCGGCCGAACTGCCGGCGGTCGGGTAGCGCACGTGGCCGATGCCCATGTTGCCGCGCAGGCGCTCCATGTGCTGCTGGGCGAACACGTCGCGCACCATGCCGTTCTCCTTGCGCATGTACAGGCGCCCGTTGTCGGCGGTAACCATGCCGGTGGCGTCCTGACCACGGTGCTGCAGCACCGTCAGGCCGTCGTAGATGGCCTGGTTGACCGCCGTCTGGGCAACGATGCCGATGATTCCGCACATGTCGCGTTACCTCGCTATCCGGCCCGGGGCGGCTGGAATTGCCCAAGCCCCCATTCAACCGTCGCCCGCAGCCACTGCGCCGACGAACGTGCCTGCGGCACCAGGCTCGAACCCTGCCACCACAGCGATTTCTGCAGCGGCGTAGCCTCCACCAGCAGCACCGTGGCTGCCACCAGCACCACCCCGCGCAGCACCCCGAACACGGCGCCCAGCGCCCGGTCGGTGCCGCGCAGCGGACTGCCCTTGAGCAGGCCGACCAGAAGGTGAGACAACAGCGCCAGCACAACCACCGCGGCGATGAAGGTGAGCAGCAGCGCCGCTGCCTGACGCGCCCCGGCGCTGGCAATGAGGCCCGCCAGCGGCCCCATCAGCAGACCGTGGAAACGCCATGCGATCCAGGCCGCCGCCAGCCAGGACACCAGCGACAGCAGCTCCCGCAGCAGGCCGCGCCATACACCCACCAGCAGCGACAGCACTACCATCAGCACGAACAGTACGTCGACCAGGTTCACGGCGCGGCGGTCGAGGCGATCACGGATAGGCCACGACGATGCCGTCGTGACCGGTTTCCTTGGCCAGGCGGTCACGCACGGCCTGCGCCTTGGCGCGATCCAGCTCCGGACCGACCCGCACCCGCAGCGCCTTGCCCTGCGGCGTCGTGATTTCTTCGGTGAATGCGCTGTGACCGGCCTTGCGCAACTGTTCACGCAGGTCGACGGCGGTCTTCAGATTACCGAACACACCCAGCTGCACCACCCAGGCCTGCTGGACACTGGGCGCCGTCGCGGTGGCGACCGCTGCCGGGGCCACGGACTTGGCCGCCTGAATCGGCGCCGCCGGCGCCGGGGCAGCAGGCTTGGCCACCGGGATCGGCGCGGGGGCCGAAGCGGGCGCCGGCTTGGCGACCACCGCGGGTTTGGGTGCCGGCGGCGGTGCGGGCTTGGCCACCGGCGGCTTGCTGGCAACGACCGGTGCAGGTGCCGGCTTGGCGGCGGGCGCAGGTGCAGGTGCACGCGGTGGGCTGGCAGGTGCCGGACGCGCTACCGGAACGGGCGGTTTAGCCTGTGCCGGCGGGGCGGGGGACGCAAGGTCGGCGCCCTCACTCGGCGGCAAAACGTCGGAATCTTCGCTCAGTGGCGGCGGCGGTGCCGGCGGGGGAATGTCTTGCGGTTCCGGCAGACTGCCCTCCAGGGGCGGGGCGTCGACCGGCAGCCGGCTGGCCAGGCCATCGGTTGGTTCGGCCGGGATATCGATTGCCTGCGGTCCCTGCGGCAGCGGCTGACGCATGTCGCTCAGCACCGGCACCAGGATGGCGGCCAAGGCCACCAGCACGATGCCACCCACGATCCGGTACTTGAGCCTGGCCTGATCCATCGACACTCCGGGATAGTCGGCAGCAGCCGCGAATTATAGCCCCGCGCCGTCACCGGCCGCCGGCAGCAGCCCGCTGCGCAACGCCTGTTCGACGGTGACGAAGGAGCCGAACACCAGCACGCGGCCGATGCCGCCGGTCGCTGCCGCGCCTTGCGCCGCCCGGCAGGCGGCCGCGACATCGCCATGGCAGGCAATCGCTTGCGACACGCCGGCGGCGCACAGCCGCGCGGCGAGTTGCTCGGCGCTGCTGCCGCGCGGCCCGGCCAAGCCGGCCAGATGCCAGCCATCGATCGAGTCCGCAAGCGGCGCCACCACTCCCGCGGCGTCCTTGTCCCCCAACATGGCCAGCACCGCCAGCGTGCGGCCTGCAACCGGATACGCGCGCAGGTTGGCGGCCAGATTGCGGGCCGCTTCCGGGTTGTGGGCGACATCGAGCACCCATTCGGGCGCGTGGCCACGGCGCTCGAAGCGCCCGGCAACCTGAGCGGTCCGCACCCCCTGCGCGATGGCTGCGTCGTTCACCGACAGGCGGGCCTGCAGGCACCGCACGGCCAACACGGCGCTGGCGGCGTTGCGCAGCTGCACGGCGCCGGCCAGCGCCGGCATGGGAAAAATGCACGCGTCGCCGCTGGCCTGCCAGTGCCAATCCCGCTCGTCGACAGGCGTTGCCACGTAGTCCGTGCCGTAACGCATCACGGTCGCGCCCACGGCAGCGGCATGCGCCGGCACGCTCGCCGGCGGGTCCGGATCGGCCACGATCAGCGGCCGACCGGGGCGGGCGATGGCGGCTTTCTCCGCGCCGATGGCCTCGCGCGTGTCGCCCAGGAACTGCTGGTGATCCAGATCGACCGAGGTGATGATCGCCAGGTCCGGGTCGACTGCATTGACGGCATCCAGCCGCCCGCCGAGGCCGACTTCCAGGATCAGCACCTGGCAGCCGGCGTCGGCGAACAGCACCAGCGCTGCCAGCGTGCCCCACTCGAAGTAGGTCAGCGACACCGCGCCGCGGGCGGCGTCGATGCGCTCGAAGGCGGCGCACAGGGCGGCGTCGTCCGGCAGCTGCCCGGCGATGCGGATGCGCTCGTGATAGCGCAGCAAATGCGGCGAGGTGTAGGCGCCGGTGCGGTAGCCGGCGGCGCGATAGATGGCCTCGATGAAGGCCACCGTCGACCCCTTGCCGTTGGTGCCGGCCACGGTGATGACCGGTACGCCAGCCAGCGGCGGCGCGAGGCGCTGCAAGACCTCGCGCACGCGATCCAGGCTCAGATCGATCTTCTTCGGGTGCGCCGTCTCCTGCCAGGCCAGCCAGTCCTCCAGGCGGCTGAAGCGCGCGCTCACGCGGCGGCGGCTGGCCCGCACAGCATCCCGAGCAGGCGCGCGATGTGCTCGCGCAGTTGCCGGCGGTCGATGATCTGATCGACGGCGCCATGGCTGAGCAGGAACTCGCTGCGCTGGAAGCCCGGCGGCAGCACCTCGCGCACGGTCTGCTCGATCACCCGCGGCCCGGCAAAGCCGATCAGCGCATTCGGCTCGGCGATGATCACGTCGCCCAGCATGGCCAGGCTGGCCGACACGCCGCCGGTGGTCGGGTCGGTCAGCACCGAGATGTACGGCAGCCCGGCCTCGCCCATGCAGGCCAGCATGGCCGAGGTCTTGGCCATCTGCAGCAGCGAAAACAGGCCCTCCTGCATGCGCGCGCCGCCGGAGGAGGAAAAACACACCAGCGGCAGCTTCTGATCCAGGCACGCCTGGGCGCCGCGCGCGAAGCGCTCGCCGACCACCGAGCCCATGGAGCCGCCCATGAAGCGGAACTCGAAGGCCGCCGCCACCAGCGGCCGGCCCAGCAGCGCGCCCTGGTAGACCACCAGCGCGTCGCGCTCGCCGGTTTCCTTTTGCGTCGCCAGCAGGCGGTCGCGGTAGCGCTTGGTGTCCTTGAACTTGTGCACGTCGACCGCTTCCAGCTCGGCGCCGATTTCCTGGCGCGGCTCGGCGTCCAGGAAGGCGTCCAGCCGCTGCCGGGCGCCGATGCGCAGGTGGTGGCCGCAGCGTGGGCAGACCTCGAGGTTGTGTTCGAGCTCGGTGCGGTACAGCACCGCCTTGCACTCCGGGCACTTCACCCACAGCCCTTCGGGCACCCGCTTGGAGGCGCCGCTGGTGCGGATACGGGCAGGGACCAGTCGGGTCAGCCAGTTCATCGCTTTCCTCCGGCAGCTTCGATGCCGGCGCGCAGCGCGCGCACCTGCTCCACGGCGCCGTCCAGCGCCGCCGGCCCGGTGATGCCGGCCGCGGCCGCGGCTTCGAGTTGTTCGATCACGGCGCTGCCGACCACCACCGCATCGGCAAAACCGGCGATCCGTGCCGCGGCAGCCGGCGTGCGCACCCCAAAGCCGACGCCGATCGGCAGCGTGGTGTGCGCCTTGAGCGCCTCGACATGCGCCTGCACGTCGGCCAGGTCCACCTGCCCGGCGCCGGTCACGCCGCGCACCGACACGTAGTACAGAAATCCGCTCGCCTGTGCCGCCACGGCCCGCGCCCGCTCGGGTCCGCTGGTCGGCGCCAGCAGGAAGATGCTGTCCAGCCCCGCGGCCTTGAGCGCCGCCGCGTGCTCGGGCTCTTCGTCAAACGGCAGGTCCACGGTCAGCACGCCATCCACGCCGGCGGTGGCCGCGGCGGCGGCAAAGTGCGCCACGCCCATCTGCTCGATGGGGTTCAGGTAGCCCATCAGCACCAGCGGCGTGGTCCGGTCGGTCTGCCGGAAGGCCTGCACCATCTCCAGCACCCGCCGCAGGTCCATGCCGTGGGCCAGCGCCCGCTCCGAAGCGCGCTGGATCACCGGCCCGTCGGCCATCGGGTCCGAGAACGGCACGCCGAGCTCCAGCACGTCGGCGCCGGCCGCCACCAGGGCGTGCAGCAGCTCGACGGTCAGATCGGGATGCGGATCGCCGGCGGTGACGAAGATCACCAGCCCGGCCCGCCGCGCCTGGCGCAGGGCGGCAAAGCGCTCGGCCAGGCGGCTCATACCTGCAGGCCCTCGATCGTCGCCACGGTGTGGATGTCCTTGTCGCCGCGCCCTGAAAGATTCACCACGATGCTCTGGTCGGTGCGCATGCCGGCGGCCAGCTTGCCGGCAAAGGCCAGCGCGTGAGAGGACTCCAGCGCCGGGATGATGCCCTCGGTGCGCGTCAGGTGATGGAAGGCCGCCAGCGCCTCGTCGTCGCCGACCGTCACGTAGCGCGCGCGGCCGGTGTCGTGCAGCCAGGCGTGCTCGGGACCGACGCCGGGGTAATCCAGGCCGGCCGAGATGGAATGCGTGCTGCCGATCTGGCCGTCCTCGTCCTGGATCAGGTAGGTGCGGTTGCCGTGCAGCACGCCCGGGCTGCCGGCGCTGATCGAGGCGGCATGGTGGCCGCTGGCCAGGCCATAGCCGGCCGCCTCGACGCCGTACAGGGCGACCTCGGGGTCGTCGATGAAGGGATGGAAGATGCCGATGGCGTTCGAGCCGCCGCCCACGCAGGCCACCACCGCGTCCGGCAGCCGGCCCTCGCGCTCGAGCATCTGCGCCCGCGTCTCGCGGCCGATGATGGCCTGGAAGTCGCGCACCATCTGCGGGTAGGGGTGCGGCCCGGCCACGGTGCCGATGATGTAGAACGTGTTCTCGACGTTGGCCACCCAGTCGCGCAGGGCCTCGTTGAGCGCATCCTTGAGCGTGCGCGAGCCGCTTTCGACCGCCCGCACCTGCGCGCCCAGCAGGCGCATGCGATAGACGTTGGCGGTCTGGCGGCGGATGTCCTCGGCGCCCATGTAGACCACGCACTCGACGCCCAGGCGGGCCGCCACGGTGGCGGTGGCCACGCCGTGCTGACCGGCGCCGGTTTCGGCGATCACTCGCGTCTTGCCCATGCGTCGGGCCAGCAGGATCTGGCCGACCGTGTTGTTGATCTTGTGCGCGCCGGTGTGGTTCAGGTCCTCGCGCTTGAGGTAGATGCGCGCGCCGCCGGCCTCGCGCGTCCAGCGCTGCGCCAGGTACAGCGCCGACGGCCGGCCGACGTAGTCGCGCAGATCCTGTTCCAGCTCGGCCCGGAACGCCGGATCCGCCTGCGCCGCACGGTAGGCGTCTTCGAGTTGCCGCAGCGGCCGCATCAGCGTCTCGGACACGAAACGTCCACCGTAGCGGCCGAAATAGCCGTGCGCGTCCGGCAAGGTGGCGTGGCGCGTTTCCTCAGCCATGCGGGCTGTCTCCTTCTCGAACCGCTTGCATGAACATTCCTATCTTTTGCGCATCCTTGATGCCGGGCGCACTCTCGACACCACTGCTGACATCCACCGCCCAAGGTCGCAGGCGGCGGATGGCCATCGCCACATTGCCGGCATCCAGGCCGCCGGCCAGCAGCAGCGGCCGCGGCAGCTCGGCCGGCACCACTGCCCAGTCGAAGGTCTGCCCGCTGCCCCCCGGCACGCCTGGCACGAAGGCGTCCAGCAGCAAGCCGGCCGCGTCGTCATAGGGCGCCGCGGCGGTGGCCAGATCGGCACCCGGCCTGACATGCAGCGCCTTCAGGTAGCGCCGGCCGTAGCGCCGGCACTCCGGCGCCGGCTCGGCGCCGTGGAACTGAATCAGGTCCAGCGGCAGCTGCGCCAGCACCTGCCGAATCGCGCTTTCGGCCGCGTCCACGAACAGCCCGACCACGCTCACCAGCGGCGGCAGCGCCGCGACGATGGCGCGTGCCTGGGCGATGCTCACGCAGCGCGGGCTGGCGGGGTGGAAAACGAGACCGATGGCATGTGCGCCGGCGGCAGCGGCAGTCAGGCCATCCTGCGGGCGGGTAATGCCGCAGATTTTAACGCGCGTGGGCATGGATCAGACCGGAAGCAGCGGCAGCGGCGGTTCTAGGCCGAAGTGGGGCGGGTAATGTACCGCCGCCAGGTACAGGCCGGCCGGCGGCGCCGTGCGCCCGGCCAGCGTGCGGTCGCGCCCGGCCAGCAGCTGCGCCGCCCAGGCCGGCGGGCGCTTGCCGGTGCCGATGTCCAGCAGCGTGCCGACCAGGTTGCGCACCATGTGGTGCAGGAAGGCATTGGCGACCACGTCGATCACCAGCCACGGGCCGTGACGGGCGATGTCCAGGCGCTGCAGCGTGCGCCAGGGCGAATGCGACTGACAGCTGGCAGCCCGAAAGGCGCTGAAATCGTGCTCGCCCAGCAGCTGCCCTGCGGCGATCTGCATGGCCGGCACGTCCAGCGGCCGCGGCTCCCAGGCGACACGCTCATGACCGACCGCCGGCGCCTGCGGGCGGTTCAGGATCAGATAACGGTAATGGCGCGAAATGGCGCTGAAGCGGGCGTGAAACTCATCCGCCACCGGATGCCCGCCCAGGATGCGCACATCGCCCGGCAGGCGGGTGTTGACGCCGCGCAGCCAGGCCCGCTGCGGGCGATCGCGGCAGGTGTCGAAATGCACCACCTGCCCGAGCGCGTGCACGCCGGTGTCGGTGCGCCCGGCGGCCACCACCCGGATCGGCTCGTCGGCAACGCTGGACAGGGCCTTTTCCAGCGCTTCCTGCACCGACGGGCTGTGCGCCTGCACCTGCCAGCCGCAGTAGGCGCTGCCGTCGTATTCGACGTTAAGAGCGATCCGCAAAACGGTGGCTGGCGCCTGCCCTCAGGCGTCGAGGCGGGCCAGCAGAGCGGCGGCCTGCGCCTTCTGGGCCGGCGTACCCGTGCGCTGGATTTCGTCGTGAATCTGCCGCGCCGACGGGCCGTCCGCCATGCCGACATAGGCCGTCAGCAGGTCGATCTGGGTGTCGACCGGGTCGCCGAAACCGTCATCACTCGATGCCAACGGCGCCGCCGGCATTTCTACCGGCGCGGGCTGCGCCACCACCGGATCGACCCATTCAACCCGGGTCGCCGCCTCTGCCGCGATCCCGGCAGAGCCCGCCGTTGGCGCCGCCGCCCCGCTGGCACTGGTCGCGTCGTCGTCGAGCAGCGGCCTGAGCTGGCTCGCCGCCTTGCGCCGCCGCACCCAAAGCAGCAAGCCACCCAATCCCAATGCTGCAACCGCCGCCGCCAGATAAGCGCTGGAGCCGCCACCTGCATCGGCCGCAGCCTCAGCGGGAGCAACCGATGCTGGAACCGCGGGCGAAGCGGGCGTTAGCGGCGAAGCCGGCGCAGCGGCGTCCGCCGCTCCACCGGCGGCCGCCTGTTCGACCGGCCGACCTGCCGGTTCCGCATTCGGTTCCGCTTTCACCAGCTCGGTCAGGGTCCGGATCTGCGCCTCCATGGCGCTCATGCGTTGTTGCAGGGATTCATTCTGCTGCTGCGCGGCATCCAGCGCTTCTTCCAGCAACTGCACGCGATTGCCGGGCGCCTCGGCGGGCGCCGTTGACGCCGCGGCGGCCGATTGGGCATCCTCGCTGCGCAATACACGCACCTCGGCATCAGGCGTCGGCGCGGCTTCACTCGGTGTCGGCAGCGCCGACGACGGCGCCGGCTGCTCGACCGGCGCCTGGGGCGCCGTCGCCGCAGCGACCGGTGGCGTCTGCGGCTCCGGTGGTGTCTGCGGCTGCGCATCGGCTACCGGTGCCTCGCGCAATGCCTGGGCGTCCGGGATGCTCAGGCGGCTGCCGGCCTTCAGCCGCGCTGGGTCGCCATCGATGAAGGCCTGCGGGTTGGCGCGCACGATGCTCGACATCACCGCGTCGAGATCCGTATCGCCGGGACGCACGCGGCGGGCGATGGCCCACAGCGTCGTGCCCGGCGGCACCGGGCCGTACACGGCACCCGCCTTGGGCAGGCCGACGTTGGCAAACGGATTCGGCCGCGGCCGCGGCGCGGCCTGCTCCGGCATGGGCGTGACCAGGGGCGACCAGGCAGAGGAAGCAGCCGGTGTGCGCGCTACGGTCGTGCCGGCCGGATCGAGCAGGACGGTGTAATGGCGCGCCACCTGGCCGGTTGGGCTGACGGCCTGGACCACGAAATCGATATAGGGTTCGCGTACCGGCTCGTACGAGCTCACCGCGACGTAGGACCGGCCGTTGCTGCCGACCTTAACGGCGAACCGCAGCATCACTCCGCCCAGGGCGCTGTCAATGCCCAGGCGCTGATGCACCTCGGCCGATGCCAGGCTGATCGTCGCCAACTCCGCCTCCGCCGGGGTGGCGCCAACCAGCTCGATGCGCGCATCGAGCGGCTGCCCGAGCGCCGAATCCACGCGCAGAGCGCCCAGCCCCAGCGCCTGCGCGCCCAGCGGCGCAAGCCCCAGCGGCAACAACAATGCCGGCGCCATCACTCGCCCAAAACGCTTGCGCTTGGCCACCGAAGCTCTCCCTTTTTCGCTGCCGCAGTGCGGATTTGACCAGAGGTTAGCGCAGCACGGCGGGCGCCACCAACCGCCGGCTCAGTCGCCCAGGTAATCGGCGATCAGCCGCTCGGCGATCTGCACGCTGTTGGTGGCCGCGCCCTTGCGGATATTGTCGGACACCACCCACAGGTTCAGGCCGCAGGGGTGCGAGATGTCCTCCCTGATACGGCCGACGAAAACCCAGTCCTGACCGGCCGCCTCGGCAGCGGTCGGATAGCCCCCCGGCACGCGCTCGTCGATCACCTGCACGCCCGGCGCCCGGGCGAGCAGCGCCCGCGCCTCGTCGGCGCCGAGCGGCCGCTCGAACTCCACGTGCACGACCTCGGAGTGCCCGTAGAACACCGGGATGCGCACGCAGGTCGGGTTCACCTCGATGTCGGCATCGCCCAGGATCTTGCGCGTCTCCCAGACCATCTTCATCTCTTCGCGGGTGTAGCCGTTCTCCTGGAAACTGTCGATCTGCGGCAGGGCATTGAAGGCAATCTGCTTCGGATACACCTTCGGCTCGATCGACTGGCCATTGAGCAGCGCCGCGCTCTGGCCGGCCAGCTCCTCGATTGCCTTCTTGCCGGTGCCGGACACCGACTGGTAGGTCGCCACGTTGATGCG
>LNAP01003522.1_pt1 | contig 19603 bp, 16 predicted proteins | sample 602601 | NCBI WGS metagenome assembly LNAP01 (sample SAMN02440304, study PRJNA202911) | soil metagenome | biome: Subtropical and temperate rainforests or woodlands; isolation source: soil samples (1 kg each in a 20% v/v slurry with milli Q water) were... ...
GCAGCAGCAGCCTGCTGCTCGATCCACCGCCGAAAGCCGTGCTCAAGGAGGCCGGCGAAACCATGTCCGAATACGTGGCCAGTGGCTTCATCGCCGAATTGGGCAAAAAGGGCGAAGTGCGCAATCAACTGTTCGACCTGGCCCATCGGCACCTCGAAGCGGCAGGCATTTCCCGGCAACCCGATGGCGTGATCGAGCCGTCGACCCGTGCACGGGCCTTGCTCGATGAAGTGAAAATCTTCCGCTCCCTGAGCGCAGAGGAACGTGATCGACTGGCCCAGAACATGGTGGCGCAGCAATACGCGGCCGGTGAGGTGGTGCTGGATCTGGATGAAGTGCCAGACAGCCTGTTCGTCATCGCCACCGGCGTGGTCAGCGCCACTGTCCCCGACGGCGGCACGCAGATCGAAGCCGGGCGCATGGGGCCGAGTGAAGTCATGGGCGAACAAAGCATCCTCGCCGACACGCCGTCCCAGGCACGGTTCACCGCCATGACCTCAAGCATCATCTACCGTCTCGACAAATCCCTGACCCGCAGTTGCATGGTGCAACGACGGGAAGTCGACCGGGCGTTGAACAAGCTGCAGGCGGTGCGCCAGCAGAACAGCCGCATGGCGTTGATGGCCAAGCCGGTGGCGGTCAGGAAAGGTGGGTTTTTGAGTTGGTTGCAAAAGCGTTGATCAACGGTTCACACAAAACCTTGTAGGAGCGAGCTTGCTCGCGATAGCGGTGGATCAGCCAGCATCGATATTGAATGGCAGACCGCAATCGCGAGCAGGCTCGCTCCTACAAGTGCAGCGTACTTACTTGGCCGTGAACTTTGTGTAGCTGTTGATCAGGTTGCGATAGTTCGGCAAGCGCTCGGACAGCAGGTTGGCCAGGCCTTCCATGTCGTTGCGCCAGTCACCTTGCAGCTCGCAGGCCACGGAGAACCAGTTCAGCAGGTGCGCACCGGCGGCCGACATGCGTGCCCAGGCGGCTTGTTGCACGGTGGTGTTGAAGGTGCCGGAAGCGTCGGTCACTACAAACACTTCAAAGCCTTCGGCAATGGCCGACAGGGTCGGGAACGCCACACACACGTCGGTTACCACACCGGCGATGATCAGTTGCTTGCGACCGGTGGCCTTGATCGCCTTGACGAAGTCTTCGTTGTCCCAGGCGTTGATCTGGCCCGGGCGTGCAATGAACGGCGCGTCCGGGAACTGCGCCTTGAGCTCCGGCACGATCGGGCCGTTCGGACCGCTGTCGAAACTGGTGGTGAGGATGGTCGGCAGCTTGAAGAACTTGGCGATGTCGCCCAGCGCCAGCACGTTGTTCTTGAACTCGTTGGGCGAGAAATCCTGTACCAGCGAGATCAGGCCGGTCTGGTGGTCGACCAGCAAGACCACGGCATCGTCTTTGTTCAGGCGTTTGTACGGAACGTTGCTCATTGGAAACTCCTTGGTGGATGGTTGTTGCAGTCAGCGCCGACCTGTTGGGCCGGCGCTTTTTTATAGGGGTCAGAAGGCAAAACACGAGCAGCCAAAGGCGCCCCAGAAACCGGCGAAATCGCTGACCGGCGCGTTCGACAGGCGCGCCCGTTCATGACTGTGGGAATGCACCGCGCACGGGCCGCTGCAATGGTGAACCTGGGCCTGCATCGGCGACGTCGGGCGCCAGTGGCCCGGGACTTTCACCACCGGAGACCAGTCCGGCAGCACCGGCACGCTGGCCGGCCCGAGCTTCTCGAAGTCACCGGCGCCATACACGACCTTGCCGCCGACCACGGTCAACACCGACTCGATCCACTTGATCGCCTCTTCATCGACGCTGAAAAAATCCGCGCTGAGGGCCGCGACGTCGGCCAGTTGCCCGACCTTGATCTGGCCCTTCTTGCCTTGCTCCGACGAGAACCAGGCGCTGCCATGGGTGAACAGCTCCAGCGCCGTTAGGCGTGAAAGGCCTTCGGCGTGCAACTCCATGCCGCCGACGGTGCGGCCACTGACCATCCAGTACAGCGACGTCCACGGGTTGTAGCTGGAAACGCGCGTGGCGTCAGTGCCCGCACCGACCGGCACGCCTTCAGCGAGCATGCGCTTGATCGGCGGCGTGGCTTCGGCGGCTTGCTTGCCGTAGCGGTCGACGAAATATTCGCCCTGGAACGCCATGCGATCCTGGATCGCGATACCACCGCCCAGCGCCCGCACCCGCTCGATGTTCTGCGGGGTGATGGTTTCAGCGTGGTCGAAGAACCACGGCAGGCCGTTGAACGGAATGTCGCGGTTAACCTTCTCGAACACGTCGAGCATGCGGCTGATGGATTCGTTGTAGGTGGCGTGCAAACGGAACGGCCAGCGCTGTTCGACGAGGTGGCGCACCACCGGCTCCAGTTCGTCTTCCATGCTTTGCGGCAGGTCCGGGCGCGGCTCAAGGAAGTCCTCGAAATCCGCCGCCGAGAACACCAGCATTTCCCCGGCGCCGTTGTGTCGCAGGAAGTCGTCGCCCTGATGCAATTTGACGCTGCCGGTCCAGTTCTGGAAGTCCGCCAGTTCCTCCTTGGGCTTCTGGGTGAACAGGTTGTAGGCGATGCGTACGGTCAGTTGCTCGTCCTTCGCCAACTGTTCGATCACCTGGTAATCGTCCGGGTAATTCTGGAAACCGCCGCCGGCATCGATGGCGCTGGTCAGGCCCAGACGATTGAGTTCGCGCATGAACTGACGGGTCGAGTTGACCTGGTATTCCAGCGGCAACTTCGGCCCCTTGGCCAGGGTCGAGTACAGAATCATCGCGTTCGGCCGCGCGACCAGCATGCCGGTCGGGTTGCCGTTGGCATCACGCACGATCTCGCCGCCTGGCGGGTTCGGTGTGTCACGGGTGTAGCCGGCGACACGCAGCGCGGCGCGGTTGAGCAAGGCGCGGTCGTACAGGTGCAGGACGAACACCGGCGTATCCGGCGCCGCCTGGTTGAGTTCTTCGAGAGTCGGCATGCGTTTTTCGGCGAACTGGAACTCGTTCCAGCCCCCCACCACACGCACCCATTGCGGGGTCGGCGTGCGTTCGGCCTGTTCCTTGAGCATGCGCAGCGCATCGGCCAGCGACGGCACGCCTTCCCAGCGCAGTTCGAGGTTGTAATTCAAACCGCCACGGATCAGGTGCAGGTGCGAGTCGTTGAGGCCGGGAATGACGCAGCGGCCCTTGAGGTCGATGACCTGGGTGGCGGACCCGCGCAGGGCCATGGCCTGGGCATCGGTGCCCACCACGACGAAGCGACCGTCGCTGATGGCCACGGCGCTGGCATGTGGGTTTTCACGGTCAACCGTATGAAATTGACCATTGAACAGAATCAGACTGGCGTTCATCGCGTTTCCTTGGGTTGATGGGAAGAGGACAACCAGGGGGCGAACAGGCGTGTCGCCATGGGCATGAACAGGTAGACCACCGACACCACGATGGTCAGCGTGATCAGGAACGTGGCGACCACGTAATTGGACAGGAAGGCATTGAGGCCCAGCAGCGGGCCCCAGAGCAGCGGTACCAGCAGGGTGTGCGGCAGAATCACCAGCAGCGTGACGACGGCCTGCTTCCAGCGCGGTGGCGGTGGAGCAGCGGTGTCGGCGCTGGGGGCGAACCAGAATTCATTGACCGGGTTGACCTCGGTCTGGTCGCCATCGGCGAGCATCGGCGTGGCTTCGTTCACCAGTTGCAGGCGCTGGGGCGAATCGAGCCAGCGCTGCATCGCTTCGGTACTGCAAAAGCGCAGCACGCAGGTATACAGGTCGAGGCCGGCGTTTCTGCCACGAATCACATCCACCCCCAGGTGCCCTTCCTGCTGCCCGGCGATGCTGACGATGTTGCGTAACCAGGCTTCGTAAGGCCCCTCGAAACCGGACTTGACCCGGTGCTTGATGACCAGGGTCACGACTTCCTCGAAACGGTTGGATTCAGGCATAACGTAAAGCTCCGGTGAATCGGACATTGAGCGCGAGCCGTCCCGGCCCGGCGATAAGAACGCTGCTGAACAGCAGCAACAACAGCCAGCCGAACTGCCCCTCTTCAACGCTCCACCGCGGATGCACCACCAGCAACGCGATCAACAGGACACACAGGATCGGCAGGCACGCCAGACGCACCAACACCCCTGCGATAATCAGCAGCGGGCACAGCACCTCGGCAAAGATCGCCAGCATCAGGGTGATGTGGGCGCCCAGGTGGAAAGGGTCTTCGATCACTTGCAACTGAGAACTGTAGTTCAAAAGCTTGGGCAAGCCGTGTACCCACAACAGGAACAGACTGGCGCTGACACGCAAAAACAGCAGCCCGAGGGCCTGGGCCCGTTCATCCTGTCGCGAAACGTTCATGGGTTACCCGCCCGAATGAAAAAACACCGACGTCAATGCGCCGCAACGTCATTCGATAATGCGGGTATGGGGCTGGGGAAAATTGGATGTACGTGCTCTCTTTCAGGAGCGAGCACCGATCTGGAGTCGTTGGCGATGTCGGATCTGGAACGATCAACCTGTGGGAGCGGGCTTGCCCGCGAAAGGGCCACCACATCCAACATCAACTTCGCCTGAAACGCCGCCTTCGCGGGCAAGCCCGCTTGTATGCTAGGACTTGAAGGGAGGAGGAGGGACAAAACCCGATTCTGACTGTTGACGCAGTACAGATCCGTGGGAGATTTCGCCTCTCCTCCTTTCACCCAAGCGCCGATAAAGAATGCATCTGGCTAGACCGACGATAGGAACAAGCCTGCGCCTCTGGGTGAGCCCACCATATCCAGGAGGAAATCCAATGGCAATGCCGGTTTCTGTCACAAATCCGATCGTAGGCGTGGATGTCGCCAAGAATGAACTGGTGATCTATCACGCCGAACTTGACCGGCTAGAAGAGATTCCCAACAACAAGGCAGCGATCAAGCAGTGGTTGAAAGCCTTATCGGGGGCCGTCGCGGTAGCCATTGAGTCGACCAACATCTATCACCTGGAGTTCGCCGATCTGGCCTATGAGGCCGGCTGCGTGATTTACATGGTGGGTGGCTATGAACTCAGCCATTACCGCAAAGGGGTGAATATCCGCGCCAAAACCGATGCGCTGGATGCCAGACTGCTCGCCCGCTATCTGAAGAACGAAGGTGATGATCTTCATCCTTGGACCCCGCCATCACCGTTGTACCGCCGGCTCTTGAGTCTTTTTCGTCGTCGCGCAGCCTTGGTTCAAGCGCGGGTCGGCTTGGTGCAAAGCTGGGCGAATGAGCCGCTGCTGAAATCTGCTTTCGCCGCACAAGTGAAGGCCATGCAGCAGCTTGAAACACTGGTCGAAAAAACGATTAATGATCATCTGAAAGAAGCCGGCTTGCTCGGTCAGTTGAAGCGTTGCCTGAAAGTTGAAAGCATTGGATTTCTGACCGGAGCCCGCTTGCTCACGGCGTTTCAGCGGGGCGACTTCAGAAACGCAGATGCCTTTATTGCCTTTCTCGGAATGGATTTGAGGGTATCGAAGTCAGGGCAAAAGGACGGTCGCAGGAGCCTGACCAAACGAGGTGATCCGGAAGCTCGCCGGCTTCTGCACAACGCAGCCATGTCGGCCAGCCGGACACCAGCCTGGAAAGGCTTTTATGAAGAGCAAAGAGCTCGAGGCTTCAGCACAACTCAGGCACTGGTGATACTGGCTCGCAAGCTTGCTCGGATCGTATTCGCTCTACTGAAAGGACAGAGCGAATACCAACCCAAAGCCGTTTGAGGGCTTCCCCTGAACCATAGAATCTCCCACAGGGGGCCGATTCGTCATGGGAGCGACGGTCAGCCAGCCAGAGGCAAAGGCCTAGACATGAACTCAGCGATCCGCGAGCGCAACCAGCGCTCGGCGGGGTCGTTGTCGTGCACGCCGCTCCAGGCCATCGACAACTGCGCCGCCGCAATCGGGAACGGTGGATCCTCAGCCCGCAACGCACACCCCTCGACCAGCGCACACGCCGCATAATCGGGCACCGTGGCGACCATCTCGGTGCCGGCGAGCAGCGCGCGCAACCCGCTGAACTGCGGCACGCCAAGCACCACCCGGCGACTGCGGCCGATCTTCGCCAGGTCCAGGTCGATGTTACCGCTCAGGTCACCGGAAAACGACACCATGGCATGCGGTCGTTCGCAGTACTCATCGAGGGTCAGCGGTCCCGGCCGTTTGTCCCCGCGCAGCACCTTGCAGGGGATGTCGCGCAGCTTCTTGCATTTGGCATTCGCCGGCAAATCCGTGGTGTAGCTCACCCCTACGGAAATTTCACCGGAGGCCAGCAGGGTCGGCATCAGCAGGTAATTGGCACGACGCACCACCACGATGATCCCCGGCGCCTCTTCCTGCAATTGCCGCAGCAATGGCGGGAACAGGCCGAACTCGGCATCGTCCGACAAGCCGATACGAAACACGTCGCAACTGGTCGTCGGATCGAACTCCTTGGCCCGGCTGACCGCGCCGGAGATAACGTCCATCGCCGGCTGCAGCTCCTTGAGAATCGCCAGCGCCCGCGCCGTCGGCTCCATGCCGCGACCGTTGCGCAACAGCAGCGGATCGTCGAACAGGTCGCGCAAACGACCGAGCGCCGCGCTGACCGCCGGTTGCCCCATGAACAGTTTTTCGGCGACCCGGGTCAGGTTCTTCTCGAACATCAAGGCCTCGAAAATCACCAGCAGGTTCATGTCGACGCGGCGCAGATCGTTACGGTTCATTGGCACGGCTCCCTTTTTTAGTGCGTCGGACTTTACTCGATCAACGGCACGTCGGCTGCACGTTTGTAGGGACCGTATTCGACCGGCACCCACTGGAAGTGCTTGCCCTCTGCCGCGATATGGCCGATGCCCGGGAACGGCAAATGCGCGGCAGTGACCCAGGTCTTGCTGGCCGCCGCATCGCTGAATACCCTGGCGCGGCTTTTGATTGCCTGCTGGCTATTGACGTCAAAGCCGATCGACACTTCGGGATGCAGGAACTGCACCGCCAGGTTGTGTACCAGATCGCCCATGAACAGGATGCTCTGCCCTTGCGAAGTGAAACGGTAGGTGGTGCTGCCCGGCGTGTGCCCGGTTTCCAGCGTCGCCTCGACACCGGCGACGGGCGACTGGCCGCTGTCGAACGTTTTGAAGCGTCCCGCAGCCACATAGGGCGCCGTGGAATCCTGGGCGATCCGGAAATACGGCTTGGCGCCTTCAGGGGCCTTGGCGAACGCCTGGGGATCGAGCCAGTAATCGGCTTCCGCCTTCGCCGCGTAGACCGTGGCATTGGCAAAGACCGGCTTCTTCTGGACGTCAACCAGTCCGCACACGTGGTCCAGGTGCAGGTGGGTCAACAGAATCGTGTCGACCTGCTCCGGCTGATACCCGGCGGCTTTCATGTTGTCCGACAGCATGCCGGCCGTGGCGCCGATGCACTGGCCGGCGCCGGTGTCGACCAGAATCAGCTGCTTGCCGGTATTGACCAGGAACGCGTTGAACGCGGTCTGTACGCCCGGCGTTTCAATCGCGCGGCGGGCCAGAAGCGCACGGATCTGGCTCTGCGTCAGGCCCTTGAGCAGCTTGGGCGACAGATCGTTGTAACCGTCGAACAACGCCGTGACTTCATAATCGCCCACCGCCAGGCGGAAGTAACCCGGCGCTTGGGTACCGACCTGCGCCGGCGCCTGAGCCATGGCCACACCGGACATCAGCGCCACTGCCAGGCCTGACGCGCGAATCAAAGAATGTTGCATGTCACTACCTCGATCGATCGGAAAAGCGGCCATGCTCAGCGCCGCCAGGTGCCTCGATTGTGCACACCTCCCGCCCGTGGAAATTGCAGCCATGTGCTGAGTCGGTCTGTATGCACACCGACACAATTAACAACGTTTAACTCGCCTGCCAGAGCCCCGCGTCCAAGAATGAAGCTCACCGACACGGACATTAGTTATGGCCCATTCTCAGCAGAACACCGCGTATCTGGCCGGCACCGAAACGCCGAAGAAACCCACCGGGGGTTTGACACCGTGGCGTGAAAGTCTGGCCAAGCAACTGATCCTCGAGCGCCTGGGCGAAACCATCGAAGTCAGTGACCTGGCCCGGGCCTGCGCCTTGTCACGCAGCCATTTTTCCCGCGCATTCAAATGCAGTACCGGTCTCTCGCCACAGGACTGGATCCGTCAGCAACGCATCGCCCGGGCCAAGCAGTTGATCCAGAACACCGACCGCAGTCTGACGCAGATCAGCCTCGAATGCGGGTTCTGCGACCAGGCACATTTCTGCCACATCTTCACCCGCAGCGAAGGCATCAACCCGTTTGCCTGGCGCTGCCGCACGATTCGCGCCCTGCCCCATCAAGCCCTCCCCACCCCGCCGTTTCACGCGCAGTAAGCGTCCGGCGCCCCCACTTGACGGGACGCCTCGAATCTCAAACGCATTGATGCGAGGTCCGATCAGACCGGTGCAGCGCCCATGCGCTCGGCCAGTCGCGCCACCCGTTCGCCCAGGCACGCGGCGGTGCAGCGGTCTTCGAGCGGCGGTGCGTCTTCGGGGGATTGCTCGACATTCGATTGCGCCATGGCTCCGAGCGAACTGCCCAGGCGATTCAACTGCCCGTCGAACAGACCGCTGCTGGAGCGCGCCGGCAGTACATCGAGCCCGACCCAGATCATCGAGTGCTGGGCGGCGAATACCGCCATCTGCAGCAAGGTGTTGAGCTTGTCGCCGCACAGGCAGCCGGAATTGGTGAAGCCTGCGGCGAGCTTGTCGCGCCAGGGCTGGGCCAGATAGAACGTCGCGGTGGACTCCATGAACGCCTTGAAGTGCGCCGAAGCGCTACCCATGTAGGTCGGCGCGCCGAAGATGATCGCGTCGGCGTGGTGCAAACGGTCCCACTGCTGATCCACGTCCTCGACGGAAATCAACAGGCAGGTGCTTCCCTGGTGGCGTTCCACCCCCTGGGCCACCGCCTCGGCGATGACTCGGGTGTGTCCGTAGCCACTGTGATAGACCACCACCACGTTGCTCATTCCATTGTCCTTTTTTGGAGCGAGACCGGCTTGCCGGCCAAAGCGTTGCGTCAGTCATCCATTCTTCTGGATGGGCCGCCGCGGTCGCGAGCAGGCTCGCTCCCACACTGACCGGTGGAAGTTGAAGAGACAGAGTTTTGGGCGTAGACCGGACGCAGCACGAGTTAAATGTTGTTAATTATCCCTGGCGCGCCAAAAGCCATGGCGACACCTTTATCCCCCGTCGCAGCCCGTAAACACGCAGCGGATGCGCAAGACAGGTGAACAGGGGGTGGCGATGGACACCGTCGGAGCGCTCGCCTGTGGATTGCACCAGGGGATAATCCCGACGAAAATGCTCGGAAACCGCGTACCAGAAGGTTGCAAGCAGGAGTGACCCGTTGACCCTAACCCCCGCCCAGGCGATCCATTTCGGTCCCTATCGGATCTATCCCGACCAACGTCTGGTCATGGAAGCCGATCAGCCCGTGCGCCTGGGTCGGCGTGCCATGGACATTCTATTGATCCTGCTCGAACACGCCGGCAATGTGGTGAGCAAGCAAACGCTGATCGCCGGGGTCTGGCCCAACAGTGTCGTAGAAGACATCAACCTGCGGGTGCACATGGCGGCCTTGCGCAAGGCGCTGGGCGATGGTCAGGCCGGGCAGCGCTACATCGTCACCGTGGCCCAGCGCGGCTACAGTTTCGTCGCGCCCTACTCGCTGGAGCAACTTGAGCAACCGGCGACGCATCCCGCCTCAACGCCTGGCGGCCACAACCTGCCGTTGCGCCGAACCCGCATGATCGGCCGCCAATCCCTGGTCGATAACCTGGTGACCCAACTGCCGCGCCAGCGCTTCATCACCCTGGTTGGCCCCGGCGGGATCGGCAAGACCACCGTGGCCCTGCGGGTCGCCGAACAACTGATCGGGCGCTACCGCGACGGCATTCTTCTGCTGGACCTGGCGCCGATCAACAAACCGTCGATGATCGCCGCGCACCTGGCCAGCCTGCTCGAACTGTCCCTGCACGATGACGAACCCATTCGTGGCATCGCGACGTTCCTGCGGGACCGACAGATGTTGCTGGTGATCGACAATTGCGAGCACCTGATCGACGCCATCGCCCTGCTCAGCGAAAGCCTCCTGCGCGCCGCGCCCCAGGTGCATGTTCTGGCCACCAGCCGCGAAAGCCTGCGGGCCGAAGGGGAATTCGTCCAGCGCCTGGAGTCACTGGACTGCCCTCCGCCCATCGCCGTACTCGACCGCGCACAGGCCCTGACGTTTTCGGCCCTGCAATTGTTTGTCGAACGGGCCATGGCCAGCCACGACAATTTCGAATTGACCGATGACGAACTGCCGCTGGCCATCGAAATCTGCCAGCGCCTGGACGGTATTCCGCTGGCCATCGAGCTGGCGGCGGCACAGGTCGTCAGCCTCGGATTGAACGGTTTGCTCAGGCAACTGCAAGGCAGTTTCCGCCTGCTCACCCAGGGTTGTCCGACCACGCTGGGCCGCCACCAGACCCTGCGCGCCACGCTGGACTGGAGCTACGAACTGCTCAGTGCCTGCGAGCAAACCTGCTTGCGTCGCCTGGGGATGTTCAGGGGCAGTTTCACCCTGGAGTCGGCGGCGGCGGTGATTGGCGGCGAGCACATCGACTCGCGCGAGGTGTTCGGTTCGATCACGCAACTGGTGGCCAAGTCGCTGCTGAACGTCGAAGTCGGCGACGAGGAAGTGTTCTACCGCCTGCTCGACACCACACGCAGCTATGCCCTGGAAAAACTCCGCCTGGCCTCAGACCTGCCGGGCACCCGCGAACGCCACGCCGAACGCTGCCTGGCCTTGATGGAACAGGCCCGGGACGATTGGGAGCAGATCTCGACGGGCATGTGGCTAGAGCGTTATGCCCGCAGCCTGGAAGACATTCGCTCGGCCCTCGATTGGGGATTGACCCGCCAGGGCCCGCAGGTCCTGGCGATCCGCCTGACCGCGACGTCCACACCGTTGTGGCAGGAACTGTCGCTGCTCAAGGAGCATGGCCTGTATGTGCGCAAGGCGCTGGCCTTGCTGGAGGCCGCTTCCGAACCCTGCCCTAAGGTGCAGATCGCCCTCAAACTGGCACTGGGCAGTTCCTGCTATCACACGCAGGGCGGCACGCCGGAAACCATCGAGGCGTTCGTCAGCGCCCGGACCCTGGCCAGGCAGTGCAACGACATCGCCGGCCAGCTGCGGGCGGTCTCCGGACACATGGCGGTCAACCTCTGTTGTGCCGATTATCAGATGGCGCTGGAGCAGAGCCAGCAATTCGACCGCCTGGGTTTGCACAGTGATGCCACCCTGTCCCTCAGCACCCAGCGCTTGCGGGTGCTCGCGCTGCATTTCGCCGGCGACCAGGCACAGGCGCGAATGAACGCCGAGCAGGTGCTGCAGCGCATGACCCAGAGCGGGCACCTCAACCGCTTCACCCACGGGTTTGGCGTGCAGTACGATCAGAGCGTCGCGTCACTGACCATTCTGGCGCGCATCCTCTGGCTGCAGGGGCAACCGGAGCAGGCCTGGCGCACCGCCCGGCAAGCACTGGACATTGCGTTGCAGATCAACCACGGCACGTCCATCTGCTACACCCTGGCCCTGGCCGGTTGCCTGATTGCACACTACAACGGCGACAGCCGCACGGCGCGTGAACTCTTGCGCCTGTTGCTGGAGCAGGCGCAAAAACACTCGGTGCAACTGTTCTACACCTGGGCCCGGCATTACGCGCAAGTGATCGACCATGGCGAAGCCCACCTGCCGTTCAAGCCAGGCCTGGGGTTGATCAAGGACATCCTGATCACCCTGGACACCCGTTTCGTCGATGACGAGCTGGTGCTGCGGGCAGAAACCGGCATCGCGGGCTGGAACACCGCGGAAATCCTGCGGGCCAGGGCGGGTGCGCTGCTCGTCGAGGATGACCTGCTCAATCGTGCGGCGGCCGAGAGCCTGCTGATCCGCGCATTGAATGTGGCGAAACACCAAGGGGCCCTGGCTTGGGAGTTGCGCAGTGCTACCTCGCTGGCGCAGCTGTGGCAGCGTCAGGGCCGGCATCGCCAGGCCCACACTTTGTTGGCGCCGATCTGCAACCGGTTCACCGAAGGACATGCCACCCCGGACCTGACAAAGGCCTGCCGGCTACTCGACGAGTTGCAAACCCATGCGCTCGCCTGAGCCGCGGCGGGCCTGGCTGATGTAACGCGCGTAGCTCATCTCGACAGCGCGCAGCTCACCGCTGCCTTCGAGCTTCTCCAAGGCATAGCTGCGTGTGGTGTTGAGGAGACGATAGTGGGTTGCACCACTGCCCTGCTCCTCTGACAGCAGGGATTTGCGCACCAGGCTCTGCAGCCCCTCCGCCAGACGAGCCGGCAGCATCGTCCCCCCGTGGACGCCGGTGGCCACCTCCAGGGTAAAGGCCTTTTTGAACACCGCCAGACGCTGCAGCACGTTTTGCTCCAGGGGGCTGAGTTGGTGGTAGCTCCAGTCCAGTGCCGCCTTGAGGGTTTGATGGCGCGGCACCGCCGTGCGACGGCCCTGGGACAGCAACTGAAAACAGTTATCCAGCTGGGCTTGCACACCGACCAGCGCCAGCGCATCGATTTGCGCGGCAGCCAGTTCAATGGCCAACGGCAAGCCATCGAGGCGGTGGCAGATATCGCGTACCACCGGCAGGTCCTGCTCACGCAGGGTGAACCCCTGCTGGCGGGCGCGGGCTCGGCTGACGAACAGTTGCACCGCCGAGTACCCCATGGCCTCATCCACCCTGAACAGCGCCGACCTGGGCGGCACTGTCAGTGGCGGCAGCGACTGGACGGTTTCCCCCGGCACCCGCAGCGGTTCACGACTGGTCACCAGCACCGACAGTCGCGGCGCCGATTGCAACAATGCTTCGACCAACGTACGGCACCGCTCGTGCAGGTGTTCGCAGTTGTCCAGCACCAGTAACGCATGCCAGTTCGACAGGACCTCCAGCGAAGTCCCGACCTCTAGGTGCAGGACGCGACTCAAGTGATCCTCCACCTGCGCGGGGTCATCGATTGCCGTCAGATCCACCAGCCAGACGCCGTCCCGATAATGCTGCAAGAGCAGCTCGGCCACACGCAGGGCCACGGTGGTTTTACCGATGCCGCCAGGACCGACCAGGGTCATGAGCCGGCAAACGGGCAAATGCCGCACCAGGCTGCCAACCATCGAGTCTCGACCGGTCACCGTTGTCAACCGTGCCGGCAGGTTGTGCTGGATCCTTTGCGCGCTTTCGAGCGAAATCTCCAGGCTCACCGATGCGTGGGCCACTGGTGCAACGAAACGGTAACCGCGCTGCGGAACGTTGACGATGTAACGCTGCCCCTGCTCCCCGTCGCCCAGTGCGCGACGCAGCGCGGCGATGTGCACGCGCAGGTTGATGTCTTCGACCACCGACGTCGGCCAGACGCGCGCAATCAGCTCGTCCTTGCTGACCACGGTGCCCGCGCGCTCGATCAGTACCTGCAGAATGTCCAGGGCCCGGCCGCCCATGCGCAGCGGCCGGGCACCGTCCAGGATCAACCGTTGCCGCAGGTGAAAGGCGTAGGGGCCGAAGTGCAGCGCGGTCTCGGTGTTCAACTCTCTGACGCTGTTCATGCGCGTTCACGTGGACAAACCCGCTATGGCTCAATGACACGCAGGGCTTGCGCACCTCCTCATAATACGTTCACCGGTATCTTGGCAGTCCTCCGTGACGGAACAACTGCCACAGGGGGAGCGTCACGGCCATCACGGTGCGCATTACGGACATGTCGGCACTAGCTGAACTGCTCGCGGTACTGGGCCGGCGTCAGCCCAAGCTTTTCGCCGAACAGAAACCGCATGTGCCGGACACTGCCGAAGCCGCTTTTGAAGGCCACGGTCTTGAGCGGCAAGTCGCTGGTTTCCAGCAGGTTCCTCGCGCAGTCGATGCGCGCACTTTGCAGGAACTCCATCGGCGTCATGTTCACCTCCCGGGCAAACACCCTGGCGAAATGACGCGAGCTCATGTTGGCCAGGCCCGCCAAGCGCTCGATGCTGAACGCTTCGTCGAGGTGTTCGAGCATGTAGTTCTGCACCCGGGTCACCGGTGTCTCATGGGGGGCGACTGTCGCCATCAACGGACTGAACTGCGCCTGTCCGCCCTGGCGCTTCATCACCACCAGCAACACCTTGGCCACATCCTGGGCGACTTTTTTGCCATGGTCCTCGGCCACCACCGCGAGCGCGAGGTCGATGCCGGCCGTGACACCCCCGGAGGTGATGAGGTTGCGGTCCTGCACGTAAATCTGATCGGTCTCCACCGTGGCCTTCGGGAAGCCCTTGATCAGCCGTTCGGTGTAATGCCAGTGAGTGGTGACCCGAAAACCGTCGAGCAGACCGGCATGCCCGAGCACAAAGGCACCGGTGCAAATCGAGCCATACACCCTGGACCGACCGACGTTGTGGTTGAGCCATTCGAGCAACGGCGGATGTTTTTCGTTGTAGGCACCGGGGCCGCCGGGCACCAGCAACAGGTCGTAACCGTCACAGGCCTGATCGATATGCAGGTCGGCCTGCACGCTCACGCCATTGGACGCCCGCAGCGCACCCGGCACCGTGCCGATGGTCGACAGTACGTAATGGTCCTCGGGCTTGAGGTAGCGATTGGCGATGGAAAACACCTCCATGGGCCCGGCCATGTCGAGCAGGAGAAAGTCGGGAAACAGCACCATTGCCACAGTTTTCATGGGTTACACATCACAGAATTCAAAAAGGGATCAATCCACCAGACACCGTATGTTTGTGGCTGGCTTTGGTCATGCTGAACATTATGGCTCAGCTCTGGAACGAGCGTCGCTCGCCCGCTACTGTCAATCTATAAGAGACAGTATTTCAATTTTCATCTACTTATTGCACAAACCGATAAACATTAACCTTCTTCTCACTCGGACGAATCAACGTCCCCCAGAGGAGAATTCTTCATGCTGACCCTTCGCAAAGCTTCTGATCGCGGCATGGCCAACCATGGCTGGCTGAAGTCGTTCCACACCTTCTCCTTCGCCAACTACCGCAATCCCAAGGAGCAAGGTTTTTCCGACCTGCTGGTGATCAACGATGACCGCGTGGCAGCCGGCAAAGGCTTTGGCCAACACCCGCACCGCGACATGGAGATTTTCTCGTATGTGCTCGAAGGTGCCCTGGAACACAAGGACACCCTGGGCACCGGTTCGGTGATCCGCCCCGGCGATGTGCAATTGATGAGCGCCGGCAGCGGCGTGGCCCACAGTGAATACAATCACTCGGCGACCCGGCCGGTGCACTTCCTGCAAATCTGGATCGTGCCGGACATCAGCGGCGCCAAACCGCGTTATCAGCAAGAGCATTTCAGCACGCAGAAGAAACGCGGTCGCCTGCAACTGATCATCTCCCCCGATGGGGCCAACGGTTCGCTGCGGGTGCGTCAGGATACCCGGGTGTATGCCGGCCTGATCGACGGCAAGGAAACCGCTACTTTGGCGCTGGACGCCAACCGCTACGCCTATGTGCATGTTGCCCGGGGCAGCGTCGAACTCAACGGACTGTTGTTGCAGGAAGGCGACGGCGTGCGGGTCAGGGATGAACAGGCGCTGACCCTGGCCAATGGTGTAGATGCCGAAGTGCTGGTGTTCGACCTGCGGCCTCAAGAATTACCGGAAATGCCGTGACCGTGAATCGCCTGGGGGCCTCAACGCCTCCGGGCATCACGAATGGGTGTGAGAAAACACTTAGACAAGTAGGGCGGCCGCGAAAACCGAGTGCAATCTTGAGATCGTGCGTTAACAAAAAAAGGCACAAACATACAGGCGTGTTACCGCCGTATAAGCAACTCTCGGTACCTACGTTCGGAGGTACACCATGAAGAGCCCGATGCTTTGCTTCTGCCTGTTGTGTGTAGGAAAGGTTATGGCAGCAGACTCGACAGAGCCTGAAACCTCGGACTTTCTAAAGGACGCAACGCTCAACGTTCTCAGCCGAGATTTCTTCTTAAACAATGATAACCGCTCCCAGAACGCTGCGAAGAATTACCAGCGGGAATGGGCGCAGGGCTTCATCACGACGTTTGAGTCAGGCTTCACGCCCGGAACATTTGGTTTTGGTGTGGATGTGCATGCTTTTGTCGGGCAAAAACTTGATGGCGGTAAGGGGCACTCAGGAACCGGGCTTTTACCCGTCAACAGTGATGGAGAGTCCGCTCGAAACTTCAGCGACGGCGGCGGCGCGATCAAGGCTCGTCTCTCACAGACCCTTATTAAGTTCGGCGAGATGGAAGTAGAAAGCCCAGTCTTCGACACCTCCGACAAACGCCTGCAACCTGAATACGCAACGGGGTGGCTCTTACAAAGTGACGAGCTTGCCGGCATACACTTGGTCGGTGGCAAATTCACAGCATTCAAAAACCAGGACTCCTCCTCTTCCAAAGGGGATTTTGCTGGGTATGGTGTTAACACCGATGTGGGCTCAATCAGCTTCGTTGGAGCTGACTTCACGTCCAACAAGAACCTAGGCGCCAGGCTCTATGCCTCCCAGCTAACAGACACTTGGAGGCAGTATTACGCCAACGTGTACGCCCGTCGCTGGGATACGTTTGTAGATTTCAACATCTACCGTACGGTTGACTACGGGCGCTCTGTCGCAGGAGACATCAGCACAACAGCTTATAGCCTTTCTGCCAAACACAACATTGGCAGCCAAGCCTTTACCCTGGCCGCCCAAAAAATTCATGGTGACACACCTTTCGATTTCGTAGGGGGCGACTCCATATACCTGGCCAACTCCATCAAGTTCGCCGACTTCAATGGCGCCAATGAGAGCTCCTACCAAGCCCGCTACGACCTGGATTTCACATCCATGGGCTTTCCTGGACTCAAGTTCATGTCACGGTATGTGACTGGACGTGATATCGACGGCACTCATGCGCCGCAAGGAGGGGCCTACTTCCCTTTTGATCCGAGCGAACAGGACTTTGTCCCTCAGCAAGGCAAAGGCGGAAAGCACTGGGAGCGCGATATTGATCTGAGCTACACCGTCCAGTCCGGGCCGGCGAAAGATCTTTTACTGCATTTCACCCACATCTCTCATCGGGCGAATGAAGCACAAGGCGGGCCGGACATCGACCGCATTTACTTTGTCGTTGAGTACAACTTCAAACTGCTGTGATCCCTTACCCTTTGAGTATGCGTCCGGCCATCACGCCTTGCGTAACTAAACCGGTTGCCTCTTATGCGGCAGTAACTGGTCGATTTTACTCGCCTGCTGCATCGGCAGACGCGTGAGAACATCCTTCAGATACGCGTACGGATCATGTCCATTCAGCCACGCAGACTGGATCAAACTCATGATCGCTGCCGCCCGTTTGCCGCTGCGCAACGAACCTGCGAAGAGCCAGTTCTTGCGCCCCAGTGCCCACGGACGGATCTGGTTCTCGCACCAATTATTATTAATGGGTACGGCCTCGTCATCGAGGTAGCGCGACAGCGCTGCCCAGCGTTTCAGGCTGTAATCCAGCGCTCTGCTAATAGCCGAGCCTTCAGGCACGACAGTGCGCTGGGCGATCATCCAGGCGTGTAGCGTTTTCATCACCGGCACGGCTTTTCTTGCCGTATTCGGCAGCGTAAATCCGGCTCCAGCTCACGGATTTCGCTCTCGATTTCGTACAGCAGTTGGATATAGCGCAGCGCTTGCTCGGCGAGCATGCTCTTGTTGGTGGCGTGCAGTTCGAAGAACTTGCGCCGCGCATGGGCCATGCAGCCGATTTCGGTCACACCGAGTTCGAAACTGGCCTTGTAACCGCCAAAATCATCACAGACGAGCTTACCCTTCCAGTGTTGAAGGAAGTTGCGAGTATGTTCACCGGCGCGGCTGGGGCTGAAGTCGTAAACGACAACCGCTGTTTCGCAGAATTGGCTGGTGGCGTAGGCCCAAACATAGGAACGGTGGGTTTTCTTTGAACCCGGAGCGAGCATCTGTACCGGCGCTTCATCGGTGTGGATGACCTGCTGCCTGATCACTACATCGCACAGCACATCGACCAATGGCTGCAACTGCACGCCAGTAACGCCCACCCATTGAGCCAAGGTTGAACGTGGAATCGCCAAGTCTGCCCGACCAAGAATCGATTCCTGGCGGTAAAGCGGCAGATGGTCGGCAAACTTGGCGATCATGACGTGGGCCAGCAACCCGGCAGTCGGGATGCCCTTGTCAATGACCTGCGCCGGAACCGGTGCCTGGTTCAGCGTTTCGCAGTCATCACAGACTCACTTACCACGGACGTGGCGTTCAACGGTAAACACGCCGGCGGTGTAGTCCAACTTCTCGCTGACATCCTCACCGATGCGCTTGAGTGCGCAGCCACATGGGCAGTGAGTGTTGTCCGGTTCTTGATGGGTCAACGTGCGCGGAAACTCTGCCGGCAACGCGGTGCGCTTGGGCTTTTGCTATTTTCTCGTTCGCCGCGGGCACTGTTTGCAAGGCCTGAAGCTCCTGCTTCAATCGCCGCGATATCGGTATCTATCGGGTCATCGAGCAAGCTGGCCTGATAAGGATTTAACTGTTCGCTGCGCTTGGCAAACTTGAATCGCTTGAGCTGCGCGATCTCGTGGGGTCAGCTTCTCGATAACCGTTTGGTCGCGATTGATTTTCTTGCCCATGGTGTCGACTTGCGACAGCAACTGCGCAGCCAAGGCACGCAGTTGGTCGGGGGATATTTGGTCGAGATTGGTCGAAGAAGTCATAGCGCGGATTTTGCCAGAGCAGGCAGTTCGCGACGATAGACCGATAGGTTAATGGCAGCCGTTAAAGCAGTGTGATCGCGCCGCCAGAACCCACGCGTTGCCATTGCAGGCCTAGTACCAAGGCTTGAAGTTGCTCGGCATCCAATTCCATTTCAGAGCCATGCCGAATGCCTGGCCAGTGAAATCTATGGTCACCCCATTTTTTGCAATACTGTTTAACGGATGAAGTGGTTGGCTTGCTTAAATCTATCCGGCGTCTAATTGGGGTAGCCCATCATGGCCCGGCATCGAATCGATGCTGAAATCAGAGGCCGAATATACGTGTGCAGTCGGCACGGACGCCAAAGCGAAGGGGGCTTGCAACGAGGAGGAGTCCATATACAGTCACTCGTATGTGCTTTCCTGATCCAGCACACAATGGCCTGCGTACGCCACCTTCGACAGCTGGCTGCTGCCGTGCTCATGGGGTATCGAAAGAACTCGCATAAAATACGGGCTTGACTAGGATAATCTTGGGGATATAAATCTTAGAAATCAGAATAATCTCATTGTAAAACAGGTACTTATTGTTCTATTCGAGTCCAGGTCGTGGAGCCAGACAGCAAAATCGAAAAGCCCCTGAATCGAAAGGTTCGGGGGCTTTTTTGTGGCTGACGGAAAAGCAAAAAAAACCGATCTGTCTCTTCAACAGATCGGCCTTTTTCAGCGAGTGCCGGCGTCAGACATGCTCACTGCTTTTCGCATGCATCGTCCGCGGCTCTGCATGCTCATGCTCCGCCTCCACCACCGGAATCTCATTCCCGTCGCAGTCACGCAGCTTGCCGTCGCTGAAATAATCCCCTTCGCGC
>LNAP01002240.1_pt1 | contig 19602 bp, 15 predicted proteins | sample 602601 | NCBI WGS metagenome assembly LNAP01 (sample SAMN02440304, study PRJNA202911) | soil metagenome | biome: Subtropical and temperate rainforests or woodlands; isolation source: soil samples (1 kg each in a 20% v/v slurry with milli Q water) were... ...
CACTCTGCCGGCCACAGTGAGTAAACATGAATACAGACGACACTTTTTTGAAAATCAACCGCAGGCGCCTGCTCGGACTTGCAACCGGAGCCGGTTTGGTTAGCCTTCTGCCCAGGCAGGCGCTTTCGGGCTCGCCGGACTCGGCCATTGCAGGCCAGACTGCATCGAGGGAACAGGTGCGCTACCCGGAAAAGACCGGGATGATTCTGATCACCGATCGACCGCCGCAACTGGAAACCCCGCTGCATTTCTTTCGTCAAGATCTGACGCCAAATTCGGCACATTTTGTGCGCTGGCACTTGTCTGGTTACCCGACTGAAGTAGATACGCGAACCTTCCGTTTGCGTCTCGACGGCCTCGTCGACAAACCGCAATCGTTCACTCTCGAAGAACTGGTCAAGGGTTTCGATCCGGTCACGTTGGTGGCGATGAATCAATGCTCCGGTAACGCACGTAGTTTGTTCAGTCCGCAACCGCCTGGCAGCCAATGGCAATTCGGCGCGATGGGTAATGCGCAATGGACAGGCGTACGGCTCAAAGATGTGCTGGCGCGTGCCGGGGTCAAATCCGGGGCAGTGGAAGTGGCGTTTTCCGGGCTGGACGAGTCGCCCATGCCAGGGCTGCCCAAAGTAGTCAAATCGTTGAAGTTCGATCATTCCGTCGACGGTGACGTGATGATCGCTTACGCCATGAATGGTGAGCCGTTACCTATGCTCAACGGCTTCCCGCTACGCCTAGTGGTGCCGGGCTGGTACGCGACGTACTGGATCAAATCGCTGGCACACATCGAGGTGCTCGAAAAGCCTTTGAGCAATATCTGGATGGATGTGGCCTACCGCATTCCCGATAACCCGGAAATCAACGAAGAGCCGGGCAATCTGGCGAAGAAAACCGTTCCGATCAATCGCTTTGCTACCCATTCGATTTTCGTGCGTCCCGAGCCAGAAGAGCAGTTGTTGCTCAATCATCCGATGATGCTCGAAGGATTGGCCAATGACGGCGGCGACGGCATAGCCCGCGTCGAGGTGTCGTTGGACAACGGCCGCACTTGGGTCGACGCACTACTGGATCCTGAGATCGGGCGCTTTTCCTGGCGGCGCTGGCGTTACCTTTGGACGCCACGCGAGAAGGGTCGTTACACCTTTCTGGTTCGCGCGACTAATCGCGCAGGCGAGGGGCAACCGGTCACACAGTGGAATCGTGGCGGCTTTGCGCGTCGCATGATCGAGAGCACCAGCGGAATGGTGGTCTGACATGGCCCGCGATTATCTGCCGTGCCTATTGGCATGCGCACTCAGTCCGACGCTCCACGCGCAAGAGTCGCCGGATGTGAATTTCGGCCAGGCGGTACATAGCATTACCGTGCCGCACAACGAGCCGTACCTGCTGGACGGGCCGGGACGTGCAGAATTTCTTCAGCAATGCGTGATTTGTCATTCGCCACGCTACGTCGTCATTCAGCCTACCTACCCCCGCAAAACCTGGGCGGCCGAAGTGGCGAAGATGCGCGACGAGTACGGCGCGCCGATTCCCGATGCGGCGGTTGAGCCGATCCTCGATTACCTGATGTTCCTGCAAGGTAAGCCCGCGCCATGAGTGATGTTGAAACAAACGCCAGACATTCGAGCATCTCACGCGCGGCGCTGGTCATGCTGGTCGGCGTGTTGAGTCTGGGTACCGTTATTGCCTGGAGCGTGGTGCGCATGCCCGCGAGTTCGACCATTAGCCCGCGTGGCGACAACTTGCCCGGCGTGCCCCAAGGGACGACGTTCGACCAGGGCCGAGCGTCTGCCCTGATCCAAACCGGCAAAGTGGTGGTTCGCCAGCGTTGTGCCGGTTGTCATGACGCGCAGCAACGTCTGGAAGGGCCGTCCTGGCAAGCGATTGTGGCGCGCTACCAGCAACATGTTGGCGCAGATCCCATGGGTGCCGATGCCTTGGCGCTGATGAATACCGCCATTAGCCACCCGCGTCCGGGATGGGACGGATACACCCCGGGACCTTCAGCCATTGCTCTGACACCCGATGCACAACTGGGCGTGGCCGCCTGGATATTGAGTCATGCACGAGAAGAAATTAAATGAGAAGCCTTGATTCGGCATCGACCGGAATTGCTCAACGACAGCTGGAATATCTACCGCGCACCGACTACGACCTGATCAAGGCGCACAGTTACGCGGCGGTCATCACGCTATTTCTGTCCGCCATAGCCGGCCTGCTGGTCGCGCTCAAACTGACCCTGCCGGAGTTGCTGGGTAACCACGCGGCATTATCGTGGGGCAGACTGCGATTCGATCACACCCAAGGCATCTTCTTCGGCTGGTTGGGTAATGCGTTTTTCGCGTTCTGCTACCACATGGTGCCTCGTCTGGCTGATCGTCCGGTGTACAGCCGCAAGCTCGGCTGGGGAATTTTCCTGCTCTGGAACTTCGGTGTGCTCTTGCCGGGATGGGCGTTGATTTCGCTGGGCCTGGATAACCAGTGGCTCGCGGTGCAGTCGCTGGAATGGGCAGAGTTCCCGATGCTCATCGATCTGCTCGCGGTGCTCGGCTTGCTGCTGATCTGCGTGCAGTTCGCCGGACCTTTCGTGCTCAAGCGTCAGTCCGGGGGGGTCTATATTTCCGTTTGGTACCTGGTGGGCGGCGCAGTCTTCAGTTTGCTGGCCTATCCAGTCGGCAACTTCGTCCCGGCTTTTATACCGGGGGCGCAGGGAGCGGCCTTCAGCGGACTGTGGATTCACGATGCGGTCGGGCTGTTTGTCACGCCATTCGTGTTGGCGATTGCCTATTACATTATCCCGGCGACCACCCAGCGGCCGATCTACAGCCATTTTCTGTCGATGATCGGATTCTGGTTTCTGTTTTTCTTCTATCCCTTGAATGGCACCCACCATTACGTCTATTCGGCAGTGCCGATGGATGCGCAGAAGGCGGCGATCATTGCCTCGGTGTACCTGGGGATGGACGTAATCCTTGTGGTATTCAATCTGTTGATGTCGCTGCGTGGGCAGGCGGCGAAAGTCGCCAGTGACGTGCCGTTGCGGTTCGTCTGGACCGGCATCATTTTCTACCTGCTGGTCAGCCTGCAAGGCGCTTTCCAGGCTTTGATGCCAGTCAATCGCTTGACGCATTTCTCGGATTGGGTCATCGGCCACTCGCATCTTGCGATGCTCGGTTTCGCTACCTTCATCGCTGCCGGCGGCATTGCCCATGCGTGGCAGCGGATACCGCATGCGCGCTACAACGACGCCGCCATGAACTGGGCCTTCTGGCTGATTACCGTTGGCCTGTTGCTGATGTTCGTCACGTTGACGGCCGGAGGGCTGGTACAGGCGCACCTTTGGGCGAGCCCCGCGCCGTGGATGGATTCGGTTCGCGCATCACTTGCCTACTGGTGGCTGCGAGACATATCGGCAGTACCGCTGCTGGCAGGTTTTGTATTGTTTTTCTTCGGGCTGACCACGGGGCCGCGATCGGCTTCGTGCAACGTCGCAGCCCCTCGCTTCCACAGTGCAATGGCAGGAGCCTGATCCATGAAAACGGCTAATAGACACCGTGTTTTCAACAGCGTTTACCTGATCATTTTTGTTGCCGGCATTGGTTTTTTTGCGTTGTCGTTCTACTTACTGGGGATCTTGCCCGGTCAGGAACTGCAAAAGGAAATTGACGCGCGCGCACCCGCTGACATGGCCGATTACACGGCACAGGAAGAGCGGGGTAGAACTATATATGGCCGTGAGGGTTGCGGTTATTGCCATACTCAACAGGTCCGTTTTGTTGCTGAAGACGTTGCCCGTTGGGGCGCGCCAACGCAGGCCTGGGAAACCCGTTTTGATTATCCGCAGCTGTGGGGTACGCGGCGCATCGGCCCGGATCTGGCGCGCGAGTCGGGTGTGCGCAGTAACGATTGGCAGCTTACCCACTTGTTCAACCCGCGCTTCGTCGTAGGCGACTCGGTGATGCCGGGGTATCCATGGTTGTTTGACGGCGATGCTGCAAAACCCACAGCCGATGCGGTGAGTCTGGTGGCTTATCTACAAGCGTTGGGGCGGCCACGGATTGTCTCCGGTTACGACGATGAAACAGCGCCAGCGCCTTCGCCAATGGCCGCGGGACATGCCGACAGCATGGACACATCCACGCTCGCGGCGCGGCGCCAGGCGATCTCGGCACAAGCACGGCTAGACGCAGCGGTGCCGCAATTCTCTCTGCCAGACAATCCGGAAGATTACTCAGTCGCTCTGGCCGCCGGGAAAACTGCCTTTGAGCAAAATTGTACGGCGTGTCACGGTGCGACGGGGGCCGGTGACGGACCAGGAGCCGCATCGCTTCTTCCGCGACCGGCAGATTTGCGCGCCGCCAGCTTCACCTCGGGGCGCATAGCAGATGCACTGTGGAATGGTCGCTATGGCAGTTCCATGCCGGCGTGGCGCGATCTCGACAACTCAACGCTCGCCGCGTTGACGGTGTACGTTCAGAGCCTGCACACCTTGCAAGCTTTGCCAGAGACCGCTACCGGCGAAAGCACTGTGCAGACCACCGCACTCTTCGAGAAAAACTGCAGCAGCTGTCACGGCGCAACTGGGCAGGGCGATGGCCCGGCAGCTCGCAGCCTGGCTCCGCGCCCGGCTAACTTTCAGCTCAAGCAAGGCAACCCTGACTATCTGGAAATGGTCCTGCGCAACGGCATCCCCGGCACCGCCATGCCACCGTGGGAGGAAGTCTTGACCGATCAACAACGCCACAGTCTGGTGCGTTACTTGCGTTCTCTTTATCAACCTTCTGCTCAGGAATAACCCATGTTCGCTTTTATGGTCATCACCATGACGTTGATCGTCTTTGCCTGCACAATCGCCTGGCTGTCCAGCAAGGCAATGAGGAATTGGTCGGAGGTGCCCAAATACCAGATGCTCAAGCGAGAGCAGACCTACGAACGGGCGCAACGGCGTGACGTCGCCTTACTCGGTTGCGAAAGCGCTGCGAAGAAAGCGACTGTTTGAATAGATTGATTGCGATCTGATAGTCCGATGTCGGCGTTCACGCTTATCCAGGTGAACGCTTTTTTTTTCGATAGAATTCGGCTGACAGATCAGCCTTAGTTAAACACGTTACTTTCCAGGCAATACGTTAGCAGATCCTGATCACTGGAAACCTCCAGCTTGCGCATGGCCGCAATCTTTTGCGTGCTGATGGTTTTTGCACTACGGGAAAGGTTGCGGGCAATCGTGGTTACGCTCTGCCCGGCGACAAACATGCGCAAGATTTCGAACTCCTTGGGCGACAGCCGAGAGATCCTTTCATCCAGCGCTACATTGGGCTCCTTTACGCACGTCGGCGCCGGCTTGGCGCTGTTGAACGAGCGACCTTGCGCCACGGCCATCAATGCCAATTGAATCTCCTCATGCAGCTGGCTTTTCTGAATGACCCCGACGACGCCCAATTCATGTAGTCGCGTCAGGATCAACGGGCTGGAGATCATGGTCAGTACCAGGACTTTCACATCGGCAAAATGCCTGAGCAGGTATTCCACCAGCTTCAGGCCATCTCCGTAAGGTGAATCAGCGGGCATGTTGAAGTCGGTGATCACAAGATCGACGGATTCACGCTTGAGCAGCTCGATCAGTTCGTTCGAGCACACAGCCTCACCCACGACGCGATAGCGGTCATCGCGCTCTATCAGCTCACGTACACCCAATAACACGATGGGGTGATCATCGGCGATCACGACGTTGAGTTTTGCCATGTTCGGCTTTCCCTGACTTATTGTTGAATGCATACTGATTACGCCAGCGCGTCGAGCATTGCTTCCAGTCGCCCCAGCATAGCGCCGATCTCGGTGGCCAAAGCCGGAGTGAGAGGCCGACCATCCAGGCGACTCTCGAGGCTGACACAAGCGTCCGCCAAACTGTCGGCCCGCACGGCGCCCAAAGCTCCGGCCATGCTGTGCAGATGACGACCAAGTGCAGCCGCGTCGTTGTCTTGAAGTGAGGCGGTGACCTTGTCAATGTCCTGTTGCATGGTGCTGAAGAACAACGCACGCATTTTCGGCGAAAACTGCGGCTGATCAGTGCGAGGAACATCAGGTGCACGCTGGTCGGGATCAACAGCAGGTAATGGATCGGCAACTTTGCAATGTTTGAGCAATTGCGTGCGCAGCATGTGCAGGTTCAACGGCTTGACGAGCCAAGCGTTCATGCCCACCGCCGCACAATGTTCGCCTTCATCGCGCAGGGCATTGGCCGTGACGCCGATGATCGGCAAATCAGCATCGTTCCTGCGCAGCGCCCTGGCCAATTCATAGCCATTCATGACGGGCATGTTGACGTCGGTCAGCACCATGTCGAACAAGCCTGGCAGCCATTGGTTCAGGGCTTGTTCGCCGTTGGCCGTGGCGACCACTGTGCAGCCCAGCGCCTCAAGTTGCTCTTTGATGATTGCCCGATTGATCGGGTTGTCTTCGGCAATCAGAATGTTCAGATCCAGGCGTCGGACCTGCTCCGTGAGCGCCGTTCGGCTTCGTTTACCCGCACCTTGTTGCGCGAAACTGACCGCCCAAGCCATCGCCCGGATGTCATGCGCATCGACCGACCAACCCTCGGCCGTGTATTCCGCCGGGTTTGCTCCCGCGGTCGTGGCGATGACGCGCGGGCCGGCCCAGGCAAGTTTCGAGGACGGCAGCACATCCAGCAGCAGCGCTGAAGAGCCCGGCAAGTGTTTTGCGTCCGGCCCGAGGATGCGGGTTTCCTGGCCCAGTCGGTTGAACCATTTGCAGACATGCTGTGCCAGTTCGGGCGCCGGTGCCTGTACGTAAATCGGCGGCGCATCAGGCGCGAACTCAGGGCAGTCGCTCAATTGGCCTTCTGCGCAAGCCACATGCAAATGCAGAGAGAAACTACTACCCAGTCCGGGTTCGCTGACCACTTTCAATTGTCCGGCCATCAGTTCACACAGCCACCAGCAAATCGCCAGACCGAGGCCGGCGCCGGCTTCGCTGGACGCATCGCGCACTTGATAGAACGGATCGAACAGCTGCGTTTGCTGCGCTTGGGAAATGCCGATTCCGGAGTCGCTGACCTGCCATTGCAGGTTGGCGCCACCGGTGTTTTGATCCAGCAGCCGTAGTCGCAATACCACGCGGCCGTTGTCGGTGAACTTGATCGCATTGCTCAGCAGATTATTGAGAATCTGCCGGATGCGCAGCGGATCGCCTTGCACCCGGTCCGGGACCGACGAATCAATGCAGGCATAAAGCTGCAGGCCTTTGGCCTCGGCGAACGCACTGTAGGCGCGCAAAGTATCTTCGGTAAGCTCCAGCGGGCAGAAGTCCTGAGCTTCAATGGTCATCTGCCCGGATTCGATTTTCGATACATCGAGTACGTCGCTGATCAGCTGAAACAGGGTGGCCGACGAACGATGAATGGTGCGCAAGTATTCCTGTTGACGCGGCTTGAGATCGGTCAGGCCCAACAGTTCGAGCGTGCCTAGAACGCCGTACAACGGCGTGCGGATTTCATGACTCATGGTCGCCAGAAAGCGCGTTTTCGCCTCGTTCGCCGAATCGGCCGCACGCAATGCCTGCTCCAGTGCCGCGGCATCATTTATATGCCGGGTCACGTCATGGAATGCGCAGATCCAGACATCCTCGCCATGGTAGCGAGCGCCTACCACCCCCGCGTGCAGATGGCGCCCATCGATTTCGAGGTCGGTCTGCCCGGGGCTGGTCAGCGGGCGCTTCTGGTTGAGGACCGCGATCAGTCGGTCGCTTTGATGCCACTCTTGAATATGCTGGTTTTCCAGCAATACTTGATGATCACTGCAATGCACCACACACAGCCCGGTGGGCGCAGCGTCGATGACTGCGCGGCTGAATGCCTCGCTTTCGGCAATGCTCTGATGCGCTTGATGCGCGGGGAGCACCACGCGGGTTTTGTACCACCGGTTGAAGGCCCGGCCACCACCAATGGTGGCAATCATTAACGTCAAAACGCCGAGCAGTGGCCACCACGCGTAATCGATAAAGCTCTTGAAGCCGACTACGTAAACCGCTGTCCAGCGTTGCGGGCCTTCATTGGAAATCTTGAACACCAGACCGTCGAGGCGAACATTCAGCCCTTCGCTCAACGTCCGGTCGGGCGGCTCGGTGCCGACCAACAGATTGCCGTTGGGCGCGGTGAGACTGAAGCGGTCGTAGATCGACCATTTCATGATGCGCTCGATATCGTTGATCTGGCTCAGGTTCAACAGCGATGCCACGACTACCCACGGACTGGCACCGTCAATGTCCAGTTGGCTTGCCGGCAGGTCGACATTGATGTAAGCCAGTACCCTCGGAGCGACGTCTTTATCCACTTCAGCACCATAGCGAACCCAGTGAACCCGGCTGTCCAATGGTTGCGGATTCTTCTCCTGCAGACGCTGCAATACGTGCGTCAGTACTTGCTGGAAGCTGACCCCCTGGATCTGCCTGGCGCCGCGTAATTGCCCGGCGGCGGGCACGGCGATATCAAAGTTGTCCGGGACGTTGAATAGAAACACCTGGGGCGACTGATAGTGCGAGGCCGACCAGAATGCGCTGTAGTAACTGGCTAGGTGCGCGCCCAACGCGAACACCTTGGCGCGCTCAGCCGTTTCAATCGCTGCCGGGTTGATCTTGACGCTGAAGGGCAGGGAAAAAGACAGCTCTTGAGCCCGGTAAATCCCGCTGCCTTGCTCGGGCATAGGTTCTTGCACAGACATGCTCATCCGCTGCGTATTCAGCGTGAGTCCCTTGGCACTTTGCTTGGCGATAGCGCTGAGGAAAGTGTCTTGTTCGCCAATGTTCTCCATCAGTCGTGCGAAGTGATAACGCACCGCATCACGCTGTTCGGCGACCATACGATTCAGGCCCCAGACGCTGAGACCAACCAACACTGATGCCAGACCGCACAGCACCACGACACCTTTATTCATGCGCAGCGAGCTACTGGCCAGTTTGTGCAATCGCACATTGGGATGAGTCATTGGACCAGCCTGTTGGAGACGCTTGTATAAGCCTTGGACACCGCTACCTCTGATGCAAACAGAATCTGTGCGCCAGGGATTCAATCCACTACAGCCGGGCCGTCCTGGGTCAGCAGTTGCTGAAATTCGGATGATGACACCGCATGGGAAATGAGAAAACCCTGAACCTGAGTGCAGTTGATTCTACGCAATAGCGCCAGCTCCTGTGCTGTTTCCACGCCTTCGGCCACCACCGTGAGACCCAACTGACGTCCAAGTGCGACGATGCTGGTCAGGGCCAGAGTCAACTCTTCATTTTCGCCGCAGCCGTGCACCAGCGCCCGGTCAATCTTCAGTTCGGTGAACGGCGTTGACACCAGATTCATGTACGAACTGTAGCCCTGACCGAAATCATCCTGCGAAAGCCCGAATCCCTTCATGCGCAATCGGCACGCACCAGCGTAGAAGTTGCTGATATCGTCGGGCATCGAACACTCCATCAGTTCAAAACAGATCATCGCCGGGACGCCATGGTGCTTGAGGACAAATTGCAGAATCCGGTCCGGCAGGTCTGGACTGTTAAGCAAGTGGGTGGGCAAGTTGATTGACACGGGAATCGCGTAGCCTTGAACGTCCCATAGTTTCTGTGCCTTCATCGCTTGCTCGAGAATACACCAGAGCAGGCTTTCCTCCAGGCCAAACGCCTTGAAGGCGGGCAGAAACATACCCGGCAAAAGCACCCCATGCTCGGGATGGATCCAGCGTGCCAGCGCCTCTGCTGCGACGATACGGCCGTTGGTCAGCGACTTTTTTGGCTGGAACCAGGCTTGCAATTCACCGTTGTCCAGACCCGCGAGTATCGCCAGGTGATCAATTTTCGGGCCGGGCGGAGGCTGGGTGGCTTGATGCGTTTTTCTCAACTGCTCGGTTAGCTTACGCAATGCACCGCTCTTGACCGGTTTAGAAATCAGGCCGATGACGCTGACGCCTAGATTGCGCGCTGCGAGGCTGGCGCTGGTCAGCATGCGTCGGGAGGCGACGCTCATGATCGCCAGCGCGGGCCTCGAACCTGATTCTGCCAAACCCTGAATGAACTGGACGCCGTCCATCCCCGGCATCAGCAAATCAGTCAGCACCAGATCGAAGTCGCGCCTTTTCAGGCAGTCCAGCGCTACGCTGCCTTCTTGAGCGAACTTCAGCTCAAAGTCTCCCAGCTCGCTGAACAGATTCCGTAAATACAGTTGCTGGAACGGGTGATCTTCAACGATCAGGATACTAAGTGGTTTCATTGGAAGTTCTTTCGTAAGGCGCCAGTTGGTTGTGTAAGGCCTGCAACGTGAAAGGTTTGACCAGACAATGGTTCATTCCAGCAGCCAGACACAGGGCTTCTTCGCCGCGCATGGCGTTGGCGGTTGCGCCGATGATCGGCACGTTGCAACCCATGCGGCGCAACTCTCGCGCAAGTTCGTAGCCATTTTTGCGCGGCATGTTGACGTCGCTCAGAATCATGTCGAAGCGACCTCTGCGCCACATCGTCAGTGCCTCCTCACCATTGCCGGCCAGTTCTGCCGTACACCCTAGTTCCTGTAATTGGTCATGCAGGATCAACCGGTTGATGACGTTGTCTTCAGCCACCAGTATGTGCAAATGCAACTTTTTCAGCTGCCATTGCAGGTTGTCATTTTCCGGTTTGATTGCCGAAAGCCCTTGGGCCCGGCTGACGGCCTGATGAATGGCCTCCAGATAGTTGATGTTGACGACCCAGCCGCCGGAACCTGCTTGGGGTTCGTTGTAGCCCTCGCCGGTGGCCATCACCAGCTGCCCCGTCCATTCAGGGGCCACGCGCGCTTCGTAGCAACCGGGATGCAACTCAAGCAGCACGCTGTCTGGCGTATCGGTGCCGCGCGAAGGGCGCTCGAGTTGCGGGCGTGCGCCCCATCGACGCAACCAGCCGCTCATGGCTTCCGCGAGTTCGCGAACGGGTGAAAGCACAAACACCACTTTTGGCAACAGCGGCGTGAAACTGTCATTCAACGCGGGGCTTGAGGGCTGTTCCAAAGAGAGAGTCAGCGAAAAACTGCTACCTAGTCCGGGTTCGCTGACCACGCGGATACTGCCATTCATCAAGTGAGTGAGGCGCTGGCAGATGGGCAGACCGAGGCCAGTACCGGCGATCACGTTGGCGTGGCCGCGAGTTTGGTAGAAGGGCTCAAAAATTCGTGTCTGGTCCTCCTGAGTGATGCCTTTTCCAGTGTCCGAGACTTGCCAGAACAAGTTGGCGCGCTCGCCGTCGCGGCCAATCAGACTCACGCGTAGGACGATATGACCCGCGTCGGTGAATTTGACGGCGTTGCTCAGCAGGTTGTAGAGAATTTGGCGGATGCGCGACACATCGCCGATCATCCGTTCCGGCAATTTCGGATCAATCACCGCGTATAGATCAAGGCCCTTGCCGTGGGCTGCTGCTGCGTATCCCTGGATCACTTCGTGAATCAGTTCGAGTACGCTGAACTCTGTGAGTTCGAGTGCCAGTTGCCCGGCTTCGATCTTCGATACATCGAGTACATCGCAGATCAATTGCAACAGCGTCGCAGATGATCCTTCGATGGTGCGCAGATAGTTGGTTTGTTGCGCATCCAATTCGGTTCGGGCCAGCAATTCCAAGGTGCCCAACACGCCATATAAAGGCGTGCGGATTTCATGACTCATGGTGGCCAGGAACAGGGTTTTTGCTTCGTTCGCTGCATCGGCCAGTTGCCGCGCCTGATCCAGCGCATCTTCAATCTGAGTGCGGGTGCTGATGTCACTGAAGGCGCAGAGCAAGACGTCTTCGCCCTTGTAACGGGTGGGCGCGCAACTCAGGTACAGGTGACGGCCGTCGGCGGCTTCGAAGTAGTCAGTGACTTGCGGGTTCATCTCATCGAATGCCTGGTAGATCCAGCGCGGACTGAGCCGTTCACGCTCACCACTCTGGCCCAGCCATTGCTGTGACAAGGTGTTTTCCAGCACCACCTGGCCGTTGGCGCGCCGCAGTACACACAGCGCAACGGGTGCGGTCTGAATCACGTCGCTACTGAATAGTTCGCTTTCGACCAGTGCCTGGATCCGACTGATGGTGGGCATGATAAACCGATCTTCGAGGCGTCGAATCACAATCCACACAAGGCTGATGCTGAACAGGCAGAACAGTAGGGCGCCGCCAAGTCGTGGCCATAGTGCGATGAGCACATCACGCAAATCGATGGAGTAGACCAACTGCCAGTCGGATGACTTCAATTGTTTGCGCATCACCAGATTATCGGGCAGGAAATGTTTTCCAACAAAGCCAAAGAAATTCTGACGCTGCATTTGCATGAGATTTTTACAGATCTGTGCAGGTTGACTGTTGCTGAACACCAGCATGCCGTCGGGGTTGAACATCATGAACTGCCCAGCGCTTTGATCATCCAACGCATGGGATACTTCGCGGCCGTCCATCTCAAGTCCCAACCACCCGGAATCGAGGTCGTGCGCATCAAGGCGAATGAATATGTATAACTGAGAATGACTGGACGATTGATTGGTCAGCCACAACTCGTCCATCGCACTGGAATTCTCACCTTTCAACGCTTGCAAGCGTTCGAGCATTGCCTGGGGAAAGTCGGCCACGATCGGTGTCGCCGTATAAAGTCTTTTCACCTGAAGATTGTTGCCACTGCTGACGTACAGCAAGTTGACCTGCTTGCTCCTCAGATATTGCCGAATCCGCTCGCTCAGCCAAATGCTCCATTGCTTGCCGCGCGTATTGCCCAGTAGTAAATGGATTTCTTCCGGTGATACTTGCGGCTTTACGCCATCGGGCTTGCGAATCGCCGACAGGCTAAGGCTTTCGAGCAGCGCTTCGCGGGTGGTGAAAAAGGTATGGGCTTCAGCAATTGCACTGCTCATGTGGCTGCGTCTGCGCGACACTTCGGCGTTGAACGTCAGCAGCAGAAAACTGTAGACGCCGCTTAGTATGCCAACGAGCAAAACCACGCCAAAAATACGCAACAAACGTCTTGCGGCATTTGGCGTAGAGAGGAGGGGATTGATCTGGTAAAGGTAGTTCTTCAGTTTCATCTGACTACCCTATCGATAGGGTATTTGAGCGGGTATCAGGCGATTCCTAAAACTGGCGTTCTTTGTGTTTATTCGCTGACGTAGAGGTCGCATCGCTTTAGTTTAGTGTCGTAAGAATTTATAAGCCGCAGAGGACTGTCTGGCTCGGTCAGGCTTTTGGTATTTTCATATGACGATTTTCATTGATTGATCACGCTACTACACAGCTATAACGATAGGAACATAAGACGATTCCTAAATATCAATAATTATTTCTTTGTAGCCCTATGGCAGCTTTCCGGGACAAGGATTGTGTGTTCGTATATAGGACGATTCTTATATACATTTGCTAGTATATTTCTCGGGGCTGCGTAAAAGGCTGTGGTGTAGACTAAGCTTCGCAAGACTAGCTGCGCTATGCGGCGAGTTGAATTATGTCGTAGGAGGCTATGTGAGTAACCGTGTTGAGCAGGCAATGCTCAAACAATCGACCGCTCTGATGTTTGCTGTGGCAATTGCCGCTATCATCACGGGTTTTTTTTCTGGCTCCCAATCGATTTTGTTCGATGGGTTTTTTTCGTTGGTCGCAACCTTCATCAAAGTTCTAATGCTGATCACCGCCAAGTTGATTGCCAAGGAAAGCAACCAGCGCTTCCAGTTTGGCTTCTGGCACCTGGAACCGATGGTACTGCTCATCGAGGGCAGCTTTCTGTTATTGATTGCAATTTACGCCTTCCTCAGCGGTATGTTCGGCATAATCAATGGTGGTCGCGAAGTCGAATTGAGCATAGTGATCCCTTTTGCTGCACTGCTTAGCATCGTCTGTTTGGGCTATTTCTTCTACGTCCGCTATCGCAATCGTACGTTGAAATCTTCGCTGATCCAGTTCGACAATATCAGTTGGCTGGTGGATGCAATGCTTTCGATCGGCTTGCTGGTTAGCTTTCTCACCGCGTTGGTGCTCAAGTCGCAAGGCTATGGCGCATGGGCCGCTTACGTCGATCCATCTATCCTGATCCTGTTGGGGCTGAGCATGCTCGCACCGGCGCATAAGATCTTAAGGCCAGCGTTACGCGATGTACTTGGGATCGTCCCAGATCAGCTAGATGAAAAAGTTCGCCGAGTGATGGACGAGGTTAAAGCTAATCAGGGTTTTTCCGAATACGTCTCGTATGTTCAGAAACATGGACGCGCGCGGTTTATCGAAATTCATGTAGTGTTGCCGATGGACTATCAATTGCAGGATGTGGGAAAGCTAGATGCACTCAGGGAACAGATTTCCGCCAAGCTTGGCAAGCCGGACGCGACACGATGGTTGACCATCTGCTTTACCGGAGATCGAAAGTGGATTGCCTGATCTTCTTAGGGAACAAACGAGAGCGTGCATGAGCGCATGCGACTACCGGTAGTAAGTAAGTGAACAGCATTGTTGCCTTGCCGCGCATTTTTATTCGTGCAGATTAGTGACGTTTAAGAATCGTCTTATGGGCTGGGTGCATGTGCCAGTACATCATTGAATCACCTGCTACGGCAAGCCGTGGAACAGGGACGTTAAATGATGTAATGGCACATCTACTACAGCTAAGGGTAACTTTCATGGTTAAGAGTATCTGTAAATGCACCGCTCTGTGTGGTTCCTCATTGTTGATCCTGATGGCCGCCGTCAGCGCGCAGGCATCGGACGGCCAAGTTGAATTCACGGGTTCGATCAACGACAACGCTTGTACCATCAGTACCGAAAACGTGAAGAAGTCGGTCGATTTGGGGCAGGTCCGCGTGGGTGACTTTGCCAACACGGTCGGCGCCACCGCTGGATCCGTTCCGTTTTCCATCTCGCTGGAAAACTGCAGCAGTGCGACGTTGAAAAATGCGGCGATCACCTTCCGCGGACAGCAATCGTCTTCCGATCCAACGATCCTGGGCATGACCGGTGCCAATCAGGTAGCGGGGGTCGGTATTCAAATCAACGATGCCCGCACCGGAGCCAAACTACCACTCAACACCGCCAGCACGGATTACGTGTTGCGCCCGCAGTCCAATACCTTTGATTTCACCGCATCCTATGTGCGTCTGGTTGCAGACACAGAGGGTGCTGATGGCAAGCCTGGTGTTCGCGGTATCGGCACCGGTCAGGTGAATGCACTGGCCAGTTTCGATGTGACCTACAAGTAATCATGATATTAACGCCAGGGGTCGCATTCAGCAGCGAGCCCTGGTGTTAACCGAGGACTATTTATCATGCGCTTAAAAGTTGCGGCCATTACGGCTCTGGCGGCGTGTTTTTGGTTGCCCCAGCTTCAGGCGGGCGTCAACGTGGGCACCACACGCGTGGTTTATCAAGGTAAAGACAAAGAGGCGAATCTCTCTCTGGCCAATACCGATGATGATTCGCCTTATTTGGTTCAGTCTTGGGTAAGTCCTTATGACAATCGCGACACCAGTGCCGATGAATTTATTATTACTCCGCCGTTGTTTAGACTCGATGCGAAAAGTCAGAATATTCTGCGAATAATCGCAACCAACGTACAGCACTTGCCCGACGATAGGGAGAGTTTGTTCTTTATCAATGTCAAGGCTATCCCGGCGGTGGGCCCCGAGCAGCACAGTCAGAACGTACTGCAGATTGCATTGAAAACGACGATCAAACTTTTTTATCGTCCGGAACACTTGAAGGGATCATTGAAGGAGGCTGTCGATCAACTGCAGTGGAACGTTGACGATGGCAAACTGAGTGTTAGTAATCGCTCAGGTTTTAATGTAGTGGTGAGTGAGGTATTGGTTAATAACACCATTAACAAAGATTTTCCTGAAGTCATTAAGCCCGCTAGTACGCTGCAGTCCGCACAAGCACTTAAATCGGGCGATAAAATTGTACTAAGTTACATAAATGAATACGGCAGCACCGTCAAGGTAGATCCCGTCACAGTTCACTGAGCATTAAGGTTCTAAATCTTAAAGAAAGGACTCTCTCATGCCTCGTTTGCGCATGTGTGCCTATGCGCGCCTACCCAAGTATTGGAGTTGCTTTGCCCTGATTACTTCAGGATTGACAACCCCTGTGGTTTACGCGGATTACAGCTTCGATGCTTCATTTCTGGAAATTGGCGGAGGTAGCACTTCGACCGAAGTTGCTGAGCAAGTCAAGACCATGAGCAAGGGGCAATTGCCGGGCGTGTACCGTGTCAATGTGACCGTCGATAATCGGAAGGTAGAGCAACGTGACGTACGATTCGTTCAGGAAGCAGCGAATCAGAAACCGACTCCCACGGGATTGTTCCCCTGTTTCAGTGTTGATGACCTGGCAGCGTTGGGGGTTGAATCGAGTCGGCTTGCTCAGGCCGATATCAGTGCCGACCAATGTGTCTACTTCAACAGTGATTTGGCTGATATCACCTATAGCTACGACTTTCATAAGCAGCATCTGGATCTGCAGATTCCGCAGGCGTACATCGGCAGCGTTCCGTTTGCAGTCAGGCGTAAAAGCTGGAGTGACGGGGAGCAAGTAGCCTTCTCCAACTATAATTTTTCCGGTAGCCATTACGAAGCGCCGTACGGCAATCGTCAGTCACAGTTCGGTAGTTTGCGCAGCGGTATCAATACTGGTGCCTGGCGCTTGCGTAATTTTTCGACCTGGCAGAAAAGCACCAACGTCGAGGGCAATTGGAAATCGGTAGATTCCTATGCCCAGCGCGATCTGGGCGACATGATGGCCATTGCCACAATCGGCGAGAGCTCTACCGATAGCGAATTATTCGACTCCATTTCCTTTCGCGGTGTCGGCATTGAGTCGGACCTGGACATGCTGCCTGAAGACTCGCGCAACTTCGCGCCCGTCGTGCGTGGCGTGGCAAACGGTCGATCATTGGTCACGTTACGCCAGCGCGGTTACGTGATCAGTGAACAATGGGTGCCTTCCGGTCCGTTCGCCTTAAAGGATCTTTATTCAACTTCCAGTAATGGCGATATCGAGGTGAGTGTTGAAGGCCCCAATGGCGAGCGTCAGGTCTACACCCAGTCATTTTCTTCGGTGCCCTACATGATGCGTGAAGGCCAGCAAAGCTACTCGTTGACGGCAGGGCAGTATCGACCGGCTGATGGGGCGATCAGCCAGGAAAAACCAGCCTTTGTGCTGGGCACGTTGCGCCGCGGATTGAGCGACGGCACGACGCTGTTTGGCGGCGCCATAGTCAGTGATCAATACAAATCATCGCTATTGGGTTTTGCTTATGATTTTGCCGGCGTCGGTGCGATTTCCATCGACGTGACCCATGCGGTCAGCGATGACATGGGGGCTGAGGCTAAAACGCTTTCGGGTCAGTCCTATCGTTTTCGCTATTCCAAGACGTTAGACCTGACTAATACCAACTTCAGCCTGATTGGCTATCGCTATTCCACGAGCGGTTATTACAGCTTCAATGAGGCGGTCAATGCGCGCAGTAATCGTTCGTTAACCCCCTATGTCGATGATGCCCTGGACAGCAGCCGGGCATTTTCGCCGTACCTGCAAGGCCATATGAAAAGCAGCTTTACAGCCAGCGTATCGCAGCAATTAGGCGATTACGGTGGCATGTTCGCCAGCCTTACCAAGACCGATTACTGGAATATGGCCCAGAGCAACACGTCGTTGCAGCTGGGTTACAGTTTCAGCGTGGGCTATGCCTCTTACAACCTGGGGCTGGCGCAGAACAACAGCAGCGGTGATGACACTCGCAGCCTGTCCTTGAGTGTGAGCATTCCTCTGGGACAGCCTGGCAGCAGCAGCCGTATTGGTTTGAGCAGCACCCAGGATTCCAACGGCGGAGCCACTCGCTCAGCCACTTTCAGCGGCTCCAAGTTCCAGGACGATGCGCTGTCCTACACCTTGGGCGTCAACCAGCAGGTCAGTAATGATGAACGGGTCGTGGGAGGTTCGGTTGCCGCACGTTACAACGGTGCCAATGGAATTTGGCACGGTTCGTACAACAGCGATAAAAACAATCGGCAATTGGACTATGGCGTAGAAGGGGCTGTCGTCGCCACGCGGGATACAGTGATGTTTTCTCAGCCGCTGGGGGAAACGAACATTATCGTGGCCACACCCGGTGCCGCCGATGTCGGCGTGTTGACCCGAAGCGGCGTCAAGACCAACAGCAGTGGCTACACGATTATTTCGTCGGCCCAACCTTATCGTAATAACCGAGTGTCGCTCAACACTGACTCGTTATCCGATGATGTCGATATTCCTGCACTGGTCCAGGAAGTCACGCCTAACCGCGGCGCTTTCGTGTTGGCCAATTTTCAGACCCATAACGGTCGTCGCCTGCTGGTCAGTGTCACCACACAGCAGGGCACGCCCGCGCCGTTTGCAGCACAAGCCCAAGTATTCGATCTGGAAGACAACTTGCTCAGCGACGCGATGATTGCAGACAAGGGCAGGGTGTTCCTGACCGGCGTGCCGGACAAATTCCGACTGGTCATCAAGGTTAACGAAAAACTTTGGTGTAGCGAGGACCTGGACTTAAAACAATACAGCCTGCCGGCAACGGGTATTGGTCAGTTCAAGGTCACTTGCACTCCCTCCAAAAAAATAATGGCTGACCATAACGAATGAGGTGGTCCTATGCGTGATCTGACAATGGGAAAATTTATCTGGATAAGAAAAATCCGGTGCTGCTTTTTAATTGTTTTTTGCAGTCTGGCCAGTCGATACGCTATGTCTGCGGACCCGGTGCTTAGTTTAACTTGCAGCAACACCGAGATGACCGTGAATCTAAAAGAGGTCATTCCACTTAGTCCTTTCCAGACCCGCTTTGCAGGAACTTGCAAAGTCAACTCAATCATTGCGCTAGGTGGATACTACACCCAAGCCCAGCATGGGCAGTCCAACACGGGGCGAGACTTAACGGTAGTGGCGGCGGCAACTGGTTATGACGTGCCCTATGAGAGTGCTCCAGCAAATACTGCTTGTTTTGAACCGGGCAATTGTGACGGGTACCTAGACGTCGGTGATACTCTTTCATACGATTTCATCATCTCTGGGACCACTAGGACCACGCCAGGATTTTATTTTGGAGGGGTGACCTTATATGGAACCGATGTGGCTTTCGCGAGTAAAGTCGCCATCGGGGTGGTGAATTTCGCCTACACGGTTGTTCAACCTACTTGCTCCATCAGCTCAGCGTCCCATCTTGCCCTTGGGTTCGGTGCGCTTACGAGCAACGACTTCGCCTCGTCGCAGCAGGTGGCTGAAATCAGCTTGAGCTGCAGCGCAGCCACGCAGGTCAATGTCACGCTTGTACCGACTCAAAGCGCGGTCAATGGTTCCCCTGGTGTATCCGCAACTACCCTTGACGGTTTATCCATGGCCGCCACATGGGTCGACAGCACCTCTGCCGTTGTCTTTAACACACCGCGCAATTTTGCAATGAACAAGGGTAGCAACCTCATCCAACTTGGATTCCGTCCCAAGCTCAATGCTGGCAGTTCCCCTGTCGGGGATTTTTCCAGCCAGTACACACTGAACATTGTCTATCCCTGATCTTCTAAAGGAACTCGATCATGAAATTGC
>LNAP01006225.1_pt1 | contig 19600 bp, 18 predicted proteins | sample 602601 | NCBI WGS metagenome assembly LNAP01 (sample SAMN02440304, study PRJNA202911) | soil metagenome | biome: Subtropical and temperate rainforests or woodlands; isolation source: soil samples (1 kg each in a 20% v/v slurry with milli Q water) were... ...
CATCGACAGGATGCCCTCGTCCTTCAGCCATTGCGCGAAGTCCGGGTGGTCGCTGGGGCCTTGGCCGCAGATACCCACGTACTTGTTGGCGGCCAGGCAAGCCTTGATCGCGCGGCGCAGCATGAACTTCACGGCCTCGTCGCGTTCGTCGAAATCGGCGGCCAGCAGTTCCATGCCGGAATCGCGGTCCAGGCCCAGCGTCAGCTGGGTCATGTCGTTCGAGCCGATCGAGAAGCCGTCGAAGTACTGCAGGAACTCGTCGGCCAGGATGGCGTTGGACGGCACTTCGCACATCATGATGAGCTTCAGGCCGTTCTCGCCGCGCGCCAGGCCGTGCTTGGCGAGCAGGTCCACCACCTTGGACGCCTGGCCCAGGGTGCGCACGAAGGGCACCATGATCTCTACGTTGGTCAGGCCCATTTCATCGCGCACCTTCTTGAGCGCCTCGCATTCCATGCGGAAGCACTCGGCGAAGTCCTCGGCGATGTAGCGCGACGCGCCGCGGAAGCCCAGCATGGGGTTCTCTTCCTCGGGCTCATAGCGCGAACCGCCGACCAGCTTGCGGTATTCGTTGGACTTGAAGTCCGACATGCGCACGATGACGGGCTTGGGGTAGAAAGCGGCGGCGATGGTCGCCACGCCTTCGGCCATCTTCTCGACGAAGAAGGCGCGCGGGCTGGCATGGCCGCGGGCGGCCGATTCCACGGCCTTCTTCAGTTCGCCATCGACGTTCGGGTAGTCCAGCACCGCCTTGGGGTGGATGCCGATGTTGTTGTTGATGATGAATTCCAAACGCGCCAGGCCCACGCCGCCGTTCGGGATCTGGGCGAAGTCGAAGGCCAGCTGCGGGTTGCCCACGTTCATCATGATCTTCAGATCGATCGGGGGCATGTCGCCGCGGCGCACTTCTTCCACTTCGGTTTCGATCAGGCCGTCATAGATGCGGCCTTCGTCGCCCTCGGCGCAAGACACCGTCACGGCCTGGCCTTCCTTCAGGATGTCGGTGGCGTTGCCGCAGCCCACGACCGCCGGAATGCCCAGCTCGCGCGCAATGATCGCCGCGTGGCAGGTGCGGCCGCCGCGGTTGGTGACGATGGCGGCTGCGCGCTTCATCACGGGCTCCCAGTTGGGATCCGTCATGTCGGTGACCAGCACGTCGCCCGGCTGGACCTTGTCCATGTCGGAGATGTCGCCGACCACGCGCACCGGACCCGCGCCGATCTTCTGGCCGATCGCGCGGCCGGTGATCAGGACCTGGCCGGTGGCCTTCAGGCGGTAGCGCTGCTGCACGTCGTTGACGCCCTGCTGCGACTTCACCGTTTCCGGGCGTGCCTGCAGAATGTAGATCTTGCCGTCGATGCCGTCGCGGCCCCACTCGATGTCCATCGGGCGCTGGTAGTGCTTCTCGATGATGACGGCGTAGCGGGCCAGTTCGTTGACCTCGTCGTCGGTCAGCGAGTAGCGGTTGCGCTCGGACACCGGCACGTCGACCGTGCGCACGGCGCGGCCTTCGGGACGCTCGGGGTCGAATTCCATCTTGATCAGCTTGGAGCCGATGCGGCGGCCCACGATCGGGTAGTGGCCCTGGGCCAGCGTCGGCTTGAAGACGTAGAACTCGTCGGGGTTGACCGCGCCCTGCACCACGGTTTCGCCCAGGCCGTAGGACGAGGTGATGAACACCACGTCCTGGAAGCCCGATTCGGTGTCGATGGTGAACATGACGCCGGCGCTGCCCTTGTCCGAGCGCACCATGCGCTGGATGCCGGCCGACAGCGCGACGTCGGCGTGGGCGTAGCCCTTGTGCACGCGATAGGAAATGGCGCGATCGTTGTACAGCGACGCGAACACGTGGCGGATCTTGTCCAGCACGTCGTCGATGCCGACGACGTTGAGGAAGGTTTCCTGCTGGCCGGCGAACGAGGCGTCGGGCAGGTCTTCGGCGGTGGCGGAGGAGCGCACGGCGAACGAGCCCTTGCCGTCAGCGTCGAGCTTGGCGAAGGCGGTGCGGATTTGCGATTCGAATTCGGACGAGAACGGCGCTTCGATGATCCATTGGCGGATCTGCGAGCCGGCGTTGGCCAGTTCGCGCACGTCTTCGGGGTTCAGCGTGGTCAGGCGTTCGGCGATGCGCTTGTCCAGGCCGGAGGCCTTGAGGAAGTCGCGGAAAGCATCAGCGGTCGTGGCAAAGCCGCCCGGTACGCGGACACCCGCGCCAGACAGCTGGCTGATCATTTCGCCTAGTGATGCGTTCTTGCCTCCTACCGAGTCCACGTCCGTCATGCGGAGCTGCTCGAACCATTGAAGTCACCTTTTACAATGGAATGAAAGCGAGTTTGGTCAAGGCATCAGGAAGCTGGATCACAGTCGGATCACAGCCCCAATTTACGCGCTGACCAAACTGGCCTTGGACCGCCCTTGGGGTGACTTATAGGGGCCTGATTGTACTCGGTGGAGTGCATCCGGCCATCTGCCTGGTTGGAATTTTTTACACATGACATCTACCCCGATCGTACGCACGGTATACATCGTTTCCGACAGTACCGGCATCACCGCAGAGACCTTCAGCCAGTCAGTGCTTTCGCAGTTTGAAGAGGTCAATTTCAAGCCTGTCCGCCTGCCCTTTGTCGACACGCTGGAAAAGGCCGCGGAAGTGGCCATGCGGATCGACCGCAGCGCCCTGGAGGCCGGCGTCCCCCCGATCGTGTTCAGCACCCTGGTCAATCCGGACATCCTGGCGCGGGTTCGCCAGGCGAACGGGGTTTTCCTGGATCTGTTCGGCACCTTCGTCAGCCATATCGAGCAGGCCCTGGGCCTCAAATCCAGCCATTCCATTGGCCGCTCGCATATGCAGGCCAATTCGGAAAAGTACCGCAACCGCATCGACGCCATCAATTTCAGCCTGGCGCATGACGACGGCCAGTTCGTGAACCAGCTGGACCAGGCGGACGTGATCCTGGTCGGCGTGTCCCGCTGCGGCAAGACGCCTACCAGCCTGTACCTGGCCATGCAGTACGCCATCAAGGCGGCCAACTTCCCCCTGACGCCGGACGATTTCGAGCGCGGCACCCTGCCCTCGACCATCGCGCCGCACCGCGGCAAGCTGTTCGGCCTGTCGATCCAGCCCGAACGCCTGGCCGAAGTGCGCAACGAGCGCCGCCCCAACAGCCGCTACGCGCAGCTGGAGCAATGCCGCTACGAAGTGGCCGAGGCCGAGCGCATGATGCGCCGCGAAGGCATTTCCTGGCTGTCCAGCACCACCAAATCGATCGAGGAGATCGCCACGACGGTGTTGCAGGAAGTAGGCCTGGACCGGGGCTGAAAACGCCAAGGGCGCGCCCATGGCGCGCCCTTGCTGCCCGTGCCGTCCGGATCAGGGGCGCAGCTTGACGCGTTCGCGCGATCCTGCGCCCCAGTATTTCAACGGCCCCATTTCCTGCTGAGCGGTCGATTCGGACGCTTCCAGGCGCATTTCCTGGCTACCCATATTGGACGAATTGCCGCTCACGCCCTCGATGCTCAGGCGCACGTAGCGGGTCTGGCCGGGGGCCAGCGTGAACGACAGCGTTTCATCGTCGCGCAGGGTATCAATCACGTACTTGCCGGCGGGCCGGTTCACATAGAAGAAACTACCCGGCTTGGAACGGCCGACCTTCACGCCGTTGACCCGCAGGTACGGCTGGCCCGACACCACGCCGACCGGCGCGGGCGGCTGGTAGAAATAGATGCGCCCCGTTTCCGGCACCATGATGGGAATGGCGCTCGCGACGTCCTTGTACCGGGGACCGCCGCAACCCGCCAACAAGGCCGCGCCCAGCACGGCAGCGGCCACCATCTTGAACCTGCGCTTCATTCTATCGTCTCCGATGTCGGCCTCGCTGGCCATGCAATTGACCGGCCCATGCGAGTAAGTGTGTTTATGAGTCTAAAAACTACAAACTGTAATTTTACTCATAACGCAGCGGTTCTCGCTCGCGCCGTCCGGCGCCCCAATACCGCAGGTCCGACATCGCCTGGACAGCGTCGTCGCCCGACGCCTCCAACTTCAGGATTTGCCTGCCGCCCGCGACATCCACGCGCACATACCGCGTCTGTCCGGAAGCGAGCGGAACCTTGAGCCCGTCCCTGCGCTCCTTGCGGTCAGTGGCGGTGATGACCTCCACCTCGCCTGGCGCACGATCCACGAAGAAGAAGCGACCGGGCTTCGAGCGCCCGACCTTGCGGCCGTCGACCAGGATCGCCGGTTGCGCGACCTTGTCGCCGTTGGAGGTCACGGGTTGGTAGAAGTAGATCCGGCCTTCGGCAGCCTCAAGCGCCGGGATACGGTCCGCCACGTCGCCGTAGCGGGGGCCGGCGCATGCAGACAGCAGCAACGCCGCGGCCAGCGCGGCAATACCCGATTTGACCCAGCTTTTCATGTCCCGTCCTTGATCCGATCCTGCCCTGACTCGGCCACGCGGCTCGGGCAAACGGGGCAGTATAAACAGGGGACGGTGCCTTCAATCGGCGGAAAAGCGGCGAAACAAGGAGTTGATCGGGGCTCAGCCCAACTTGCCGCGCAAGGCTTGGCGCCGCTGTTCAAACAGGCAGATCGCTGCTGCGGCGCCCACATTGAGCGATTCCACTGCCGCCATGTCATGCGGAATGCGGACCTTGAGGCGCGCGGCCGCAAGCAGCTCCGCGGCCACGCCCTGGCCTTCGTGGCCGAACACCCAGGCGCAACGCTGCGGCAAGCCGTCTTCGTACAGGTCGCGCGCGCCGTCCAGCGCGGTCGCCACCAGCGGCACTTTCAGCCGGGGCAGCAAGGCGGCCAGATCCACATGCTCGTGGATGGCCAGGGCGAAATGAGCGCCCTGCCCGCTGCGCAGCACCTTGGGAGACCAGGCCGCGGCGGTGCCCGTCGCCAGAAAGACGCGCTTCACGCCTGCAGCCGCACAGGTGCGCAGCAGCGTGCCGACATTGCCGGGATCCTGGATGCGGTCGAACAGCACGCAGTTCTCGTCCACGGCCTCGGGCAGGTCCAGGAGCGGCGGCGTTACCTGAAAAGCCACGCCCTGGCCGCTTTCGACAGCCGCCAGGGACTGCATCAGCCGCGCGTCCAGGGCCAGGCAGTCGCGGTCCGGCACGGAGGCCACCAGCGCCGCGATATCGGGCTGGGACAAGCGTTCCACGTCGAAGATCGCCTGATCGGGCGCGCCGTGATGCTGCAGCCACGCCTGGCACAGGTGCACGCCGTCCAGCAGCACCGGCGCGCCGCGCTTGCCCGCCGTGGCGGCGAGCTTGGCCAGCGCCTTGACCGCGGGATTGTCGCGGGAACTGATGTGCTTCATGAGTTCAGGCCGAAGGCCTTGATGGGTGCGAAGCTGCGCCGGTGTTCAGCGCAGGGACCGTGCTCGCGCAGCATCTCCAGATGCAACGGGGTGCCATAGCCCTTGTGCTGGTCGAAGGCGTATTGGGGATAGAGGGCATGCAGGCGCAGCAGGTCCGCGTCGCGCGCCGTCTTGGCGAGGATGGAGGCCGCGGAAATCGCGGGTACCAGGGCGTCGCCCTTGATCACGGTCTGCACCGTGCAGCCCAGCTTGGGAGCCTGGTTGCCGTCCACCAGCGCCAGTTGCGGCAGGGTGGACAAGCCCTGCACCGCACGCTGCATGGCCAGCATCGTGGCGCGCAGGATGTTCATGCTGTCGATCTCGGCGACGCTGGCGCTGGCGATGCACCAGGCCAATGCGAATTCCTGGATTTCGAGCGCCAGCGCCTCGCGCGTGGCCGCCTTGAGCACCTTGGAATCCGCCAGACCGGCGATGGGCCTTCCCGGATTCAGGATGACGGCAGCCGCGTAGACGGCGCCGGCCAGCGGGCCGCGGCCCGCCTCGTCGACGCCCGCCGTGACCATGGCCGGCTGCTCGGGAGCCACGAACAGGTCAGGCTGCTCCACCTGCCACCTCCAGGATCGCCTGAGCGGCCAGCGCAGGCGTGTCGCGCAGCAGCTCCTGATGCAGGGCGGTAAAACGGGCCTCGATACGCGCCCGGCCCGCGTCGTCGGTCAGGGACGTCCACGTCGCTTCCGCGAGCTTCTCGGGCGTCGCATCGTCCTGCAACAGTTCCGGCACGGCGAAATCACGCAGCAACACGTTCGGCAAGCCTACCCAAGGCAGGTACGGACGTTGCTGGCCGGATTTCCAGGCCATGATGCGGCGCATCCAGGGCGACAACACGTAGGAGATCACCATGGGCCGCTTGTACAGCGCTGTTTCCAGCGTGGCGGTGCCGCTGGCCACCAGCACCGCCGTGGCGGCCTCCATGACGGACCAGGCCACGGGCGCCTGGCGCTCTCCGCCCTCGCCGTGCAGATCGTTCGCGGTGATGCAGCGCAGTCCGGGCACGGGGTACTGGGCCAGGATGGCCTGGAACTCGGCGCGCCGCTGGTCATTGACCATGGGCACCACGCATTGCAACGCCGGATCTTTCTTCAGCAGAATCTGGGCGGCCTGCAGGAAACGCGGCGCCAAGAGGCGGATCTCGGACGAACGGCTGCCTGGCAGGATCGCCAGCACGCGGGCGTCCTGATCGATGCCCAGACGCTCGCGCGCCGCGGCGCGGTCCGGCTGCATGGGCACGGCCCCGGCCAGCGGGTGGCCCACGTAAGTGACCGGAATGCCTTCCTTGCGGTAGATCTCTTCCTCGAACGGGAACAGCACCAACATGTGCGACACCGACTCGCGGATCTTGTGGATGCGCTCATAGCGCCAGGCCCAGATCGACGGCCCGACGAAATGCACAGTGGGCGTGCCCGCCTGGCGCAACTGGTGCTCCAGGCGCAGGTTGAAGTCCGGCGCATCGATGCCGACGAAAACGGCTGGCGGCTCCGCCAGCCAGCGCTGTTTGACGTCCCGATAGGTGCCGAGCAGGCTGGGCAGGCGCTTGAGCGCGTCGACATAGCCGAACACCGTCAAGGCGTGCATGGGATGCCAGGCTTCGAAGCCGTGGGCCTGCATTTGCGGCCCACCGATGCCCTCGCAGCGGATGCCGGCGTCGCGCGCTTGCAGACCGGCAATGATGCGACCGGCCAGCAGGTCGCCCGAAGGCTCGCCGGCCACCATGCCGATCCGTGTGTTCATGGGCGGATGATGCCGCGGCTTGCGACGTCCAGGAAGTCGAGCAAGGTCTGCAGATGCGGCGCGACCTCGGGCTCCGCCTGCTGGCGCGCACGCAGTTCGGCGCGCGCCGTGTCCAGGGACAACCCCCTGCGGTAGATGATCTTGTAGGCGTCGCGCAGCGCTGCGATATCGGCGGGCGTAAAGCCGCGGCGCTTGAGGCCTTCGACGTTGACACCCACCGGCCGGCAGGGATTTCCGGCAGCCAGCACGAAAGGCGGCGTGTCCTGCATGAGGGAGCTGTTGCCGCCCGTCATGCTGTGCGCGCCGATGCGCGAAAACTGGTGCACGCCGGTCAAGCCGCCCACGATGGCCCAATCGCCGACGTGGACGTGGCCGCCCAGCTGCACCGAATTGGCCAGGATGGTGTTGCTGCCAATGTGGCAGTCATGCGCCACGTGCACGTACGCCATGATCCAGTTGTCGTCGCCCAGCGTGGTAACCCCGCCGTCCTGCACGGTGCCCGTGTTGAGCGTGACGAATTCCCGGAAGGTGTTGCGGTCGCCGACTTCCAGTCGGGTAGGCTCGCCCTGGTACTTCTTGTCCTGCGGCATGCCGCCGACCGAGCAGTAGCGGTAGAAGCGGTTGTCGCGCCCGATGGTCGTCACCCCGTCCACCATGCAGTACGGGCCGATCTCGGTGCCTGCGCCGATGGTCACATTGGGACCGATGGTCGCGAACGGCCCCACGACGACGGTCGGGTCGAGCTTTGCCGCCGGATCAACGACGGCGGTGGGGTGAATGTTTCCTGCCATTTACTCTTCCAGGCTGCGAATCGCGCACATCAGCTTGGCCGAGGCGACTTCCTGGCCGTCCACCGTCGCGCGCGCTTGGTACTTACAGATGCTGCGGCTCAGGCGTTCAGCTTCCACCTCGATGCGCAGCTGGTCGCCCGGCACCACGGGGCGGCGGAAACGCGCGCCGTCGATGCCAACCAGGTAATACGCGGTCTTGGCACCTTCGCACTTCAGGCCGCCGTTCTCATCGGTGAACGAGAACAACGCGGAGGCCTGAGCCATGGCTTCCACAATGAGCACGCCCGGCATCACCGGGTGGTGCGGAAAATGGCCGTTGAAAAACGGTTCATTGATCGAGACGTTCTTGATGGCCACGATGGACTTGCCAGGCACCATTTCGACGACGCGGTCAATCAGCAGCATCGGATAACGATGCGGCAGCCTCTCCATGATCCCCTTGATGTCGAGTTCCATTTTTCTATGCTTTCCTGCGAAGTAAAGTAATCGTGCGGCGCGGACGCGCCAGTGGCGGCGATGCGCCCTAGTCTTTTTCCAGCGTCCGCACGCGCCGGCGCAATTGCGCCAACTGTTGTATCACGGCGGCGTTGCGCTGCCATTCGCCATGTTCCGCGTACGGGAAGACCCCGGTATAGCGGCCAGGCTTCGAAATGCTGGAGGTCACCGCGGTGCCCCCGGAAATATGCACATCGTCGGCCAGCGTCAGGTGCCCCGACAGCATGGCCGCGCCGCCTATGGTGCAGCGCTCGCCGATGGTGGTCGAGCCGGCCACGCCTACGCAAGCCGCGACGGCGGTATGCGCGCCGATCCTGCAGTTATGCGCGACCATGATCTGGTTGTCCAGCTTCACGCCATCGGACAGGACTGTATCCTCCAGCGCCCCGCGGTCGACGGTGGTGTTGGCGCCGATTTCGACGTCGTCACCGACGGTCACGCCGCCGAGCTGGGGAATCTTGCCCCAGGCGCCCTTGCCCAGCGAGGGGTCCGGCGCAAAGCCGAAACCGTCCGCACCCAGCACGGCACCGCTATGGATGATCGCGCGCGCGCCCACCTTGACCCCGTCATACAGGGTGACGTGGGCATACAGGCGGCTGCCAGGTCCCACGGACGAACCGGCGCCGATGACGCAGCCAGGCCCGAGCACGGTATCGCGGCCGATGCGGGCGCCGGATTCGACAACGCAATTCGGACCGATGCGCACGCCCTCTTCGATGACGGCGTCAGCGGCGACAACCGCGGAGGGATGCGTGGACGCGGGCAGCGCGGGACGCCTGGCGGCGTCGAACCACTGCGCCACGCGGGCGTACAGCAGGTAGGGATGCTGACAGACAACCAGCGCGAACGGCGGCCGGGCGTGGCCCTCGGCTTCCAGAGCCTGAGCCACGTCGGGCGAGACGATGACCGCCCCTGCTTGCGTGGCGCCCAGCTGATTCTGGTAGCGGGGGTTGGCCAGGAAAGCAATTTCCTGCCGACCGGCCGATGACAAGGTTCCGATGCCGCAGACCCGCATGGGGTCTGCACCGGGAACCGCGCTGATACGCCAGTCCATTCCCTGGGTGTTGGCGGCGCTCAACAGTGTTTCCAGCGTTGGCGCGCGGGCAAGATCCAGTAAAACCGGCATAGCTTGACGGGTGCTGCTTACTTGCCCAGGCTCTGGATCACCTTGTCGGTGATGTCGATGCGCGGGTTGACCGTCACGGCGTCCTGAATGATCAGGTCGTAGCTTTCCTGCTCGGCGATGCGCTTGATGGCGTCATTGGCCTTCGTCACGATGCCCGAAAACTCTTCGTTGCGGCGGCGGTTGAAGTCTTCCTGGAACTCGCGGCGCTTGCGCTGCAGGTCGGTATCCAGGTTGGACAGTTCGCGCTGGCGCTTGACGCGGTCGGACTCCGACAGGACAGGAGCGTCCTTGTCGAACTTCTCGGCTTGCGAACGCAGGCTGTTGTTCAGGCGCTGGAGTTCATCGTCGCGCTTCTTGAATTCGGCTTCGATCTTGCTTTGCGCTGCCTTGGCCGGACCCGACTCGCGCAGGATCCGCTCGGTATTGACGAAACCGATCTTCGTGCCTTGGGCCTGCGCGGGAATCGCAGCAGCCGAACCGAGAATGAGCGCACCTACCAGGGCAATGGAACCGCCCAGCTTGCCGCGGCGCTTGGCGCGCAGCGAATTCGAGGTTTTAAGTGCGGAATCAGACATCATGAAAATCTCACCTTCCAGTAAGGCAAAGCCAAAGTGTGTATTGTGCCACTAAACAGCAAGGGAGCCGGCTGAGCGCCCCTCTCCCTTGTTTTCAAGCGTAACGGCGCGCTTAGAAACCCGTTCCGATCTGGAACTGGAAGCTCTGCTTGTCGTCGCCGGTCTTCGAATTGAGCGGACGGGCATAGGACAACTGCAACGGCCCCATCGGCGACTGCCACGACAGGCCGATACCGGCCGAGAACCTCCAGCCGCAGGGATCCTCGACCTCGCTGCCAGGCTTGCCGCCGGTGCAGCTCTGGCCACTGCCCGCCGATACCTGGCCAGCGTCCGAGAAAATGAACCAGCGCAGCGTGCGGTCCTTCGACGCGCCCGGGAACGGCAGATAGAGCTGCGCGTTGGCGACGACGCGCCGCGTGCCGCCCAGGTAATCGCCCGTCTTCGAATCGCGCGGCCCCAGGGACGAGCCCTCGTAACCGCGTACCGTGCCGATACCGCCGGCATAGACGTTCTTGATGATGGGGTAATCCTTGCTGCCGTAGCCCTGCCCCCAATCGACCATGCCGTTCAAGGCCAGGGTATAGGAGCCGCCCAGCGGCACGAAGTACTGCTGCTGGGCCGTCAACATCGTGTACTGCAGATCGATGGTCGACAGGTCGGCCTTCAGGCGGGTGTACCCGCCCCGGGTCGGCGCCAGGCCGCTGTCGCGCGTGTCCTTGGTCCAGCCGGTGGTGAAGATCACCGAGTTGGTCGCATCGCCGTAGTCTTTGACGAACTTCTCATAGGCCGCCGGCGAGTTGTTGAACAGGTCGATCTGGTTGCGTTCGACGTTGGCGCCCAGCATGATCCGGTCGTATTCCGAGATCGGCACGCCGAAGTTCATGCCCAGGCCCATGGCCTTGACGCGGTAGTCGCCGTCGTTGTTGTTCCAGGGCTCGGTCACGCGATAGTAGGCGGACGTGGTGCGGCTGATGCCGTCCTTGGTCCAGTACGGATCGGTGTGCGACAGCACGATGGCGCGGTTGGTCTTGCTGGTGTTCAGCTGCAGGGTCAGGTTGGTGCCACTGCCGAAGACGTTGTCTTCGCTGATACCGGCCGACAGAATGGCCTTTTCGGACGAGCCGTAACCCACGCCCAGGTTGATCATGCCGGTGGGCTTTTCCTTGACGTCCACGTTGACGTCGACCTGGTCGGGAGAGCCCGGAACCGGATCGGTCTTGACGTTGACGTCGCTGAAATAGCCCAGGCGGTCGACGCGGTCGCGCGAGGTCTTGATGTCCTTGGCGTCGTACCAGGCGGCTTCCTGCTGGCGCATTTCGCGGCGCACGACTTCGTCGCGCGTGCGGGTATTGCCGCCGATCTGGATGCGACGCACGTACACGCGGCGGCTGGGGTCGACGTAGAACGTCAGGTCGGCCTCATGCTTGGCGCGGTCCAGCTGCGGGTTCGGGTTGACGTTGGCGAACGCATAGCCCAGTTCGCCCAGGTAGTCGGTAATGGCCTTGGCCGAGCCGTTGGCCTTGGCGGCCGAGAACGTTTCTTCCGGCTTGATTTCCAGCAGCGCGTTGATTTCCTTGTCCAGGCCCAGCAGATTGCCGGCCAGCTTCACGCTGCGCACCTTGTAGGGCTCGCCTTCGTGAACGGTAATCGTGATGCGGATGTCCTTGCGGTCCGGCGAAATCGTGACCTGGGGCGGCTCGACCGAGAATTCGAGATAGCCCTGATCCAGGTAGAACGAGCGCAGGCGCTCCAGGTCGCCTTCGAGCTTTTCGCGCGAATACTTGTCGGTATCGGTGTACCAGGTCAGCCAGCCCGGCGTGGTCAGCTTGAATTCGTCGAGCAGATCGCTTTCGGAGAAAGCCTTGTTGCCCACGAAGCGGATTTCCTGGATGCGCGCGACCGAGCCTTCGAACACGTCGAAGCTCACGCCCACGCGGTTGCGGGGCAGCGGGGTCACGGTGGAAGTCACTTCGATGCCGTACTTGCCCTTGGACAGGTACTGCTGCTTCAGTTCGTATTCGGCGCGCTCGAGCATGGAGCGGTCGAAGATGCGGCCTTCGGCGAAGCCCACTTGCGCAAGCGAGGTGGTAATCGCCTTGGAGTCGAACTCGCGCATGCCGTTGAAGTTCACCGACGCGATCGTGGGGCGTTCCTGCACGACCACCACGACGACGTTGTTGTCCGTCTGGATCTGCACGTCGGTGAAAAAGCCGGTGCCGTACAAGCGGCGGATGGCTTCGGTCGCTTCTTCTTCGGTGAACTTCTCGCCCACTTTAACGGGGAGATAGCCGAAGACCGTGCCGGCGTCAGTTCGTTGAATACCCTCTACGCGGATATCCCGCACGACAAAAGGGTCGAAGGCGTGGGCGATGGCCGGTACCAGCAGTGCGGCGATCAAACCCGGCAGTACACCCTTTTTGTGATGAAACATCCGGCGAAAAGACATCCTTGAGTATCCTCGGTCGTGCAAATGGCGGGGGATTTTATGCTAAATCGCACGCGTGAAATCATTGAACAGCGCAAGCCCCATCAGGCTTGCCAATAAACCTATGCCGGCGCGCTGTCCGATATCGATCCACCTTGCTGGCGGCGGGCTACCCCGCACAATTTCGACGAGATAGTACAGCAGATGGCCACCGTCCAGCATGGGAATAGGCAGCAAATTTAGTACGCCGAGACTGATGCTGATCAAGGCGATATAGGCGATATACGCAACAATTCCGATTCTGGCGGTCTGGCCGGCGTAATCGGCGATGGTTACGGGACCGCTGACATTGCGCCAGGAAACGTCGCCCGTGACCATGCGGCCCATCATGCGCAGCGAGAACCAGGCGGTGTCCCAGGTGCGGACCGCGCCTTTCCACAGGCTCTCGAACACGCCGTAGCGCACGGTCACCATGGGAATGTCGCCGCCCAGCTGGACTCCCAGCCGGCCGATTTGCTGGCCGTTGACGGTCTCGGCGCGTGGGGTGACGTTCAGGGAAATATTGGCGCCGTCGCGCGCCAGCGTAAGCGCCAGCGTCTTGCCGGCGCTTTCCTGGATCTGCCGGACCAGGGCCCCGGTGTCCGGCGTGGCTACGCCATTCACGGCCAGGACCAGGTCGCCAGCGCGCAGGCCAGCCGCCTGCCCTTCTCCGCCGTCGTTGACCACGCGCACCGCAGGCTTAGGCTGGGCCAACCGCACCCCGGCCGCGGCCAAGGGGTCGCCACCGGCCGGATCCATGGTGTTGGATGGCAGCACCAGTTCGCGCTGCTGCACCGCGCCCGCAGGCGTTTTGACCTCGATCCGGGCGCTGCCGCCGGTGGCCATGACGTCCATCAGGCGCCAGCGCGCGTCGGACCAGGAGGCGACCTCTTCCCCATCGATGGCAAGGATGTGGTCGCCGGAGAGCAGGCCCGCTTGCGCCGCCGGCGTGCCGGCGGCGGGCTGGGCAATGACGGCCACGGGCTCCTCGGTGCCGGCCATGTTCAGGCCGGCGTACAGGAAGACCGCGAGTATCAGGTTGAAAATGGGACCGGCGGCGACGATGGCAATGCGCTGGCCCACCGGCTTGCTGTTGAAGGCCCCTGCCACTTCCGCCGGGCTCGCGCCAGCGGGCGGATCGTCCTGCATCTTGACGTAGCCGCCCAGCGGCAGGGCCGAGACGGCCCATTCCGTGCCGTGGCGGTCGGTGCGGCGCAGGATGACCTTGCCGAAGCCCACCGAAAAGCGCAACACCTTGACGCCGCACAGGCGGGCCACCCAATAGTGCCCCAGTTCATGGAAGATGATCAGGGAGCCAAGCGCAACCGCAAAGGCCAACAGGGTGAAAAGCATCAGGGTCGGAGAAATCTAGAAAATCAGAGGCCGGCGGACGATGGCCTGCATCAGGCCAGGCCCAGGCTGCCCGCGAAGACGCGCGCGTCAGAGTCAAGCGCGAGCACGTCGTCAAGACTGTTGAGCGTAACAGATGCTTGCCGCGCCTGCCACTCCAGGGAAGCCTCGATAACCCGCGGAATCCAGGTGTACGGCAGGCGGCCGCTCAGGAAAGCCTCCACGGCGATCTCGTTGGCGGCATTCAGGGTCACGCAAGCCCCCTGCCCGGCTCGCAGCGCCGCGAAGGAATGCGCCAGGCACGGAAACCGAGCCAGATCGGGCTTTTCGAAGTCCAGCCGCCCCAGGCGCGTCAGATCCAGCGGACCGACGCCGCTGTCCAGGCGTTCGGGAAAGCCCAGGCCATAAGCGATGGGGGTGCGCATGTCGGGCTGGCCGAGCTGCGCCAGCACGGAACCGTCGTCGTACTCGACCATGGAATGCACCACGCTTTGGGGGTGCACCACCACTTCGATGCGGCTGGCGGGCATGGCGAACAGCCAATGCGCCTCGATCACTTCGAGACCCTTGTTGAGCATGGTGGCGGAGTCCACCGAAATCTTGCGGCCCATGCTCCAGTTGGGGTGGGCGCAGGCCTGGGCCGGGGTCACTTCGTGCAGGTCTTCCAGATCACGCCCGCGGAAAGGACCGCCGGAAGCGGTCAACAGCAGGCGGCGCACGCCAGGGGCCGGGCTTTCAGGCGCAACGGCGCGCCCGCCGTGGGGCAGGCATTGGAAAATAGCATTATGTTCGCTGTCGATAGGCAGCAGTTCGGCGCCGTTATCGCGAATGGCCTGCATGAAGAGCGAGCCGGCCGCCACCAGCGCTTCCTTGTTGGCCAGCAGCACTCGCTTGCCGCTGCGGGCGGCCGCCAGGGCGGCGGGCAGGCCCGCGGCGCCCACGATGGCCGCCATGACCGAGTCGCATTGGGGATCGGCGGCGGTATCGGCCAGCGCCTGCGCGCCCACCCGGATCTCCGGCATAGGCTGGCCGCCGGCCCAGGCGGCAATGAACTTCTTGCGGGCCGCCCCGTCGGGCACCACCACGACTGCCGCGCGGCTGGCCTGCGCCTGCTCTGCCAGGCGCGTCATCTGGCTGTACGCCGACAAGGCATAAACCGCCAGGCGCTCGGGGTGGCGGGCGATCACATCCAGCGTGCTTTCACCGATCGAACCGGTCGATCCCAGCACGACGACGCGTTGAAAAGCCGTCAAAACAACACTCCAGACAAAAGTAGCGCAAACGGCGCGACCGGGAGAATCGCGTCGATGCGGTCATAGACCCCGCCATGGCCGGGCAGCAGCGTGCTGGAATCCTTGCGGCCGGCGCGCCGCTTGAGCAGCGACTCGAACAGGTCTCCGACGATCGACACCACGCCCAGCAGCGCAGCGATGGGCAGGGCCAGCCAGAAGGTCCAGCGCGCGACCAGCGCATGGCCGTAAGTGCCCTCCCAGAGGCTGGAAAGACCGATCCAGACCACCGCACCCAGGACGCCGGCGACCGCGCCCGCGATCGTCTTGCCCGGACTGACCCGCGGCGCCAGTTTACGCTTGCCGAACGCCCTGCCGGCAAAATATGCGGCGATATCGGCGACCCAGACCAGCGCCAGCAGCGACACCACGAAACCGGCGCCATGGGCCACGAACATCTGCGCCAGCACGGCCCAGGCGGCGAATGCGGCAGGCACGGAGAAAACCGACCAGCCCAGGCTGGCGGGCGGCGCATCGGAGCGGCCGCGTATGACCGCCGCCAGGCCGCCGAATAGCCAGACCGCCGCCACCGCCGGCACCAGATAGCGCATTACCCAGGCGGGATCGGCGATCCCCGTACCGCCCCCCGCCAGCCAGGCGGAAGTCAAGGCCAGCATGCCTGCGAACAGCAGGACGGCGACGCCGACGGCAATCAGGGGGGAAGGCGGTTGCGGCAGCGTCAGGCGCAGCCACTCCCAGTTGGCGCAGGCGGCAGCCAGCGCCAGCAAGGCAACGAACCACCAGGGGTTTGCGCTGACCATTGCGGCAGCCAGAACGGCCAACAGAACGACTGCGGTAACGATACGCTGGCCCAACATATGACGGTCTCCTCGTGTACAGCCCTGGCAAGACGCGCAGGTCGTCCGTTTACTGCGCGCCGTCTTCGCTGAGTTGCGCGCTGGTGCGGCCGAAACGGCGCTCGCGCGTGCGATACCAGTCAAAGGCGGCCGCGAGTTCGGCGGCGCCGAAGTCCGGCCAGTAGCGGTCCGTGAAGTAGAACTCCGCGTAAGCCATCTGCCAGATCAGGAAATTGGAAATGCGCTGTTCGCCGCCGGTGCGGATGAACAGGTCGGGCTCGGGGGCCCAGGACATGGACAGGTGCCGGGACAGGCGCTCCTCATCCACCAGTTGAGGTTGCGCGGCCAGGCCCGGCTCGGCAGCCAGCATGGCGCGGGTGGCCTGCAGGATGTCCCAGCGTCCGCCATAGTTGGCGGCGACCGTCAGATGCAGTCGGTCGTTGTGCGCGGTGCGTTCCTGAGCGGCGAAGATCAACTCTTGCAGGCGGGGCTCAAAGGCGGACAGGTCGCCAATGACGTGCAAGCGCACGCCCTGCTCATCCAGCTTGCCGATCTCGCGCTCCAACGCCTGCACGAACAGGCGCATCAGCAGCGACACCTCCTCGACGGGACGGCGCCAGTTCTCGGAACTGAAGGCGAACAGCGTCAGATAGCGCACGCCAGCGCGGCCGCAGGCCTCGACGACGCGCCGCACCGCCTGCACGCCCTTGGCGTGGCCCGCGGTGCGCGGTAGCAGCCGCCTCGTCGCCCACCGGCCATTGCCATCCATGATGATGGCCACATGCTCGGGAATGTCGCGAGTGGCGGGAACCGCCTGGGGCGAACTGGTTGCCATTGGTCTGGGGTGCGCGCGGTGAAACGGCGTAAACGGAAATACGGGAAGAAAAGCCTGCGCCGTCGTTCCACCGCAGCGCAGCAATGCTGCGGAACAATGGACAGGACGGCGCTCAGGCAGGAAATCCTGGTCTCCAGGGATACGGCCAAGCCGAATACCCTGGAGGCATCCAGGAATTATACGGTCATGATTTCCGCTTCTTTCTGCGTGACCATCTTGTCGATCTCGGCCACGCTGCGGTCGGTCAGCTTCTGGACATCATCCTGCGAACGGCGTTCGTCGTCCTCGGAGATTTCCTTGTCCTTGACCAGCTTCTTCAGCGCTTCGTTGGCTTCGCGACGCAGGTTGCGCACGGCGACCTTGGCATCTTCGCCTTCGCTGCGGACTACCTTGGTCAGATCGCGGCGACGCTCTTCGGTCAGGGCGGGCATCGGCACGCGGATGGTGTCGCCCATCGACATGGGATTCAGGCCCAGATCCGATTCGCGGATCGCCTTTTCAATGGCGGCGGCCATGCTCTTCTCGTAGGGCTGCACGCTGATGGTGCGGGCGTCCACGAGGTTCACGTTGCCGACCTGGCTGATCGGCACGGGCGAGCCGTAATACTCGACCTGCACATGGTCCAGGATGCCGGTATGGGCGCGGCCCGTACGGATCTTGGCCAGGTTGGTCTTGAGCGTGTCAAGCGACTTGGCCATCCTGGCTTCGGCGGATTTGCGGATTTCTGCGACGCTCATGGAATTTCCTTTTCTTTAGACGTGTACCAAGGTGCCTTCGTCTTCGCCGCTGACGACCCGCTTGAGGGCGCCGGACTTATTGATCGAAAACACTTTGATCGGCAGCTTCTGGTCACGGCACAGCGCAAAGGCCGTGGCGTCCATGACTTCCAGCCGGCGGACGATCGCTTCGTCGAAGCTGATGCGCGAGTAACGCGTGGCGGTGGGATCCTTGTTGGGATCGGCGCTGTAGATGCCGTCGACCTTGGTGGCCTTCAGCACGATCTCCGCCCCGATCTCGGCGCCGCGCAATGCAGCGGCCGTGTCCGTGGTGAAGAAGGGATTGCCGGTACCTGCCGCGAAGATGACGACCTTGCCCTCTTCGAGGTAGCGCAGCGCCTTCGGGCGGATGTACGGTTCGACGACCTGATCGATGTTCAAGGCCGATTGCACACGGGTGTCGACACCCTTGTGCTTGAGCGCGTCTTGCAGCGCAAGCGCGTTCATGATGGTGGCCATCATGCCCATGTAGTCGGCGGTCGCGCGGTCCATGCCCTGCGCGCCCGGGGCGACGCCACGGAAAATATTGCCCCCGCCGATGACGATGGCCAATTCGACGCCGGTGGCGGCGACTTCAGCGACCTCATCGGTCATGCGGACGATGGTGGAGCGGTTGATGCCGAATGCATCGTCGCCCATCAGCGCCTCGCCGGAAAGTTTGAGAAGAACCCGTTTGTATGCTCTGCTGCTCATAGGTGATATCCCGAAGAACAATCCGACGAAAGTGTAACCGGACTAGAATTTAATCTAGCGCCGGCCTTTAAGCACTACCCTGGGGTCAGGCGCGGCCAGCGGCGGCGGCGGCGACCTCAGCGGCGAAATCGCTGGTCTTCTTCTCGATACCTTCGCCGACAACGAACAGCACGAACTTGCTGATCGAAGCGCCCTTTTCCTTGAGCATCTGCTCAACGCTGTGCTTGTCGCTCTTGACGAACGGCTGCGACAGCAGGGTGACTTCCTTCAGGAACTTCGCGACCGAGCCTTCGACCATCTTGGCGACGATTTCAGCCGGCTTGCCGGATTCGGCGGCCTTCTGTTCGGCGACCGAGCGTTCGGCGGCGATGTCGGCAGGGTTCACGCCGTCGGCGTTCAGCGCCTTGGGCTTGGTGGCGGCGATGTGCATCGCCAGGTCCTTGCCCACTTCTTCCGCGCCGGTGTATTCGACCAGCACGCCGATCTTGCCGCCGTGCACGTAGCTGGCCAGCGCGTTCGGGGTCTCGATGCGCTCGAAGCGGCGGATCGAGATGTTTTCGCCGATCTTGCCGATCAGGGCGGTGCGGGTGGTTTCGACCGTGCCGTCGCCGTAGGGCAGCGCCGACAGGGCTTCCACCGTGGCGGGGTTCTGCGTGGCGACCAGCTCGGCCAGCTTGTTCACGAAGCCGACGAAGTCGTCGTTCTTGGCGACGAAGTCGGTTTCGCAGTTGATTTCGATGACGGCGCCCTTCTTGGCGTCGGCGGAGATGAACAGACCGATCAGGCCTTCAGCGGTGACGCGGGCGGCAGCCTTGCTGGCCTTGTTGCCCAGCTTGACGCGCAGGATTTCCTCGGCGCGGGCCAGGTCGCCCTCGGCTTCCGTCAAGGCCTTCTTGCACTCCATCATGGGGGCGTCGGTCTTTTCGCGCAGTTCCTTGACCAGGGCAGCGGTAATTTCAGCCATGTTTGCTCCAATTTGCTAGAACATGCCCCGGCAAGCCGGGACAGTGGTTTGATTCGATGGGACATCCGCGACTAGCGGATCAGGAAGATGGGAGCCCACCTTCGCATTGCCGGCGAGGCGGGAGCGGACCCGCATTCGGAACCGCTCCCAGACGCTAACCGCCGGACATGACAATAGGCTTAGGCCTGGTTGTCCTGCACTTCGACGAACTCTTCCTGGCCTTCGCCCAGTTCTTCGACCAGACCGTTCAGGTTCTGTTCGCGGCCTTCCAGCACGGCGTCGGCGATGCCCTTGGCGTACAGCGCGATGGCCTTGGCCGAGTCGTCGTTG
>LNAP01002242.1_pt1 | contig 19596 bp, 21 predicted proteins | sample 602601 | NCBI WGS metagenome assembly LNAP01 (sample SAMN02440304, study PRJNA202911) | soil metagenome | biome: Subtropical and temperate rainforests or woodlands; isolation source: soil samples (1 kg each in a 20% v/v slurry with milli Q water) were... ...
GCCAGCGCTTCCTTCAGATTCATGAGTCGGATCCCCAAAAGCGAGGATAGAGCCACGGGGAGCATGTTTCGATAAACAGATCATAGTGATATTATCGTGACATATGGTTTGCCAGGCAGTCGTTTGATCATAGCGGCGCGATGTCTGGATTGGTGATGGATTGGTCATGAGAGCAGCACCTAAGACACGTCCAGGGACGTCTCGATGGGAGACTCGCTCATCAAGTCCGACGTTTATGGCCCGCATGAGCCCGCCTGCAATAGTCACTGAGCGACGTCTTGGCAAGAACCAGATCCACTTTTTTAAGCGAAGGCAGGGATAGTGAGTGATGAAGTTCGATTGCGTGAAAGTTTCAGGAAAAATTGACTACGTTCGATCTGTTGATCGAATGAACGGCGGACATAAAGCTAAAGTCAGCATTGACGGTGCAGTTATCCCGAATTTGCAAGTGTCGAACAAGTTTTACGAAGAGTTAGAGGTCGGCGAGAGTGTAACTCTGTATGGCTTGTTTAAAAGAAATAATGACAAAGAAAAAAACACAGGCATTTTGTACGGCTTAGCAAAGCAAAACGGCGAGAAATCATTTGCAACCCAGTATAGATATCAAGTCCCGCTTTTCCTGACGGTCACTGCGGCCATCGCATTTTGCTTAACTTTCGTCGCCGGCTGGATAGCTTCGATATTCCCAGTGCTTTTCTTATTTGGAGAAAATTCGGATTATATGTATACCACTACGGTATTCGCAGTAATTGAGTCGAGCTTGGTTGCCGCTTTTTTCCTGTGGAGGGCATTGGTGATGTTCAACGCTACGTCTGATCCTGAAGCTTGGGAAGCTACCGAAGCCGCAGTGCTATCGAGTCGCTTCAGTAAGCTCCATAAGTAATAGTCCTGTACATAGGGCACGGTTAAACCTGCCCTGGCTTCGGCTCGCTGCGCCTTTCCATGCGAGTATCAGGCAAGCGGAGCGCGCAGGCGTGCAGGATGAGCGCCCAACGGGCTGAGACGCGGCGCAGCCGTGGCTCAGTTCTCGCCAGCCTTCCGCCGCAGGCGGCACGCCATAGCTACTGCCAGATATCAAATCAACAAGGATGCGGCTGAAATGACCCACGATGAACTCCGTCAGCTTGAGGGCGCTAGGCGAAGGACTCTGTGGGCCCTTGCATGCCTCCGTCCTGGCGATCCCACTGCATCCGACCTCCTTGCCATCCTCGATGATCTCGACGACCAAGAGCGAAACGACACCCCCTCTAGCGATAAGCCACTCGACCTCATTCAGGTTCGTAACTCTGTCTCGGTGATGCGCCATAACTCCGGAATCATCATCATTTTGGAGCAGACTATTCCGCAACCCTGGAGAGAGCGTTTCTACCAGGCAAGCGTCGGGTCGACCAGGTTGGTCGATGGGCCATACGCCTCAGGCTGGGATAAATTCCTTGCGAGTTGGGAAGCAGAGATGCGACACCTGGAGCAGCATCGGGCCGCAAGAAATAAATCTAAAAAAAGACTGAGCGGGTGAGGGCATGGGACAAGACGATGACAAGGTGTACTGCGATATCCAGATGCCGCTAGCCCAAGGGCGAGAGCTTCTGGAGTTAGTGAATGCACTGCGAGAATCGAAAGCTCATCCGCGTCTCGAAAAAGTCTTCGAGCACATGCAAGACGAACTCAGTTCGTCCATCGATTTCGTCGAAAACCCATCAACCAGGAACTCGTCTGGGCCGACGCACCACTGAGCATCGGCACTAGAGCATTAAGGAGGATAGAGGCTAAGGCCAGCGTACTAGCTGCAGTTCCTTGATTCGTATCGCCATCGCAATATCCGAAACCCCAAATTGAACCGAAAGTGGAATCAGATTACGGTTGTTGAACCGGGCGCACCTTGCCAGCGAAATCTCTCGATCAAGCGAATCCCTTTCTGCGTTCAGAAGCGACCATGGATCTGAAGGGTTGAGGTGGTAACAGGTGGTATCGGTGAAGGGGAAGGGGCCCTTCATTTGAAATTGAGCAGCAAAAGCATCCATTAGAAGTCGGGCTGGTATCAAAAAACACGCCGCAAAGTAATCAGCCTCCCTTTCCTTGCGAGGGCGACTTTGTCCTCGTGCCGATCCGTCCAAAGGCTTATCACGATGCATTACCTCATCTTCATGAAGCACAAAGTGACCGACCTCATGTGCGCCGGTGAACCGGATCACATTTAGTGGGAATTCGGTAGAAACTGCTATGCGTCGAATCGAGCGATTCATTAAGCCAGCAGCCTTGAAACGCTCTCCCTCTCGCCCGAAGAGTGGAGAGCCCAGGTTAGGAAGGAGCTGGTAATCAAGTCCCAAAATATGGGCCGCGACCTCAGGTGCCAGCATCTGAAAAGGCGTCAGGTGCCGGTTTGGCCATAAGCGTTCCTGGTTGTCCCAAATTTCTTTATGAAGACGATGGGCTGCTTGCTGGATGCTTTCACGATTCATAGCTTTTTACACCATATGATGTGCTGCTATTGCAGACTAATCACCATATGTAGTGTTGTCAACGACCTGTAATGCCAAGGTGATGTCGGGCTAAAGACATGAGTGGGCTCCCGGTGCTCGTGCGCTGGATACTCCAGCCCAGAACCCATCTCGGTGCTTGCTCTGTTGCGATCTAGACTACCGACTTTGCGTACGCAGCCACGCTTCCACTTTTTGCCATCGGCCAACCTCGGAAAGCTTTGACCTTGCTGTATCTAGAGTCTCTAGCAGTCGCTGTCTTTCCGCACGAGAGGGGAACCAATCATCAATCTCGATGCTGCACTGGCTGGACTCGCTCAATGCCCATCTCACGATCATGTCCGCAGCGGCTCTGTAGTGATCCGCCATGTACAGCCGCCGTCCTTCAACAGACCATCCACGCTTTGCTAGCTCATCGGTCACGTCAATGATGCCAAGGTCACCAAAGTAGGCTGTCGTGTCGGAATAATGGATACCTGCCAACGACACCTTGGCCACGCCGGATTCCCAATCAAAATAAGAAAGGAAATGCCACCCACCCGTGGTGCTTCCTGGAAGAGGGAAATTGATGGCGGCTTTGCCTGTTATGTAGTTTTCGCGGGAGACGCGTTTGAGGTCAAAATCGAGCAATGGCTGGGGATTCATGATCATGCTTCCGCTTGAAACTTGCGAGTTAAGATCAGGTTATTAAACTCCACGAAGTCTCATCACATGGCAGATGTGCGACCCGATGAGCTAGCAGCGACGGAGCTTGAACCCGCGTGCTGCACGCAGTGAGCGCAGTTCATGTGCCTAATGTCAGGAGAGCCTGAGGTTGAAGCACTGGGGCAGCGATGCGGGACATAAAATACTGAGACCTCGCGTTCCATACCAGCGTCAATGCGTGTGAGGCCGTCCTGACGCGCGGACGTGATGTTGGACTACTGAGAAAATGAAGTATTTGGTTACATTGGCGATGGCGTTGCGCCACTGCATATTCGTTTTGCTCAACTAGGCTAGACGCATCCATGCAACCTCGCAGGTACCTGCTATGCCAAGACCCGAAATTCAAGCTTACAGCCAGGAACGCACTATTGCGTTCCTCCTGCACTTCACCAGACTCGTCAATCTCCCCTCGATCCTCCAGCACGGCCTCTACGCTGTAACCGAGCATGGCACTTTACGGAGCCGTCCAGTAATTAATGATGAAAATCGTTTTGACGGACACCTCGATGGCACATCGCTTTCTATCGGGTTTCCTAACTATCATATGTTCTACAAATATCGGCAGCTTCCAAATACGGAGTGGGTCGTCCTGCGTATACATCCATCAGTGCTCTGGACGAAGGACTGTGGTTTCTGTCAACGAAATGCTGCTACCAACGAGATGGCCCAGCAGCCACTCGAGAATCTGAGGACGCTGGCAGCTTTCCAAGGCATGTTCGAAGAAATCGAAGGCTTGGGCACGCGCCAGCAACAAGGGCTGAAACCATTCGATCCTACAGATCCTCAAGCTGAGGTGTTAGTCTTCGACCGAATTGAACCGAATCTCATCACAGGCGTAGCTTTTCAAAGTCAACTCGCTCGAAACAATCATGCTGGGCTCTGCGGAAATCGAGACCTGTTGACTCAAAGCGCTAATGGTGGATTTTTTGCTGCTCGCTCATTTGTAAGGTTGTACTGATGGCATCCAGACCCGTCTTCATACCCACGCCCGGGGCAGAGACCCTTGCGCGGACAACCTCGATAGATTTCAAGTGGTTCCCAGGCATGTCTGTGGCTCAGAAGCAGCGTTCGATTGACTCGCTGCACGCTTCTGCTAGGGAGACGATTCCAGCAGTCAGGGAAATACTAGAAGTGTCAAGTAAGTCTAAGGATAAACTTGGGGTAGCGCTGAGTGCTTTCAATCTAACTTTTACTACCCGTAAGCAAAATTTTACGATGAGCGTGGAATGCGCCTTCCAAGGAAGTAAAGTTTTTGAAAGGGGCGGCCCTTTCAAGGACTTGTTCACTCGAACCTCACGTGAAGCAAAGCTGGATGAAAGAATAAAGAATTCAGGCAGGTTGGTGAGGTTCAGCTTCTACGGTACAGATTGGCAACTCGAGCCTCGCACGGCTTTTTATGATTGGTTATATATTAATGCACTGAAAAAGCAGCCTATGAATGTGATCGACGAGATTTTGTCGTATTCGGCATTTACCGACATTGAATTTAATCCAGAGAAATCTATCAACTGTCAGGCTTACTCTATAGCTTTGTTCGTTTCGTTGCATAAGCAGAACTTGCTAGACCAGGCTACAGTGTCGAAAGAGTCGTTCCTCGCAACGGTGAGCAGAGTTCTTGTCTCAAGCGCAGGTGAGAGTGACGACGTTCAAGGCGATATGTTGAAGAATAGAATTTAATGGGATATGTATCAAATAGGAGTTGGCAAGCCTCCTCCTATGTGAAAAGCCATCGGCTTATTAATTGTTGTGTTTTGTGAGGCCTGAGCGCTCAAGATACCTGCGAAGGAGAGTTGACAAACGGGAGGTGTTATATTTTTTTAACCATTCTTCAATATTCTCCACATTTTTTGGGAGATCCTTCCGCAGCTTAAGCGCAATGCTTCTATTTATCCCAAGTGACATAAGTTCTAAAACCCTAGGGTCGTAGCTTCCAAGTTCTATCATGGAAGGGAGGCTAAGAGCATAAGCGTGCTCTTCATGTTCAACCTCAGGCAGGCAGGCTCTCGTTATATCTGACCAAAGCGAAAAGTATTTGACTAACTTGAATGTGATGTTACTGCTAATATTTTTGGTGACATGGCTAGCAGCTCTATCCACGCTTCGCCTTTTTGAGCCACTGTCGGATTCATCGCCTTGATTAATAGCCTCAGGATTTTTAGAAAGTTTGTCTAAAAACTTGTCAATAAAGTATCTGTGTGGCTTTCCAGACATCCACTGAAATGCATCATAAACTAATGGCCCGATCCCGATATATTCACCCCACTTGGAGTTGACTTCAGCTTCTATGTGGAAAATAGCATCGAGCCGTCGAGCGATATCATCGAACTGCTCATAGAAACTTTGATCCTCGAATGCAACTTCCTCGGATGGCGTCGTTGAGCGTTTAGAGTTTGGAAAGCTAGTAGGTATCCAAGCATATGGATCCGCCAAAATATCCAAGTAAAGCTGATTTTGTAGTAGTGGATCTACATAAGGATTCTGGCGGAGAAGCTCAAGGGGAATGGATAACTGATCCTTAATTTCTGCTAGCTGCCCTTCAAGCAGCTTGCGTCGTTCGTCGCTTATCTCAGAGGTGTCGAGTAGGCGGTCGAAGTGCTTTTCATCTGATACGAACAAATGCCTCAGATAACAAATGGTCGTGTAAAGATTTCCACCCTCTAAATCCTCGACAATTTCGCTGCGCGTCGCTGTGGCGAGTCGAATGAGTGTATCAGCATGTTCCTGTAGAATTGCAGTAGTGTTTGGTTTGATTTTCGTCTTATCGTCGTTAGTGAGCCTTGCTTCTCCCCACTCTTCGTCCTTAACCTCTAGGCAGTAGACTTCACCATAAAGGTTAGTGCTAATGCGTCCGGCTCGGCCAATTAGATTTTTGAACTCGAACGGGGTTAGCGGGGTTGTATCATTTTTGGGGCTGATAACAATAAGCTTGTCTGCTGGTAGGTTAACGCCTTGTAGAAGGGTAGAGGTGCATACTAGGCTTGTAATCGCCTCCTGCGAATATAACTCTTCGATCTCAATCCTTGCGATATCAGGCAGCCCTGCGTGGTGGAACGCGACACCGTTCTTTAGGGTTCTGATGAGCGAGTAATCAGGGTGGATTTCTTCGGATAGAAAGTCGATGAGTTCACCGATAGCTTCCGATTGCTCAACGTTAGCGTTATTCGAACGAGGTAGTTCGAGGGCCCAACTCTCTGCAGTTGTTTTTCGAGGAGCGAAAATTATACAACTTTCGCCCTGCTTAAGATTCTGCAGGAACGTTGCAATCGCTTCGCCTTTTTTCATTTTTGCTTTGGAAAAGAGCTTTTTTGTCAAAATCGTGTCGCCAGATATTACATTGCCGGTCTGGCTAAAAATTCTATACTCAGCTGTTAAACTTCTAGGTAAGAATGTAATTGCTGCTCTCACTTGGAATACTGGAGTGGCGACTGTCGTCTCGTCTATGATCTCTAGTCCTGAGAGTTCCTTTAGAGGGGTAACGATATCCTCAATAAAAGGGCCGGCAAAGATGAATTGAGTTTGAGGAAAACGGGCTACCAGACCATATAGGCAGTTTTCAAATACCATTCCACGACCTTCTGCTTCGAGGTTATGGACTTCGTCAATGAATATGATAGAAGGAGCTCTTGTTGTCTTGTCTTGAAGTAGCTTGTTACATCGCTCAGGTGTTAGTACGTAGATAATAGATTTGCCGTCTTCTTCCTGAGGTCGGTATGTGGTGTATACATGAGCGTCGTCCTTAAGGTCTGACTTGAAGTCCATGCTAACTTGGTTGATTAGCGCTTTTGTAGGTACGATGAATATCGCTGTCTCAGCATTAGCTCTAAGTTTTTCAACAATATAGCGTCTGATGATGAACGACTTGCCTGCAGAAGTTGGAGCCGAGATCGCAACGTTCGATCCGCTTTGGATCGCGTACCAGAGCTTTGCCTGGTAGTCGGTGAATACAAATTTGCCAGCGCCTGCTAACTCATGGGTCAGGCGCCCCCTTGTTGTACCTAGCTCTAGGTCAAGTAGCGTGCCGAAGCTGCTTAGGTACTTGCCATCTGCAAATATGTTCGGAATGTGCTTGCTTGATAGCAAGTTTCCAGATCTGGATTGAAGGATGTAGCAAGCGCGCTGGTATGTAGGATTAGTTGGGGCGTAGAGATATAGAAGGGCTCCGAAGGAGTTGGCGAGGTTCTTCAATGCTTCGGATTTGCTGAGTGAAATTATTGATGCGAGCCAAGTTGCATGCTGGAGTTTTTGAGGGGAAACTGAAATCTCCTCAGTCACCCCTGCCTGCTTGCTAAGAAATAGGTGCTTTAGCAAATTGTCGTAAGTCTCTACGAAATCTTTATCCCTAGAGGCTTCGAGGGGTAGACTTTCTGAATCCCTAATCATTTTTTCGCCTTCCTAGCTGCCTTTGGTTCTTTGAGTTGAGCTTTAAATTCAATGCCGTGAATTTGCTTGAAGAGTGTCTTCTTGAAGGTCTCAACGCTGCTCATTGGGACTAAGAAAAACTCAAGGAATAGTTTGCGTAATTCTGACTTGTTTTGCAGGCGAGTTCTTATTGTGTTTACCGCTTCGTCGGAATGTTCTTTGATCCACTCGGCTACAAGCTCTTCAGCATGCTCTTTGTTGCTAGCCTTCTCCTCAATGCTGTCGATATTTTTATCGTCGTATATGAGCAGGATAGGAAAGATTTTGTTGCAGGCCTGGTATTCATCCGTGCCGGGGCGAAATGCTTTTAGTAGCGCGTTTGCTTGTTCGAGAGTAAAGTTTTTCGAAATATTGGAGCGTGCAATAAATAGCTCGTGATCTAACGAGCTTGGGAGGTGGTTTTGGTTGAACCTGTCAATGGAGTCTAAAGAGCTGCTGATTGCACCGCCTAGATCCTGATAGATCTTTGATTCTCCAATTAGAATCGAGATGTTATTATGTCTTTGTCCAAAGAATATTCCGTCGCCTCCTTTAACTTGATCTTTAACGTTTGTAAGAAGACTAAGTTTGTGGCACACCATCGGCGTTTGAAAAATGGCCTCGACCAAGAGGTAGAGGATTAGCTCGCCGTACTTCCCGTCATAAACAGGGTCTGTATTTGCGAAGAAACTTGACGCCATCGGGTAAGCGTTTTCGTCTCTCGCTTTGTATTCATCAAGCTCCTTACGGTCGAAAACGTAATGCTCGATTCTGCTCCCGACATACTTTGCTAGCGCTAGGCTTTCCTGGCGGTTTCCAGAAAACTTCAGAGACAAAGCGTGAGCTCGCACTTTGAGATCCAGCGCCTCGGGGATCCGATGGAAGTAGTTTTCAACCCAATCGGTTTTTACCGTGAGGCATTCACTCCAAGTAATATCCTCGAACAGCTTCTGCATCTGAATCCCTTTCGAATGGCTGTGTAGTGCCAGAATGATACTACAGCCGTTGCGCTTGGTACCGTCCTGACATGAGAAATCTGGACAGAAGGCGATTCTCCACTCAGGTCTATTACATCGCGGATCTCACCAGCGAAAGTCGGCGTGTTTAACGATGAAAGTTATTCGTTGTACGTCATGTCTCAGCGACCGGGGCAATGGAGCGCGCCGGCATGAACACGGAACCCCGATAGGGGCGAGATTGAAAGAGAACGGCTGTCATGACAGCGGGCTGTGAAGGGACACGCTATGGTCTAATCGAAGGGCCTTCGATATCAGCTCGAGACTCCGATGCTCCCACGTGCTCAGTAGCGTAATTGGATGTGCACCAAACCTGTCCCAATCCTGAGCGCCTGCCCTAACCGTCACGCGTCGCCCAAAGATCGAATCGCGCAGTACCTGGCGAACCGCCCTTGCTTTGAGTGCAGGCATAGGCTCGTCAGGACAATCGGTTAAAATCATAAAAGAAACCAGTCGGCTTTGGTCGTTTTGCCAAAGGTACACCGGCATGCATGAACCAGGTACTCACAGGGAGGAGCAGATGAAGCTATTTTTAGACTGTGAGTTCACACAGCTGAACCGAGATACGAAGCTTATTTCCTTGGCACTCGTGTCCGAAGCCGGGCACGAGTTTTACGCCGAGCTCACAGATACATATTTAGTGGGGGACTGCAGCGATTTCGTGATCCTGAACGTGCTGCCTCAGCTCAACCTAGCGGCGCACGGGCATACGTTGGTCGAAGCCCAATCCTCACTGCTCGCTTTCCTGAGTGACCTGGAAGGCCCCTCGAGGTTTGCTCCGATGCTCCAGAATGGGATTGGGATCTCTTCTGCCAACTAGCCTACGTAGATCATCGTTGGCCAGGTAACGTTGCCAATCGGCCAACCAACCTGATCGTGCTATTTAGGCACCTCGAAGCGGATGATATCGACAACGTAACGCTCCCGGAACTTCCCCATCACGCGCTGCTGGATGCTCGTCTCTTAGCCCACCTTTATCGTCGGCTGACTGCCGTTTCTCATCGAGGCACTGAACGTGGCTGATGATCTTCGTACGCGTGAGTCTGTCAGGCGCAAAGCGCTCTCGACACTTTCGCACCTGGTGCCGGGCGACCCACAAGCAGCCGCTATTTTGAATGTGCTTGATGACATTGAAGACCAAGAGCGCGTCGACTTAAACCAGAATCATCCACGCCTCGATATTGATGCTGTCCGCAAAGCAGTCCTGATTGAGCGCCACAGTTCCGGTATCACTATTGTGCGCGAGGCCGGTATTCCCCAGCCATGGCGTGAGCGTTTTCTGCAAGCGAGCATCGGGTCGACGCGCCTTGTCGATGGCCCGTACGCCCATGATTGGGAGAAATTTCTCACTCAATGGCAGGCTGAAATGCTGCACTTGGATGCTCACATGTCTGCTAGTGGAGCACATCAGCCGTAAGCATCTGTGGCACCTCCGATTGGCTTGAGGTTGATGGACTGATCGTCGCATCACGGGTCACCAATTTCCCAAACGACCTGGCATGCATGTCGCCAGGGTAATCGGAGGTAAAGCAGCTGCGTGGGCAGCCAGCCGTGCCTTTCACTACCTGCCAGGGCGCTACCTTTCAAGCCGCACACGAAGCCTGCGAGCGCGCTCTCGAAAGGCCTTTTCACCACCCTCAAGGATTTCACACACTGCTTTTCGTATGGCCGCATTTTCTAACCCCCCTGACTGATAGTAGATGGGTGGAAGGCCGCCAGGTTGGTGGGGGCCGGCAGTCGCAATGATGATTTGATCTGCGTCGGTATTTATCACAAGGTTTGCGTTGTGCGTGACCATGATGACCTGGCGCTTGGATTTGGCGGCTATGAACAATGATACCAACTCGTCGAAGACAGACTTTGGGTCGAGATTTTCTTCAGGCTGGTCGATAATCAGGGGGCGGTCATCAGAATCGTCCAGCGCTAGATATAGTAGGAGCAGGACAATCCCGCGCGTGCCAGGCGATAGTTTCTGAATGTCTACGCCGTCATAGGAAATCTCATATCGCACAGTCAGGTGGTCGGTGCTGAACAGCCATTGAGCCATCTGTTTTGACCAAGCCCGATATTTCTCATGATCGCTGGCCGCATAAGGCGCGTGCTCCAACAGTGACTGTTGATATCGAGCTAGGAATGCTGACATAGCTCCTTGGACTTCTGCTGCCGTGCCGGTCTCCCACACTGATTTTAACGATTGGGTGGCGGCTTGGGTCAGTGCACCGCGACCGTAGAAGGGGCCAGCTTTTCGTCGATCCAGTAGCAGCTCTTCAGCAGTTGCCCCCCAAGCATTCACGTCAGCAATTCGCCGGACGTCAAAGCTCAGTTTTTTGAGCGTGCCAGATGACGCACCAAGTCGGGCCATTAACGGAACGTAGAGATTCGCAAGTTCTCGCTGCTCGCTAATGATGGCATCAAAGACTCGACCGTAGGTGCTGTCGCGCTCAGCCTGAAGTAGTTTGCGACGCTCCAGGGCCCCTTGGGCATCGATCAATCTGGTTTGCAGTGTGGCCAAGGATGCGTTTTCGATGCCGATGCGCTTTGTCAGGGCAGCGTACTGGTCGCGGATCAGCTTGTCGGCGCTGAAGAGCGCCTCCAGACGGGTCATCTCAGCACAGATCAATGCGAGCGGAACATTCTCCAGCGGGACGTCCTGCCCAATCAGCTCCACTTGCGGGTCTGCATGCGTCACAGGTACACCCGAAAGCTTGGAGATGTGCTCATCTGCCCACACGAGATAGCCCTTCAGATTGGTGTCCACATCTCCATGGTATTCCAGTAGAAACTCAGCCCATTGGTTGGCATCAAGTCCAGCGTTGAAGTGCCTCGACTGCGATTGACGAAGCATTTCAGGCGCCTGGGTGTTGCGCATGCTTTGCACTTCATCTTGAAGGGAAACGAAGGTGCGACGTTGGGCGCTAAATGACTGAATTTGAGTTCGTAGGTGCTGAGCGGCCAGGGCCAGTTGAGAGTGTCTTGCAACCTGCGCCTCGGTTCCTTTTACCACGAGCTTGGCAAGGTCAGCGTTGTAACCCGCTATCAACGTCTTCTTTTGTTCCACCTGAGTTGTCAGAGCGGGCACAAGGTGCTCTTTTTCATATTCTGAACCGATGCGATTTGAGATATCTGAAATCGCAGCCGCCTCTCTCGCTCTGGCCTGTTGGAATCGGGCCGTTTGTTGCTCGCGAAACTCAGCGAAATTGACCGCGCCATCTTGATCATCTTGCGTGTGCGATTCGAAGATTACCCGCTCGATTTCTTCAATTAGGCCATCGGAAACGCCTTGGGCAGAGCAAAGCTCCTCCACGAATTGTTGAGACAGATAACGAGCACGCGGGAAGGATAGGTGGCCATAGGCATCTCGCCCATCCAGGTATCTTTTACCTGTCGCGCCACCACCCCAAGTCAACGTGGTGGACGCATCGCCCAAAAGGCCTTTGGCACGAGTGAGGAACGAGGGGCTGATCCCGTTGCCGCCATCGGTGCCGATGTCCAAAACTGCGTCGCATCCAGCGGCAATGATGTCCGCGAGCGCAGTCTTGCCTGAACCTCGAGCTCCGATGATGGCCACCAGCCCTGGATTTAGAGGGATACTGGGCGTGGCTGCCCAAGAGGCATCCCCGATATTGAGGTGGGATATCACTTGCGAGGGCATGGCTGAGCTGGGCGGCTGATCGCCGATGTAGGCACGCCCGTCTGGATCGATGCATGCTTGACGTAACGCGTCGAATTCCAAGCCTCCTTTTATCCAAGAAAACCGATTCTCGACAGGCTGTCCGACCGATGCTTGGGAATGGGCGTCGCTGCCATGAAGGCAAGGCTTGCAGCCGTCGTACCGAGCATTCAGCTCTTCAATGGACACCGTTCGTTGGCCTAACCAGAATTCTCGCTGAGCGGCATTGCTTGAGAAGATGATGTGCGCAAATTTCTCAATCTCCTGACGCACTGTGGTGTCGGCTGCCATCCTCAACCCCGATGTCCCGTCACCGGAGCCTCCCGCGACCGCGACTAGGATGTTTTCTCTGGCCCACTCACTCTCCTGCATCACTTCGCGTAATTGGGAAAAGTTGACTTTGAATTGGGTTGCTCCGGTCTGCAGCGCGACGCTGTCGTCGGTAATCGTGGCATCAGTTTTTCGGCCAAGCCGGATCAGTTCTTCACGTGTGCAATCGTATCGGTCTTTGTGTGCAGCAAATTGAAGTCGTTTAAGAAGCCTTTTGAGTTCGATCAAGTGGTCGGGATCTTCATTGCTGACCAGTAGATGGATGTTTACGTACCCTGACTTTGCTGCCACGTCGAGGCGCAGTTCAATATTAGGGAAAAGCAGCTGAACGTTAGGTAGCCGGCCCGCCACCTTGTGTACAAGCAGTTGCTCATATGCGTCGGTGACGTAGTAGTCGGTGACAGCGATAGCCTCTATGGTTGGAGTCGATCTTTCGAGCCTAGCGAGATACTCTTCCCAAGGATCGCGCGCTCCATACTGATCATTCAGCACGGTACCAGGTGTATGGATGTGCGGCTCCCATCGGTGCCATTGTGAGCCTCGACTATTCATTGAGCATCCTCATGCTTATCCATCTCCATTTTGGGCTGGAATATCACGCAGAAACGCTACTCACCGCACCTTTTTGGCATGAGCCGGCTTGGGGAGCACATGCTGTTTTACCATCGTTGATCTTAGCTATTCAGGGCGTCTTCGCCACCGTTGGTGCACGACAAACTGATGGCTTCGGGTTAGCTGGGCGAGCTCTGAGATAAGCTCTCCGATATGTGAGCGCGCAACCACTGGTTGCGTACGAAGAAGAGACCAATCTGTCTGACACAGATCCTTCAAGAAAGGTGTGATGGGCACTACTATTGCCGAATTGGCGCTAAATTGACGTACATCATTGGCGCACATGGAAGTGCTCTACTGCATGGGTGGAGCTATTACTAAGGAGCTGTTAATGCCTTCCCTATTGAAAAAATATTGCACGTATTCGGCTTTTATTGTTGCAGCAGGCGTAGTTGGTTTTTTGAGCGATATAGGTGGCGCGCTGGAAAACGTCAAAAAGCTATTTGGGCAGGATGATCCTTTGGTTCTGGTAACGGCCCGACTTTCTCCTTTGGCTAGAGATCCTAGAATTCGGAATGGGAGAGATCAAGCGTCACTCAGCTTAGAGGTCAGAAACTACGGCAAAGAAATGGTGATGTTGACTTCCGCTGACTTGGAAGTGGTGCATGCCAACGGAGCAAAGGTGGGTAAGGGAGGGGTCTTTGGTAGGTGCGTACTGAAGGCGGTCGACAATGAAAACACTCCCCAGACAATCGCGCCCGGCAAATCGACTAGGCTGGCGATTAGCCGAACCGTCGACCTGCCTGGTGTGTCGAAATTCCTAAGTGATGAAAAGCTGCGGTCGGTATTCGTTCACACCATCGACGGTCAGCCCTATTCGATTGCCGAATCAATTTATGTGGATGAACTGAACCAGTTTTTCTCTGATACCTATGGTCGAGATGCAGCATTGAAGGTCACTTTGTATTCGACTCAATCCGGTGACAAGCATATCTTCGTTCTCCCACTGGCAAGAGGCAAAGACCTTTTCGCAAAGGACGGAAGCTTGCAACATGACTGGTTTATTGCAAACTGGAAAAACTGGGACAAGCATTCCATTGCGCAAACATCAGCATGTGACGCTATCGTGAGTCATGATTGGTGAAGTATCCGTACCGCCGGAGAAGAGACAGTCCCTCACGACAGCCTACGTACCCGTGCTTCACGCACGAGACTTTCATAACGTATTGGACTAGGGCCGTCTTTGTCTTAGGCCATCACCCCCAGTTTTCTCTGCTCCGCAAACATGTAGGCATATTCGCAATCCTGGAATTGATCTCACCGATGAGTGCGGCAGTCGCCCTTGGATGGCCACGCTGCTGGCTTTGCAGATTGAGATAACGCAAAATGGCCAGTAATTAGCCACGTTCGCATAGCACATAGCTTTCCCGCTGTAGGCTGTTTGAAATGAGCATGCCTGTCGTACGTGGAATGGCTTGCGCGGTGATGCTCACGTCTGCGGTTCCTCTGTCGACGATTTTGTGCGAATGAAAGGATGTATTTGGTAAATGAAATGGATGTCAGCGTTACTGCTTTGCTTCATGTCGGCCTTTTGTTTGTCCTCTGTTTACGGCGCGAATCTGGTCTCAATTTTCGACCAAGAGCATGAAGTGTTCCACTGGCCACTTCCTCACGAGGGCGATGTCACCCTTCATCAATCAGGCGAATACCAGATTGTGGCGGTGTACATCCCAAACGGTGCCTCGACTCTCTCCGTTCATAAAATCGAGAAAAAGGGAACCGCAGAATCCCTTTACGCCCCGTTGGTTAAGAAGAACACCTTGGTGATCGCAAGTGGCGGTTTCTTTGGTTTCAAGTTAAACGGGAAAGAGCAGCCACTGGGCTTGGTTCGCTCCAATGGTAAGCGCCTGGTTAACCTGATTCCGTGGGATCACGGCGGTGTGCTGGTGTCTGACCAGAACGGAAACGCGAAAGTCATACCAGCGTCAAACAGAAACCAAGCTGGTGCCTGGTCAGACGCCCTTCAGTCCAAACCCATCATCATCAACAGCGGCAAAGTCGACGTCGCCAAAAATCTGCGCGACGCAGAATTCAATCGAGTGGCGATTGGCTTCACCCGCGAGGGAGATATCCTTCTCGTGGGGACGTTTCAAACCTTCGGGCAAGCTGCCACGTTGGTCGATTTTGCAGAGGTCTACAAAAGGATCGCTGAGGATCGTGGCCTGCAGATTCACCGGGCGTTGGCTATGGACGGTGGGGCGGGTGCTCAAATCACTCTTCCAACGCTCAAACGCAGATTCGGCGATACCGGACGCTCATATTTCCCCAACGCGATGAGGATTGACTTAACGCTGGGTGGGATCAACTAGCATGCAGTGGATAAAAAAGGCTTGGGCAGGCTTATCGAAGACTGCGAAGTGGCTTGTGTTGGGCGTATCAACCGCTACGGCGGCTATAACGGCGGCTGTACCCGTAATCGAACAAACGTCGAGTCTATGGAAGAAGGCAGAGGCCCGGGTAGAGATCATCGCCCCGGAGTCCGTACATGTCGGGGACGAGTTCCCCGTCGACGTGCGTGTAGATTCTGTAGGTTCGGCAAAATCTATACCTGCTGGCACTGTTGAAATTCGTACCGATCAGAAGTACATCAAATTCACCCCATCACCGACGTTGGGTGTTCCTGCGATTGACGGCTCGACCCTGGTGCCTCTGACCACCAAGTTGAAGGCTCTCAAGGTGTCGGATGAGCCGGTGAGCCTCGTTGCTTACTATAGGTCTGGAGATGTCGAGGCGACTTCGGCAATTCGGAAGATCATGATCATCCCAGCGCTGGTGATGAATTATCCCCATTTCAATAAAAGCGACACGAACCGCGTGGATTTATCCGGTGAGTGGAACATCGACTTTGGCGGCCAATCAGGAACGATGGAAATTCGACAGGCAACCAACAGCAAGATATCCGGAACGTTCCGTTTGCCTGGGTACAAATGGAGTGCCGGTAGTGTTGAGGGCTACAAGGATGGTTCGACTTTCCGAGTCGTGTTTGTCCTCCCCAAATCCAAGCCTGAGCAGATGCTGCGGGTCGCTGGTGACTTCAGGCCAAATCCGCAAAATGCCTACATTGAGATTGTCGGCTGCGCGTACCATCTCAAGAAGTCGGGGAAGAGACACGCCAGCGTTGGTGGAGAGGGAGTGGATTGCACCAAACAAGTCTTCTTTGACCAATGGGAAGTGGTGCAGGTGGCGCATTTCAACGCCAGCGCAAAATTTGTACCTGAGTGAGTAATCGCCAGCTAATCCCCAGGCCCCTTCATGACTCTGCAGCACCTAGGGTATGACCTTGATGCTACCTCTCAACCAGCTCTTTATACCGCTCTCGGGCATCAAGGATCTGATCCCTGAGCTCTTCGGGGTCAATTCGCATGCCGCCGCGAGGCGTTGCCTGAAGCGACTTCAGACTGTTCGCAGCCTTGATGAATTCCCGTTCCTCTGCCTGAACCCACTCGGGCCGCTTGTCTTTCCAAAATAGCCAACCCATTTGCCCGGCCTCATCTTTGATCGGATGCTCAGCAGTATGTGGGAGTGGTAGCCAATGTCCAAGCAAGAAGGTGAGTCGGATCGCTCTGCAAGCGGAGCGCGCAAACCATGATGGTCGAAGAGCGTAAGGATGGAAGCCCGAAGGGCCGAGACCCAGCGTAGCGGGGCTCGGTTTACGACAGCCGCTCCCGAAGGGATACGCCCGACCGCCTTGATTAAAAGGTTACCGAACAGCTCGTTGATCAAATGACCGAGGCACTACGCCCAACGCGCAAAGATCGTATGTCCTGCGCAATGCCACCTCGTCACCAGACGACACCCTGGTATGGGTAAATATCGTCGACAGAAAGCGCTTCCTTTCGCCGTTGCCGAGCTCAGACCAAATTCTAGGCTGTCCTTGTGCATCAGGAATCGCCAACCGGTCGAGAAGATACTCTTCCAGGCTGTGCAGACGTTGTTGGCCATCAATCAAAATTTCACTGTTTTCGGCCAATGCCCTGCCACCGCTCTCTGATTCGTACCAGTCATTCGTGAGGTAGCTCCCCAGATCCCCGCCCGACCATACTGCAGAGATGAAGCGAGACTTCTGACCGAGGTTCCACTCCAACCCACGCGCCCACGCTGGAACGGGCATGCCCATAACGAATCGCGCCGCCCACGGAAACTGCTCACGAACGGAGGAGGGGTCTACCAGATACTTTTCCCAATGGCCGACTAAGACCTCGAGGGGACAATGACTGACGGTCGTGGGCAGAAAACGCTGCGGCATATGGATGTGCAGGTCTGATGTTCCGCCGTGGGCGTAGCGTTGAAAAAAGGAGGTCATGGTTTTCCTGGGTGGTTCAGATAAGGCGAAGCGTTCGATTCAACACGGGCGCATCGCCAGGCGTCGACAGTCTCGATGATCAACACATCTCGTTCGATGGAAACGTGGATCTGGTCACTATCGACAAGCGCGTGCACATAGCCTTCGAAGTAGGATGCTGCCTTATCGAATGCGGAAGGTGAGTCGGATGACTCAATGTAACTAATCAATCGTTCCCAGGTTCTCCGCTGACGGTTGCCCAGGATCGTCTCGGGAAACGATATCGCTCCCCGCAGAATCTGAATGGATGAAGACATTGATTGGGTCAAGGCTGATTTCTCACCGTGTACATACAATTGAAAACGGTGTGTTTTGGCGAAACTTGAGTTGAATGGAGGATTTTTGTGCAGATGCTGCAGAGACGCGAATGCCCTCTTCAGCAATAGAAGGCATTCGTGTTGTATATAAAGCGGTAAACGAAAAGATCATGCGTTCGATCATATATCACCGACCCTGACGCCTGAATCTGAGGTCTAGTGAACCACTGCGACGTTTGCTTTCAAAAAGCGCTTATCGTGATCTGCCGCTGGAAGGTGGGTGGAGTCGTACTGACCAAACAACCGATAGCGATTTACCGCGATTTTGTCGTACATCCAATCTCGCATGGCTGCTGGTACAACACGTGCAGCCGTGAGCCAGCGCCAGGGGGCATTTAGGCGACCTAAAATCTCGAACATCGCCTCAGAACGTATGGACACCTTGTTGTTTGAGATGAGAACAATGGTGTTGAATTTGTCCTGCGGCAGTCCGGCCCACCTCAAAAGCTCTTGGCCCTCAGACGACTGAACCGCAGCGAGCTGAATTCGGTGAGCCTTGTCATAGTGGATGATGAACCTAGCCCACCCGTTGCAGAGCTTGCATGTACCATCGTAGAGAACTGCCGTGTCGCCTGATTGTAGGAACGGGGCAGGGGATTCGGCTTCCATAGTCATCGAGTCTGCTGTCTCATTTACAGTTACCTGCCTTTCGGTAGCCCGCAGATTTAGCAGCGGATTCTGAGTCGAAGGTTACCTGGTTCTTCGAGGACACCTTGTCGTAGCTTGGGCAACCTTCAGGTAGATGGTAAACATGGCTTTTACTATTGCCGATGATGCTACCAACTGATGTGGAGCGGGATACCGATGTCGGTTTTTGTGATTGCACCGACTTTGCCGTATGGCCGATGGCTACTCCGTCGCCCACCGTCTTATAGCCCTGAGTCCAACTGCGTTCTTGAGTCACGAAAGGGTTGGGATGCCCCATGATCGCGGTGATACGTTTATTGCGCTCCTTTCCCAGGAGGTAACTGGGAATTGCTTGTCCCATGCCATCAATAGCCGTTGCTGCTGGCGATACAGATTAGGGTTGTATCGGTCGAAGAAGTAGAACGTCGTCTTGGATACCGATCCTTCACCTTGTCTCGCGGTTCAGTCGCACGCTTTGGCCGACTGGCGCCACGAATCTAAGTCATCGTCGAATAGGTCTGACTCGTCTCTCTGCCGTTCCGAGGCGGCGTCCGATTCCTCGGCAGGAGACGGCCCGAAGATATTTTCAGGCGACCAGTCATCTTTGAAAAGGAACATATCACGCGTAAATTCAGCGATTCCGACTTCGCTGTCGTCCAGGATGTCACGAGCCAAATGTCTGAAAATCCTGCCTCCATCAACGCCACGTCCGGCATCCGTATCTTTGATTAGAAGGACAGTCCAATTCTCATACCATGCGCCGGCAGCAATTTTCGCCCAGGCGAGGTGAAACAACTTATAAGTCTCGCCGACAAGCACAGAGTCATACACCACGACAAGCATCCCTTTGGACGCATGCAAAAGCTTCACGGGGGAGAGAACTGCCAAGGTAATAGACTGCTCGATCAAATCGATCACCCTTGTGTCAGGTTGTCCTTCCCAGAGCACTACGAATCTCTGAATGCACACGACCTCGAGTGGCATGCAGTCAACAGCCGAATAACTGGGCGGTTGCAGGATCTGAGTGCAACACGGTTATTGAATTGAAGCGGGAGCATCATGCCGCATCACCACGGCTTCTTGCATCACTTCGCCCATCACC
>LNAP01003581.1_pt1 | contig 19592 bp, 20 predicted proteins | sample 602601 | NCBI WGS metagenome assembly LNAP01 (sample SAMN02440304, study PRJNA202911) | soil metagenome | biome: Subtropical and temperate rainforests or woodlands; isolation source: soil samples (1 kg each in a 20% v/v slurry with milli Q water) were... ...
GAGATGCGGCAGGCAGATCTTGGCGACGACCGCAGCGTTCGCAGTCATGTGCGCGGTGACCGAAGCATCCGCGGGATCCGTCCAGCGCAGCGTGACGAACCGGAACGTGAGCATCGAAACGATCGTGCAATTCGGCGACAATGTTCAGCCGGTCACGATCGAGGAGAGCAGCCGCATCAATATCGCGCGGGTGATCCAGATCGGCGGAACTGGCACCGTGGATGCGACGATCATCCAGAACGGCACCCGCAACTATGCTAACGTGATCCAGGTGGGCGGCACCACCAACGCGGCGATCGGTCAGTCGGGCGTGAGCAACACCGCCGACATCACCCAGATCGGCAATTCGACGAATGCTCTCCTGCTGCAGATCGGAGACATGAACACGGGCGCGGTGAGGCAGTTCGGGCGCTTCAACTGGCTCGCCATATTTCAGTTTGGCCGATGACGGAAACCGAAACGATGAGGTGTGACATGAAGTTCCTCCTGCTCGCATCCGGAATGAGCCTCATGACCATGATCGCGATGGCTTCGGCCGGTGCCGGCGAATCCGGCGATGGCCGCACCACCGTGGTCCAGGACGAGAACGGGACAGCGGTGATCACGCAAAGCGGCGATCCTGCGCAAGCCGAGGTCAGGGTCGACAAGGAGCCGGGCCGCACGACGATCTATCGTCGTAGCGGTGGAAACACCGCGATCGTGTCGCAGGGCACGGGAAATGCGCAGGACATGCTCGATTGGCTGCACAAGCAGCAGGGCCGCTGACGAACGCAGGCCCACCGTCGGCGGGGGACGATGGGCCGTCGCCCCGGACGCATTCGGCTGACACGATCAACTCGTGATGAAGCGGCCTTCCGTGGAACGAAGTGTCTAAAATCAGCACAGAATTCCGGGCGTTCTGCCGCACCTTGTTCCCTGTTATTCCCGTGCCTTAACCAACAATTAATTATACGTTTGCGGGTGGGCGACGGCCCGGCCTAGCGTGCGGTGGGGAGCCGCCGAAGCCAAACGAGTTGGTGCGTATCATGATGTCCAGATCATATGGGGCGCTGTTCGCCTCGCTCAGCGCAGCCGCGTTGCTCCTTGCAGCCAATGACAGCTTTGCACGACCCGGCGGCGCAGCGCCGCATGGCATCGCCACAGCTGCCGTTCCGTCCGGCCCGGCCGCACGTCCGCCGATTTCGCCGGGCGCCCGGTTCCGCGGCCGCAACAATCCCTGGGTCTACTGGCCGGGCGGTGGCGGATTCTTCTACGACAATGCCGGCTACAACCAGCCCTTCGTCGACGCCGGGCAGCCGGCCTCCACTGATATCCGCTACACTTACACTTATGACGTTCCCTGGGACTGGACCCATCGCTTCCCGCCGAACGTGGTGCCGTCCGACCGGCCCTATGTGCCGAGCTGCCCCACGGAGCAGGTGACGGTGCCGGGCCGCGGCGGCGGCGAGCACACCGTCAACATCATGCGCTGTTACTGAGCGGCGCTAGCCGAGCTCAAAGCTCGTCACGCCGAAGACGCGGTCGATCTGCAGCGGTGCGATCGGCCCTGTGTACATCCGCGCCGTCTCGAACACCGGTTTGAGGCCGAGCGTTTCGGCGAGCGCGATGGCCTCGCGATTGACGGCGGGGACGTCGAGGAAGACTTCGCCGTTCGCAGTGGCCAGCAATGCCTGCATGATTGTCTCCGCCGACGCGCGATCGTCGGCGACGAGCGGGCCGATCTTGTAGCCGCTCCGGCACGGCCGGATCACACCCCATGCGACGAGCCTGCCATCGCGCATCAGCGCGCGGCCGACATGACCCGATGTCGTGATCCAGGCGCGCAGGAATGCACTGCGCGGAGCCGGGAAAACCGTGGCATCATCGGCTTCCACAAGCGCGAACGGGATCGTATCCAGCGCGACGAGGTCGGCGGGCGGCTTCGCCGAGGCGGTGACGATGCCGCCATAGCGGATGTTGGCATAAGCGAGCCGGAAACCGGATTTTCTGTAATTGTCCTGCTGTGCCACGACACCGTCGAGCCCGATCACCCGCGCGCCCGCATGCGCGATCGCTGCGTTCCAGATGCGCAGGCCGTGGCCCGCGCCGCGCAAGCCTGAGCGCACGATGTAGAAGCCGAGGAAGGCGAAGCGATCATCGTAGTTGACGCAGGAGACGGTCGCGACAGGCTCGCCGTCGATCTCGCCGACGAAGAAGCCTGCCGGGTCGGGAATCGCGAAGCAGGCGGCGTCGGAGCGGCCCGGATTCCAGCCCTCGGCCGCGGCCCAGTCGACGGCGAGGGCGATCTCCTCGGGACGTAAATTGCGGATCTGCAAATCGCTCATGACTCATGCCTTCGGCGGTGGACCTGCCGGCAGGTCCGGCGGTAGAAGGCCTGATGATAGGCCGGGCTCACGGCTCGCCTCAACACTGGGATGATCGGTCATGGCAGCAGAGAAGGTCGCACTCGTCACCGCCGGCGGCAGCGGCATGGGAGCAGGGGCCGCGCGGCGGCTCGCGGCCGACGGCTTTCGCGTCGCGATCCTGTCGTCCTCCGGCAAGGGCGAGGCGCTGGCGGCCGAACTCGGCGGTCTCGGCGTCACCGGCTCCAACAAGTCGAACGACGATCTGAAGCGTCTCGTCGACGGCGCGATGGCGAAGTGGGGACGCATCGACGTGCTCGTCAACAGCGCCGGTCACGGTCCGCGCGCGGCGATCACCGAGATCACCGACGAGCAGTGGCACACCGGCCTCGACACCTATCTGCTCAACGTGATCCGTCCGACCCGGCTGGTGACGCCGGTGATGCAGGCGCAGAAGAACGGCGCCATCATCAACATCTCGACCGCCTGGGCGTTCGAGCCGAGCGCGATGTTTCCGACTTCGGCGGTGTTTCGTGCCGGCCTTGCCGCCTTCACGAAGATCTTCACCGACACCCATGCCGCCGACAACATCCGCATGAACAACGTGCTGCCCGGCTGGATCGACAGCCTGCCGCAAACGGATGCGCGCCGCGACAGCGTGCCGATGAGGCGCTACGGCAAGGTCGAGGAGATCGCGGCGACGATCTCGTTCCTGGCGTCCGACGGCGCGGCCTACATCACCGGCCAGAACATCCGCGTCGACGGTGGACTGACGCGCTCGGTCTGAGCCGGGAGATTCGAATCGCGCTGGCGCGGCCTTGTCGTGACGCGACACGGCCGTGCGTCGCACGCCGTTTCCAAACGGCGATGCGTGGCTCCGGGGTCACACCCGTCATTCGTTCGCACGATGCGGGGCGCACACTACGTCACAGTCCCTATGAACTTCGTCGCAGCCCAAGACGGCATGCGGCCGAGGACCTATGCCCGATCTGCGCCGGACGCCTTCCGGCCGCGCGCATTCGAAACGCGAGCCGATCGCGTGGGGCAAGGAGACTGGAATGAAGAAGTTTTTGCTGGCGGTCGCTTCGATCGTGTTGGGTGCCGCAACCGCACAGGCCGCCGACCTCGCCGCGCAATATGCCAAGGCGCCGGTGATGGCGCCCGCCACCAACTGGACGGGCTTCTATGTCGGCGCCAATGTCGGCGGGCAGTGGGGCAATGCCGATCTGAACACCTCGACCATCTTTACACCGACCGGGTATTTCGCTGCCAGCAGCGTCCCCGCCATTGGCGCCGTCGGTGCCCAGGGCGTCAACAGCTCCAGCGTCACCGGCGGCTTCACCGCGGGCTATAACTGGCAGGTCAACCACGCGGTGCTCGGCCTCGAAGGCGACATCAACTATTTCGGCTTCAAGGGCAGCGCGAGCGGTTCGGCACTCTATCCCTGCTGCGCCCCGACCGGCTTTACGGTGTCGTCGTCGGTCTCGGCCGACTGGCTCGCCACCATCCGCGGCCGCATCGGCTTCCTCGCGGCTCCGACCTGGCTGCTCTACGCCACGGGCGGCGCGGCAATCGCCGAGGTGAAGGGTAACTTCAACTTCACTGATACGTTCTGGGCGGCAACGGAATCGGCCGCGATCCGCGATACGCGCCTCGGCTGGACCGCGGGCGTCGGCACCGAATATGCGTTCGGCGGCGGCTGGTCGCTCAAGGCAGAATATCTCCATGTCGACCTCGGCCGCGCCAGCGCGACCAGCACCAACCTCGTCAGTGGCGCCACGCAATATCCGACTAACGTCTACACCCACTCAGTCGACATCAAGTCGAACATCGTGCGCGTCGGCGTGAACTACAAGTTCGGTGGGCCGGTCGTCGCCAGATACTGAGCTCGTCCCGTTCCGGATCTGGCGTGAAAAGCCCCGGCTCAGCCGGGGCTTTTCTGTTTGGTTACGCTCGCGCGCCGCAGGGTAATTACTTAGCCATTGAGATAACAATCATTGACGCCGGGCAGGGATCGCCCTATAGTTAGCTTCATGGCTAACCAATTATCCCGGCTCGATCAGGTTTTCGCAGCCCTTGCCGATCCCACACGGCGGGCGATCGTGATGCGGCTCTGCGCCGGCGAGGCGTCGGTCGGCGAGCTCGCCGATCCTTTCGACATGGCGCTGCCGAGCCTGATGAAACACATCCATGTGCTGGAGACGAGCGGGCTCGTGCGGTCGGAGAAGTCCGGCCGCGTGCGCACCTGCCGCCTCAGTCCGGACGCGCTGCTCGGTGCGGAAGACTGGTTCCAGCAGCAGCGCGCGATCTGGGAGGCGCGGCTCGACCGGTTCGAGGCCTACGTGATGAAGCTCAAGAAGGAGAGGGAGCCGGCTGGAAAGCTGTCCCGAACACGCAAACGGAAAGGTGCCAAGTGATGACGAGTTCTGCCAATCCCGCCNGCTCGACCGCGAGATCGTGATGTCGCGCGTGATCGACGCGCCGCGCGATCTGGTGTTCGAGGCGTGGTCCGACCCGAAGCATCTGCCGCAATGGTTCGGCCCGAAGGGCTTCAAGGTCGAGACCTTCGAGATCGACGTGCGTGTCGGCGGCGTCTGGCGCTTCAACATGATCGGCCCCGACGGCACGGTCTATCCGAACCGGATGCGCTTTCGCCGCATCGAGCGGCCGTCCTTGATGGAGATGGACCATGGCGTCGACCAGGACGAGGATCCCGGCATGTTCCGCTTCACCGTCACGTTCGCCGAGCAGAGCAACGGCAAGACGGTGCTGATGATGCGGCAGCTGGCTTCGAGCACCGAGCAGCGCGACGGCATGATCGGATTTGGCGCCGTCGAATACGGCTACCAGACGCTGGACAAGCTGGCGGCGTATGTGGGTGGGATGAAGAGGTAGCCCACCGTCTCAGTCGTCAAGACAGGCCATGACGAAGGAGACGGGGGCGTGCGCATCATCCGCAGCCTTCACTCCTTCGCTTCGTCCGCGACGATGCCGCCGAGCTTCTGCCAGCGTTGTCCGTCGAACTGCACCATCTGGAACTGCTTGTTGACGCGGTAGTCGGTCGGCGTCGTCGTCACCGAGATGCCCGGGAGCGTCAGGTCGAGCTGGATGTTCCTGAGGTTGGCGGCCTGACGCATCACGTTCTCGCGGGTAAGATCGTCGCCGCATTGCTTCAGCACCTGCACCAGAAGCTGTGCGGTGATGTAGCCGTAGACGTTCAGGTTCGAATCCTTGTCGCCATCCGGATAGTATTTCGACATGAAGGCGAGATAGCGCTTCATGCCCGGATCATCCTTCCACTCGGGATCGGCGGAATCCTTGACATAGCCGACGCTCACGACCCCCTTGGCGTTGTCGAGCCCGGCTGGCTTCAGTACCGCACTCACCGAGGAGGCGTTGATGTCGATGATGTGCAGCGGCTTCCAGCCGATCTCTGCGACCTTCTTGATCGCCTGCGCCGCCTGTTTCGGCGTCGTGGCGCTGAACAGAACGTCCGCACCGGCGTCCTTCAGGCGCAGGATCTGGGAGTCGATCGTCGGCTCGGTGATCTCGTACGAGGTCTCGGCCACGACCATCTTCGCCTTGTCGCCGAGACCGGCCTTGAGGCCAGCGAGGTAGTCCTTGCCGAGATCGTCGTTCTGATAGAGCACGCCGATCTTCGCGTTCGGATGGTTCTTCAGGAGATATTGCGCGTAGATCCGGCCTTCGACGAGGTAGGACGGGTTGAAACCCATGGTCCAGGGAAAGTTCTTCGGATCGGTGAAGCGCGCTGCGCCCGTCGCCGCGAAGAGTTGCGGGACCTTCTTGGCGTTGAGATATTTCTGCACGGCGACGTTTGGCGCTGTGCCGATGATCTGGAAGGTCAGCAGCACCTCGTCGCTCTCGACCAGCCTGCGGGTCTGCTCGACGGTCTTCGGCGGCGAATAGGCGTCGTCATACTGGATCAGCTCGACCTTGCGGCCGTTCACGCCGCCCTCATCGTTGATCATCTTCATGTAGGCGGCCTGGGTCTTGCCGATCACGGCATAGGCGGAGGCCGGACCGCTGAGCGGCACGGTTTGGCCGACCTTGATCTGGGTGTCGGAGGCGCCCGGATCGTATTTCTTCTGGGCTTGAGCGGCCGGAATCGACAGCGCGAGAACAAGCGCCGAGGCCGCAGCGCATTTGAGAAGTGCTTTTTTCATGTCCATTTCCTGCTCGTTTCAGTCATTCACCCTTGAGGCCGGCCTCGCGGATCAGCCCGGCCCATTTCTGCGTCTCGCTGTCGATGAACCGGCCGAATTCGGCGGCACTGCCGGCGCGTACCTCGAGGCCCTGCGCGGTCAGCCTGTCCTTGATCGCGGGCACGGCGAGCGCGCGCAGAATCTCGGCCTGCAGCTTGTCGACGATCGCGCGCGGCGTCGTCGATGGCACCATGAAGCCATACCAGCCGGCGGCAGCCACGTTGGGGAAGCCCTGCTCGCGCAGGGTTGGCGCCTGCGGGTAGAGCGCGCTGCGCTCGGGTGAGGCGACGCCAAGCACGATGAACTTGCCGCTCTGGATATAGGGCAGCGCGGTCGGCAGCGCCGTCAGCGTGGCGTCGACGCGGCCGGCGAGGAGCTCGGTGTAGGAGGCCGCGTCGCCGCGGAAGGGGATGTTGAGGCCCTTGACGCCGGCATCCCGGAACAGGAGCTCGCCGGCAAGGTGCGGCTGCGAGCCGGCGCCGGGCGAGGCGAAGGTGAGGCCGTCCGGTTTCGATTTGCCGTAGGCGATCAGCTCCGGCAACGTCTTGAACGGCGCATCGGCGCTGATGATCAGGAACAGCGGCGCGATCACGGCCATCGCGACCGGCTGGAGATCCCTGCGGTCGTAGGTCAGCTTGCCAAACAGAGCTTCCGCAGTGGCATAGGGCGCCGCGACGTAGAGGATCGTATAACCATCGCCAGTCGCATGCGCGACGAGATCATTCGCAATGCGCGTGCCCGCGCCCGGCTTGTTTTCGACGATGAACTGCTGGTGCAGGCTGCGGCCGAACTCTTCAGCCAGCAGGCGGAGCGAGATGTCATTGGAGCCGCCGGGCCCGTAGGGCGAGATCAGCCGCACCATGCGCGACGGCCAGGCGTCCTCGGCGCGCGCCGTCAGGCCCGAGCCGGCGGCAAGCCCGCCTGCGAGTGTGCCCAGCAGGATTCGGCGTGTGACCTTGAATGATGCCACTGTTCTCTTCCTCCCTTTTATTGTTGGTCTTGTTTCGACGTCAGATCACCTTTCGCTCGGTGAGCTGTTCGATCTCCGGGTCCGAAAGGCCCAGCCAATCCCGGTAGACCTCGCGATTGTCTTGGCCGATGTCGCCGGCGGCGTGACGTAGTCGCGCGGGGTCGACGGTGAAGCGCGGAACGACGTTGGTCATGGCGACGGTGCCAAAATCCTTGTCCGCGACGCGCGTGATGACCTCGCGCGCCACCACTTGCGGATCGGTCGCGATCTGGTCGATCGCGTAGATCGGCGCGAGCGTGCCCTGCGCGGCATTGAATTTGGCGAGGACCTCGTCGAGGGAATGCGCGGCGCACCAGGCGGCAAAGATGTCGTTGAGCTCGGGGGCGTGCGCGACGCGCTGGTCGTTGGTGGCGAAGCGGGCATCGTCGATGAGATCCGGCCGCCCGATCGCCCGGCAGTTCGCCGCGTAGAGCGCGTTGGTCGAGCCTGCGAGCGTCACCCAGTGATTGTCGCTGGTCCGAAACACGGCGGCCGGGGCCGAATAGCCGTTGGCGTTGCCGATGCGGCCGCGAACGGAGCCGAGCTGGTCGTGCTCGATGGCGAGGACGTCGAGCAGCCGGAAGACGGCTTCGGTGAGCGCGAGGTCGATCTCCTCGCCGGGCGCATCCGGGTTGCGCGCCCGTTTCCACAGCGCCGCGAGCACACCGACGGCGCCGAACAGGCCGCCGATCGAATCCCCGATCGGGTATCCGGGGTGGGTCGGTTCGCCGTCGCTCTCACCCGTGATGTAGGTGAGCCCGCCCATGGCCTCGAAAATGCGGGCGAAGCCGGGTCGGTCGCGGTAAGGCCCATCCTGCCCGAAGGCGGTGGCGCGCAGAATCACGAGGCGCGGCTGGATCGACCACAGCACGTCCCTGGACAGCCCCCAGCGATCGAGCGTTCCCGGACGGAAATTCTCGATCAGCACGTCGAAGCGCGGAAGCAACTGCTTGAACAGTGCAAGTCCGTCCGGCGTGCGGAGATCGAGGGTGGCAAACTTCTTGTTGCGGTTGGCGGCTTTCCACCACAGCGGCTTGCCGTCCTTGAACGGCGGAAACGATCGCACGCCGTCGCCGTGCCCGGGCATCTCGATCTTGAGCACTTCGGCGCCGTAGTCGGCCAACAATGTTGCGGCAAACGGCGCGGCGATGATCGTCGCGATGTCGAGAACCTTCAATCCGTCGAGCGGACCAGCCATGACATTTCCTTGGATCCCTATGATTTTCTTTGTTGTTTACGCAGCGGCATCGCGGGTGCGGCTTGCTTGACGACGGCGCGGATGCTGTCGGCCAGCGCTACGATGCGCGGGCCGATCTCGCTCTCCAGCTGGCCCGGCTGGAGCCGGAACGCGGGGATGCCGCAATTGATGGAGAACGACCGCTTCGTCTCGCTGGTGTGAAACAGCGGCGCGGCGACTGCGTGGATCGAGGCCATGTACTCGCCCCAGCAGGTGCAGAAGCCGCGGCTCGTGCATTGCGCGATCCCCGCGCGGAATCTGTCGCAGAACGCCGACCATAGCTCGGTGTCGTCGGCCTCGATGCGCCTTTCGAGCAAGGCGGCATCAGCCGGCGGCAGGGTTGCCGCCGCGGCGCGGCCCATCGCGGTCATCACCACGGGGATGGGCATGCCGATATCGGGGACGTGCGGGCCGACGTCGCCGGAGCGGGCGGTCTCGACATAGATCATCGATGTGCCGTCGAGCAGGCCGATCGAGACCGTGCCGCGCACGCTCTGCGCCAGTTCCTGCATCATCGGGCGTGCGACCTGCCGGAAGGGCATGTCGGCGAGCAGCGGATGGGCCATGCGTAGCGCATGGGCGCCGACGCGATATTTCGCGCGCTCGGATTCGTAAGTGAGGTAGCCGAGCTCGGCCAGCGTATGCGTCAGCCGCGCCACCGTTGGTCGCGGAATCCCCGTGAGCGTCGACAGCTCCATGTTGCCGAGCAGCGTCGTCCCGGCCTTGAAGGCTTCGAGCACCACGAGGCCTTTTGCGAGTGTCGATGCGAAAGCGGCGTCGTCGGCGCTCGACGCCAGTACCGTGGCGGCGGAGGAGGAGACGTGGGGCGGTTTGGACGCGGTCTGAGCCATCCACGATTAATGGACCGGGAGCCTCCATCTGTCCAATAAATTCCAGTAATGTGCTTGCATCGTCCAATATGTGGACAGAGCTGCGTGTCTCCGGCGCAGACAAAAGATGCGCGGAAAGCGCCCCGCACACAGAATTTTGTCGTGATTGCATGGCCTGTTGTGACAGGATTATTGCGAAGACGTGTCACGTCGATTACAGCGGAGCGATTCATGTTGCAGTGGCAGGCGCGGTCCAATCCTCTCGCATGGTGGTGGGGGTCCCTGACGCTTGTGAGCAACGTCAACATCCTGGTCTGGTTCATGCTGTACCGGGAGTTCTACCAGCCGATCGGCGGCAACTTCGCCGTGCCGTCGGGGATGGGCGTGATGCTGGTGCTCTGCGCAGGTTATGTCTTCGGCTGCGCCTTCCGTTCGTTCCTGCCGCGCGCTGACGTGCAGCGCATCTGCCTGTTCGACACCTGGCTCTCCAGCGTGTTCGTCGGCCGCACCGTGGCGACCGTCGCCGAAGTGTGCTTCGCCGCGCAATGGGCCATCATCCTGTATCAGCTCGGCGGCATGGCCGGTGCCGAGACCACGGTGAACATCGCGCTCGTGATCGTGCCCGTGATCATCATCGCGGAGTGCTTTTCCTGGTACGCGGTCGTGACCACCAACTATCTCTACAACGCGATCGAGAATTCGCTGTGGGCGGTGACCTTCTTCCTCGTCGGGATCGCGCTGTGCCGCCTGATGCCGGAATTCCAGGGCGTGGTGCGCTGGGCGCTGATGTCAGGCATCTTTGGCATCGCCTGCTTCCTCGCCTTCCTCGTCACTGTCGACGTGCCGATGTATCTCAGCCGCTGGCGGGCAGGGCATGCCGAGGGCGGTAGATTCCTGGGCTTCCTCGAAGGCCTGCATGACGTCTCGACGCGCTGGGTGGTGACCCACGACATCGCGCACTGGAAGGGCGAGTTGACCTGGATGTTCCTGTATTTCAGCGCCGCCGTGTGGTCGAGCCTTGCGCTTTGCGCGCTCTACGCCATGGAAGGCTATCTCACGCGCTATCTGGCCTGAGCGTCTACTTTTGACGCGTTTTCTTGACGCGAACCGGTATCCACTTCGCTCGAAAACGCTTTGCTATTTGCCGACCAGGTTGCACTTGCTGCGGTCGAGCGGCCGGAACGCCTGGTCGGGCGGGATGGTCGCGACCAGTTTGACGAAATCCCAGGGACCTCTGGACTCTTCCGGCGTCTTGACCTGCACCAGATAGAGATCGTGCACCATGCGCTGGTCCTCGCGGATGCGGCCGTTGGTGGTGTAGGCGTCCGAGACCGGCGTCGCCTTCATCTTCGCCATCACGGCCGCGCTGTCGTCCGAGTCGGTGTCCTTGACGGACTGCAGATAGTGGCGCACCGCGGAATAGACGCCGGCCTGGATCTGCGACGGCATCGCCTTGCGTCGGGCATAGAATGCGTCGGAGAATTTCCGCGCCGCCGGCGAGACGTCCTCGAAGAACGAGGTGACGATGAGATCGCCGCGCGTGGCTTTCAGCCCGACCGCCTCGATATCGACATTCTGGAACGACATCGGCACGATCTTCATGCCCTGCGCGGCAAGACCGAATTCCTCAGCCTGCTTGATCGCGGTGGCGTTGTCACCGGCGACATTGATCGCGAGGATCTTGGCGCCCGAGGACTGCGCCTGGAGCAGGAACGAGCTGTAGTCAGGCGTGCCGAGCTGCGCCTTGACGCCGCCCGCGACCTTGCCGCCGAGCTCAATGATACGGGCGCGCGCGGTTGCCTCGATCGAATGGCCGAAGGCATAGTCGCCGGTGATGAAGAACCACGGTTCCTTGCTGGTCTGCATGATGCCGGAGACGACCGCGGTCGCGGTGGAATAGGCGTCCTGGGTCCATTGCACGCTGGTCGGCGCGCAGGCTTCGTCGGTGAGCTGGTTGGCGCCGGCACCGGAGACGAGGAAGATTTTGCCGTTGCCGCGCACCAGCTCCTGCACCGCGAGCGCCGCGCCGGAGCTACCGCCGTCCGCGATCGCCTGCACGCCGTCGCTGAACCACTTTCGCGCCAGCGAGGCGGCGAGGTCCGGCTTGTTTTGGTGATCGGCCTGCAGGATCTCGATCGGCTTGCCGTTGATCTTGCCGCCGAACTCCTCTGCCGCCATCCGCGCCGCCTCGAACGAGCCCGGGCCCATGGCGGTCGCGAAAATGCCGTTCATGTCGGTGAGGACGCCGACGCGGATGGCATCGCCCTTGATCTCGGCGCGCGCGGTGGTGCCTGCGAGCGCCAGCGTGACCAGCAGGATGGCGGTCGATGTGGTGCGGAGTGTGGCCATGGCGTTTCCCGATTTTGTTGTGGTTGCGATTGATCGGCGTCGAAGGTCAGGCCGGTTCGGCGACAACCTTGTTGCGCAAGATTCCGATGCCGGAGATTTCGACCTCGACGGTATCGCCGGGGCACATCCACAGCGGCGGCGTGCGCTTGGCGCCGACCCCGCCGGGCGTCCCTGTCACGATGACGTCGCCGGGGACGAGCGGGCAGATCGTCGAGATGTAGGCGATCAGCTCGGGGATGGCGGTGATCAGGAGATCGGTGGTGGTGTCCTGCACCACGGTGCCGTTCAGGCGCGTCTGCAAGGTGAGCTTCGACGGATCGGGGATCTCGTCCGCCGTCACCAGCCATGGACCGAAGCTGCCGCTCTCCGCAAAGGTCTTGCCGGAGAGGAACTGGCTGGTGTGGCGCTGCCAGTCGCGGATGCTGCCTTCATTATAGCAGGAATAGCCGGCGATGTGGTCGAGCGCGCGGCTTGCCGGGATGTGGCGGCCTTCCTTGCCGATCACGAGCGCCAGCTCGCCCTCGTAGTCGAAATCGTCGCTCACCTTCGGCTTCACGATCGGCTGGAGATGGCCCACTTGGCTGCAGGGAAAGCGCACGAACAGCGCCGGCTTCTCGGTGACCGTGCGTCCGGTTTCGGCGACGTGGTCGCGATAGTTGAGGCCGACGCAGATGATCTTGCCGGGATCGGGGATGACGGGTGCGAAGGCGATCTTGTCGAGCGGATGATCCGGGGCCGTGGATGCGACAAGCTTGGCCGCCTCGGCAACGCGGCCAGATTCGAGCAACTGCCGCAGCGTAGTGCAGGGCGCCATGCGCGTGCCGAGATCGACGACGCCGTCGTCCTTGACGGCTCCGAAGGAGGCGCGTTCGCCGGCAATGAAAGAGAGCAGCTTCATGAGATGTCCTGGTGTTCGGTCAGGCCGCGGACGGCGCTTGGTTTGAAGAAATTTGGGTTGGAGGCGTGATGGCGGCGATGAGCCGGTCGAGGTCGCTGTCGTCGCGCGCAGTGCCGCGGACATAACGGTCGGGGCGAACCAGCGCGGCGATGATGCCGTGTGCGCGGAGCCAGGGTCCGACGCCGTCGGCATCGTCGGCGGCCAGGATCTTGATTCTTGACCGCGGACCAGCGTGACGCGCGGCGCTGTCGATGAGCAGCACGTGGTCGTAGCCGACCGCGTCGTCGCCGCGGCGGCCGTCCTTCATGTCGAATTGCGGCGCGAGATGGCCGGCCAATCGCAGGTCGCCGAGCGCGAGCCCGGGGCCGAGCAGGGGCTTCTTCACCTCGAGCTTGACCGGGGCATTCTCGCGGGCTTGCCCGGCGGCAAGGCCGGCCTCGATCGCCTTGGTGTTGATGACGCCGCCGAGGCGGATGGCGAGTTCGATGAACTCGCGCACATGCGGCTGGCGCTCGCTTCGATAGGTATCGAGCAGCTCAGGCGAGGCGCCGTCGCGGATGATCGCGGCCAGCTTCCAGGCAAGGTTGGCGGCATCGCGGATGCCGGCGCACATGCCCTGGCCGAGGAAAGGCGGGGTCTGGTGCGCGGAATCACCCGCCAGCAACAGCCGTTCATTTCGCCACTGCTGCGCGATGACGGAATGAAACGTGTAGACCGCGGCGCGCTCGATCTCGGCATCGTCGGGGGTGATCCAGCGCGACAGCAGCTCCCAGACCTGTGCCGGCTGCGCCACCTCCCGGGAGTCCTCATTGGGGAGGACCGTGATCTCCCAGCGCCGCCGCGTGCCGGTGCCGCGGACATAGGTCGCCGGCCGCCTGGGATCGCAATGCTGGAGACTGTAGTCGCCGAGATCGTCGCGCGCGCGCTTCAGCAGCACGTCGATCACCAGCCAGCGCTCGTGAAAGCCGAGATCGTCCATGCCGGAGCCGATGAAGCGGCGGACCAGCGAGCGGGCGCCGTCGCAGCCGACGACATAGGCCGCGCGGACCTCGCTGAGCTTTCCGCTCGAGAGGTCCTCGTAGCGGACGCGCACGCCGGTCTCGTCCTGGTCCAGCGCGAACACGTCGCAGCGATTGCGCAAGGTAACATGCGGCCAGCGCGAAAGGCCGGCGATCAGCACGTCCTCCAGATCGGGCTGGTGGAAGCGATAGCTGAGATTCCACCCCATCGGCGTCAGCGTCTGCGGCCGCGACCAATCCAGCAGCATCCGGCCGTCCGCGTCGAGGAACAGCATGCCGGGGCTGAGGATGACATGCGGCAGGACGGCGTCGGCGAGACCAATGGTCTGGAACACGCGCATGCATTCGTCGTCGAAATGCACCGCGCGCGGCAAATGCCAGGTTCGCGCCTCGCGCTCCAGCACCAGGGTCCGCACGCCGCAGAGGCCGAGCAGGTTGGCCAGCGTGGCGCCGACCGGGCCGCGGCCGACGATGACGACATCAAACTCTTCGGGGGCGGATTTATCTTGCATGGGGCTATCTCTTCCCCAAGCCGCGCCGCAGCATCAACGTCGCCGCGCCAAGTGTCCGCCCAGCGGACGGACCCCTAAACCTCGACCGGAATGGCGGCGGCCGTCTCCTGAAGCTGGCTGGCAAACTGCGCCACCGCCTCTTCGAGCCCGAGGGCCGAGCGGATCCAGATGATGGAGATGCAACCGAACACCACACCGCTGCGCACGATCGGAACGGCGATCGAGGCGGTCTTCGGATTGTATTCGCCCTCGCTGCGGATCGCGTAACCCCGCGCTTGCGCCTCCGCGATCATGCGGTCGAGGCGGGCTTCGTCGAGAAAGGGGCGGTCGTCGGCCTCGTCGATCCGGCGCAGATGACCGACGATCAGGTCGCGCTCGCGCGCCGGGCAGGCGGCGAGATAGGCGCGGCCCGCGGACGTCCGCAGCATCGGCAGGCGCTTGCCGATCATGCCGCGGTCGATCGAAAGCGGGCTGCGCGAATGGGTGGTCTCCTGCACCACCATCGCGGCGTTCTCGTAAGTCGACAGATCGACCGGCCAGACCAGGGTCTTGCTGAGTTCGGCGAGAAAAGGCGCGGCCGCCTGGCAGATCACCACGCCGGGGTCGTAACCGTCGCCGAGACTGAGCGCGAGCCGCGTGACGCGAAAGCGATCGTCGCTGGCGCTGCGCGCGACATAACCGAGTTCCTCCAGCGTCTCGAGCAGGCGGTAGACGGTCGGGCGCGGCAGGTCGAGCGCGCGCGCGACGTCGCCGGCGCGAATGCCACCGGAGCGGTTGATCTCCTGCAGCACGTCCAGCCCGCGCTTGAAGGCGCGGACGCCCTCCGACTGCCGCGGCCGATCGGCACGCGTCCGCTCCTTGGACACTTCGCATTTCCTCCCTTGTGCCGCGTCGCCTCGCGACTATCGTCGTTGCAAACGCGAAGCGATTGCGGAGGCCACCGTAGGAGCGTGCGCGGCCGGTATCAAGTTCGCCGCACTGCAGCGGATGCGATGCCTCAATGCGATTCCTTGGGAGGAATTCGATGGAGATCACCGCGCTCGGCTATGTCGGGATCAACTCGACCCAGCTCGATCAGTGGGGCCGGATGGCGACCGGACTGCTCGGCATGCAGCAGGTCGATCGCGGCGGCAAGATGCGTGCGTTCCGCATGGACGATCGCAAGCAGCGGTTGATCGTCGACGGCCGCAGCGATGCCGGGCTCGCGGTGATGGGATGGGAAGTGCCCTCGACCGCCGAGCTCGACCGTCTCGCCGGCCGCCTGGAAAGCCACGGCGTGAAGGTGACGCGCGGCTCGTGTGCGCTCGCCGACGAGCGCCATGTCGCCGAACTGATCATGTTCGCGGACCCCGCCGGCAACCGGCTCGAGGCCTTCTGCAAGCCGGAGCTCGCGAGCGAACCCTTCAAGCCGGGACGCCCGATCTCGGGTTTCCGCACCGGCGCGCTCGGTATGGGCCATGTCGTACTCAACGTCGAGGACGTCGAGCCGCTGCTGCCGTTCTACCGCGATGTGCTCGGCTTCCACGTCTCCGACTTTGGCCTGAAGCCCTATGGGCTTTATTTCTTCCACGTCAACGGCCGGCACCACAGCTTTGCGATGGTCGGCTCGGGACGAAAGGCGCTGCACCATTTCATGGTCGAGCTCGGCAGCCTCGACGATGTCGGGCAGGGCTACGACCTCGCGCAGATGGACGATGGCCGCGTTGCCTATACGCTGGGCCGGCACACCAACGATCACATGACGTCGTTCTACGTGAACACGCCGTCGGGTTTCTTCATCGAGTATGGCTGGGGTGCGCGCGTGATCGATCCCGAGACCTGGCAGCCGCACGAGACTTTTGACGGGCCGTCGCTGTGGGGCCACGAGCGGCTTCACATGCCCGAAGAGCAACGCAAACGCCTGCGCGACATGCGGCTGGATGCGGCCGCGCGCGGCGTGCGCGTCGCTGATCCGCGCGTGCCGCCGCTGAACTGTGCGTGGCTCGATCAGGTGGTTGCGCGCGAATGATCTGCCGCTGCGAAGCGATCAGGCCTCGCCGAGATCGACCTGCGTCAACAGTCCCTGACGCAGCGCCAGCCGGACCAGCTCGATGTCGGAGCCGACGCCGAGCTTGTCCTTGATCAGCGAATGCAGATTCGCCACCGTCTTCGGGCTGACGTGGAGGGTCTCGGCGATCTCGTCGGTCGTCTTTTCGGCCAGCAGCAGCCGCAGTACCTCGAATTCGCGCGGCGTGAGCACGTCGGCGGCCGAGCTTTCGCCGGCAAGGCGGCTGAGCGCAAGCTCGTGGTCGATGTCGGGGCTGATGGCGATCCTGCCGGCGAGCACGTCCATCACCGCGCGCACCAGCGTCTCCGGCGGGCTCATCTTGGTGACATAACCCCTCGCGCCGGCGCGGATCGCCTGCACGGCGAATCCGGCATTCTGGTGCATGGTGAAGACCAGGATCCTTGCCGCCTTGTCCCATTGCCGGATGCGTCTGACGGCCTCGATGCCGCCGATCCCGGGCATGCTCAGATCCATGATGACGAGGTCGGGTGCCTCGGACTTGAACAGGCGATAGGCCTCGGCGCCGTCGGCGGCTTCGGCGATGACGCGAAGTCCCGGCTGCTTCTGGAGCACCGAGCGATAACCCTCGCGGACGACGGAATGGTCGTCGACCAGCAGAATCGTCGCGTCGGCCGCGCTCATGCCGCGCGCTCCAGCACCGGCTGATCGGCGGTCGAGATCGGAATGACGACGCGCAGCGCGGAGCCTCCGTTGGGGCCGGTCTCAAAGCTCAACTGGCCGCGCAAGGCTGCGACGCGCTCGCGCATGCCGAGCAGGCCCATTCCGGATTTCGCGGCGGGGTCGTTTGAACGTCCGTCGTCGTCGATCGAAAGCGCGATCTCGCCGGCCCGCACCGCCAGTTCGAGGCTGACCCGCGTGGCGCCGGCATGCTTGGCGGCGTTGGTGAGTGCTTCCTGCACGATGCGGTACAGGTTGTCGCTGATCGCGGCCGGCAGGGTCTCGAACGCGCCGTCGAACCGGATCGAAAAACGCGTCTCGCCGCGGCTGCGCCCGTTCCAGCCCGCAACGAGGCCTTCGAGGCTGGCGACAAGTCCGAGTTCTTCGACGTCAGGCGGGCGCAGCCGGAACAGCGTGCCACGCAGCGTCTCCATCATCCCGGTGGCGGTCCGCGCGATGGCGTCGCATTCAGAGAGCAGGGAAGGGCACTCCTGCGCCGCAGTAGTACGGGCGGATGAGGCGAGCGCGCGGATGGCGGCCAGCGACTGGCCGAACTCGTCGTGCAGCTCGCGCGCCAGATGGCGGCGCTCCTCGTCCTGAAGCGCGATCAGCTTCCGCGTCAGTTCGGCGCGCTCGGCCAGTGCGGTGTCGAGGCTTTCGGCGAGATGGTTGAAGACGTCGCGGATGGCGGACAGCTCGGCGAGATCGAACGGCGGCAGCCGCGCGCTGAGATCGTTGGCGGCGATCCGTTCGAGCCCGTTGCGGATCATGCGGGTCGGGCGCAGCGCGCGGGCGAGCACGGCATAGACCAGCGCGCACAACAGCGGCAACGCGATTGCCAGCGCGATCATCAGGCGGCCGGCCTCGTGCCAGGCCTCCGCCGTCTGCACGGCCGGATCGACCGAGACCACGACCTCGCCGAGCTGCGTACCGCGCACTATCACCGGCCGTGCCGCCTCGCGGCCGGGGTCGAACATGCCGGCATAGAAGGCCGCGAAAGCCTGCGGTGGCAGGTCCGCAGGACTGGGCGCGCCACTGCAGAACCGCTGGAGCATGGCGCCGCTCGTGCCGCGAAATGCCAGACACAGGCCGGGCGTCATCACGTAGGCTGAAACCGGGTCGAGGTTCGGAAAGTCCGAGCGCGGGCTCGCCACCCACTGGATCTTGCCCTGTTGCAGCTCCAGCGTCTTGGCCACGATGGCGGCGATCCCGTCGATCCGCGCATGCGCCGCGCGGTCAGCCGTGACAAGGAAGTAGGCGGAGATCGCGGCGAAGCAGGCAGCCGATATGGCGGCCACGCGCAACGTCAGACGGACCTTGAGATCGAATCTCGGGCGGTTCCACATCGGCGGGCACCTGGTGCGAGCGGGTTTGTCGCCCCCGCATTAAATGGCAGAACGGAAGCGGCGGAAAGCGCGACGCCATACCGCGGTGCAGCGTCGTGAAATTTTCCCGGCGCTCGCCGGGACGGGCACGGCTGCATGACGCCAATCCATGGTCCAGATATGCGGGGCCGCTCCATCATGCGAGGCCTGATCATGCATCTTTCCCGGTCGATCCTCTCTGCGCTTCTCCTCATCGTCTTCCCGGCGGCTTATTCCCCGGCGGGGGCCGAGGCCGCCATCGGCGTTGCCATGGACGACTTCAGCTATACCGATACGTCGGCCGAGCCGGCCAACCAGACCGTCGCCCACGAGCGGCGGCTGTCCGCGTTCATGGCCGCGCTCAGGCGGGATATCGGCGCGGACGGCCGCTACAGGCCCGTGGCGTCGGCCCAGGACGGCGCGGCGTTCAAGGTCATCGGCGGCATCCAGAAGACGAGCACCCTGGTGCAATGGGCCAAGGTCGCCGTGATCGACGTCAAGGCTAAGAAGCTCGTGATGGACAAGCTCTATACCTTCCGCGGCGACAATGATGAATCATGGGAGCGCGCCGAGATGTTCGTGTCGCGCGAAATCATGGCCGCGCTCGCCACACCCGCACCGGTCGCGCTGGCGGTGTTTGAATTCGAGCTCGAGGACACCACCGCCGCTTCAGTGGGCGCTTCAGCGACGTCGGATGCGTCGTACCTGGCCGAAGTCACCGCAAGCGTTCGCGAAGCGCTGGGCCGGTCCGGCCGCTATCGGCTGGTCGATGTCGCTGGCGCGAACGAGCAGGCCGTGAAGGCGCGCGCCTTGCGCGACTGCGACGGCTGCGAGACCGCGATCGCGCAGAAGCTCGGCGCGGATCAGTCGCTGATCGGCGTGGTGCGGCGGGTCAGCCGTACCGAATACACGCTCGGCTTCCAGGTGCGCGATGCCAAGACCGGCGCGGTGCTGGCGCGCGGCGACAGCGGCCTGCGCCTCGGCGCGGACTATTCGTGGAAGCGCGGCGCCGTGCGGCTGGTCAGCGAACGGCTGGTCGAGACGAGGTAGCGCCGACTTGGCTCAGAACGTGAGTTGCACCTTC